>Ga0335078_10011348_pt1 | contig 13208 bp, 11 predicted proteins | sample Lox_Sample_32_FD_206711 | JGI IMG/M metagenome (GOLD analysis project Ga0335078, IMG submission 206711) | Soil microbial communities from Loxahatchee National Wildlife Refuge, Florida, United States - Lox_Sample_3.2 | ecosystem: Environmental > Terrestrial > Soil > Wetlands | place: USA... | reverse complement strand
AGATCAAGACATATAAGAACGGGGTGCTGATGGGCGCGGCGAAGGACGGCAGCTACGCCCGCGGGAACCCGGGCTTCGGGTTCAACGAGGGATCGAATGGCGACTACGGCATCAGCCGGTTCAGCGCTGCCGCCACCGATGCGCCGGCGTTCTGAGCCGTGCGTGTTGCTCGTCTTCCCGTCCCCTGAAGGCGGCTGCCGGCAGGATTCCGCCGTCAATGGGCACGGGTGACGCCCGACAATCGTGGCGACGGAATGCGGGCCCCGGGAATCGGGCGGAGGCGCATTCTTGCAAAGAAGGCCGGCGGGGCTGACCCTGACGGCGCCCCCCACCGCCGCTATGCGCGCCATCCTCACCCCTCTTCTCGTCTGCGCATGGCTCGTCGTGCCGTCGGCCGGGCTGTGCGACGCCCGGGCAGGCGATCGGCTGCACGTCGAACTCAGGGATTTCGGCGGGGGGGGCCCGGGCGCGGCCGGCTGGTCGGCGTGGGCCGAGAGAGGGGAGATTCAGCCGAGGTGCTTTGTCGACACCGCGCATTTCCGGTCGGCTCCCGACGCGCTCGCCATCTCGGGCGACGGCAACCCCGCCGAATACGGCGGGTGGGCCTACCCGGTGGGCGCCGTAAGGGCCGGCGCCTACTACCGGTTGACGGCCTATTACCGGGCCCAGTCGGTCCCTGACGTGCGCAGGCAGGTCGTGGCGCGGCTCGACTGGCTGGACGACCAGGGCAGGCGCGCCGGGCAGCCCGACTACGCCTACGAGACCTCGGCGGACGGCGAATGGACGCGCGTGACGCTGGCCGTTCCGGCCCCGCTCCGGGCGGCGCGCGTCAGGATCGAGCTCAGCCTGGGCTGGGCCCCCCAGGGCACCGTGTGGTGGGACGACATCACCTTCGAGGAGACGGCGCCGCCGCCCGCCCGGTGGGTCCGGATCGGGACGGTTTCCCTGCACCCGCGGGACAATCCGGACAACCTCGGCGCCTTCCTCCTGGCGCTCGACGCGATCGCGAGGGACAAGCCCGACATCGTCTGCCTGGGCGAGGAGATCCTCATCGCGGGAAGCTCGAGGCCCTACGCCGGCGCCGCGGAGGCGATTCCCGGGCCGAGCACGAGCCGCCTCGGCGAGAGGGCCCGCAGGTACGGCATGTACATCGTGGCCGGGCTGACCGAGCGGGACGGCCGGGTCCTCTACAACACCGCCGTCCTGATCGACCGGCATGGGAACGTGGCGGGCAAGTACCGGAAGGTCTACCTGCCCCGCGAGGAGGTCGAGGGGGGCCTCACCCCGGGCGACGCCTGCCCTGTCTTCGAGACCGATTTCGGCAGGATAGGCATGATGATCTGCTGGGACGCCGAATACGCCGATCCGGCGCGCGCGATGGCGATCCAGGGGGCCGAGATCCTGTTCGTGCCGGCCGCGGGCGGGTATCTCACGCTGCTCAGGGCCCGCGCCCTTGAGAACCACCTGTACGTGGTCTCGTCCGGATTCGATGTCGAATCGGCCATCATCGACCCGACGGGCGAGGTCCTCTTTGCGACGAAGGATTCCGGCGTGAGCAAGACGATGGCGGTCGACCTGGGGCGGAGATTCGTGGACCCCTGGCTGGGGGACATGCGGGCCCGGTTTCACAAGGAGCTGCGCCGGGACATCCTCGCGCCGGCGACGGTTGACCGGTAGCCGAGGGCCTGGCCCGACCGGCCGCGCGGGGCGCGGGAGCCGCCGTGGCCGCACCATGCGCGAAATCGCATGTCGCTGATGGCAAACACCATGGGTGGCACGCCCGGCGCCCTCCTGGGCGAGGCCTGCGCTCAACCTCGGTATTTTGCTGTCTAAACGTGAATAATCCCCTATGGCCATGATCGAGCTTTCGCCGCAGATTACCCCCAAGGACACACAACCTCCCCCCGAATGGCCCGAGCCCGCGGGAACCCCGTTTGCCGTCCGCGCGGCATGTGTCGTTCTCGCGATACTCTCGCTCGCGCTCGCGTACATGGTCCACCGCCTGAATGCCGTGGTGACCCATGACAAGGCGCAGCTCGCCCAGGCGGCGGCCGAGGCCGACCAGCTGAAGAGCGACTTGGGCAAGGCCAACGCGCGGGCGAGCGACCTCCAGCTGCAGTCCGACAGGGCCAAGGGCCTCGCGGCGGATCTCCAGGCGCAGCTCGGCAAGGCGAAGGCCCGGCAGGCGGAAGCCCAGGCGCAGCTCGAGGGCGCCCGGGCCGACCTTCGGGCCCAGGCGGACAAGGCGAAGGCCCAGGCCTCCGAGATGCAGGCCGAGTTTCAGGCCAAGGTCCGGGCGTCCGACGACGCCTTGTCGGGGCTGCGCAGGGAACTCGATCAGGCCAGGAGCCAGGCGGAGGGCCTGCAGGCGCAGCTGGCCAGGGCCAAGGGAGAACTCACCAAGCTGCAGCCGCTGGCCCGCGTGGCGCGGGCCCTGCCCGTGGCGACCTCATTCGAGAAGAACTTCTGGGACCGCGGGTTCACGCTGCACGTGAAGAACCTGAGCCCCGATCCGCTGAAGGTGACCATCACGGTGGCGACTCCGGGAAGGCCGCTCGCCAAGTCCGTGACGATGGACGGCGGCGCGACGGTCAACATAGAGAACCTGGCCGCGGGCGCCAAGGTGGTCCTGGAGGGCGCCGACTACGACGCGCTGAGCGTGACCGCTCAGTGACGGGAACCCGGCGGCCCGGCCTGCGCCCCGCCCCTTCCCGGGGTCCCCTGCGTCTTGGCCGCGCCCGACTCGACGAAGGCCTTCAGGCGCCCGATGGCCCGCTCCCATTGGCTTGAGACCAGCTCGAGGTACCTCCTCGCCTCGTCGAGCGGCCCCGGCGCGAACCTGAAGCGTGTCTCGCGGCCCTGGCGCCTTCCCCGCACAAGGCCCGCGCCCTCAAGGACGCGGAGGTGCTTCGTGATCGCCTGGCGGGTGAGCCTGGAGCCGTCGGCAAGCTCGGATATCGACAGGCTCTCGCCGGTGCACAGCCTCCCGACCAGCTTCAGCCGGGTCTTGTCGCCGAGCGCGGCGAAGACGGGCGTCTGCGGCCCCGGCGGCGCCACCCTGGGCCTAAGCGACATGGGCCCTGATGTTCTTCATCTGTTCGGCCCACCCCTGCTCGTGCATCCGGAAGGCCTCGGACCGGCGTCCGGCCGGTAGCTTGTCAAACCCCGATTCCTTGACGGAGAGCCGCGTGCCCGCCTGGGACGCCGCCAGGCGGAACTCCACCAGGGTCGGGGTCTCCTTCGAGTAATCCACGCCCTCTTTCACGGCGTAGGGATGCCAGGTGAGCGAAAAGTACCGCTCCGCCTCCATCCTCTGAACGGTGACCGTGAAGGGGATGTTCGCGCACCCGGGGCCGGTTATCTTTCCCGCCGTCGTCTTCCCCGGTGCAAACGGGCCCTCCAGCTCGGCGCCGAACCATCGGCCGAACTCCCCGTGGTCGGTCAGGGCGCGCCAGACCCGTGAAACCGGCGCCTCGATCTCGATGTGCCTCTCGATGCTGTCGGTGTTCATAATGCAACTATTGGGTTGCATGATGCGGGTCCGGCCGCGTCAGGCAACCTTTTTGTTGCCTGATCTGCCGGGCGCCGGACGGCGGGGCCCGGGTGCCGCGAAACGGCTTGTCCAGGCTCGCGGTTGATACGATCATGCCCCCGGGTCCGCCGTGCCGCATCCGCTGAACTTCACCGCCGGTTGGTGGCTCATCCTGCTCGCTTTCGTGACGGGTGCGGGGATCGGCCTGGGCTTCCACCGGGAGGACTTTTTGGGCGGGTATGGCTCGTTCCGCCGGCGGCTGCTCCGGCTGGGGCACATCGCCCTGGCCGCCCTCGGTGCGCTCAACGTCCTCTACGGGCTGTGCCCGGTCCCGGCGCCGGGCGACGGCCTCGGGGCCTGGGCGGGCCGCCTCCTCCTCGCCGGGGCGGTCGCGATGCCCCTCGTCTGCTTCCTGTCGTCATGGCGGCGGCCCTTCCGCCACCTCTTCTTCGTCCCCGTGGCGCTCCTGCTCGGCGCCGCGCTCCTCGTCCTCGTTCGCGCGCCATGAAGATCGGGCTCCTGGCCATGAGCGGCGTGCGCGCCCACGACAAGAAGCTGCTGGAGCTGGGGCTCACCCTGCCGGGGTTCGTCGAGCGCAGCCGGATCATCGCGTCGCTGCCGAGCCTCGGCCTGCTCTGCCTGGCGGCGCGCACGCCCCCGGGCCACGAGCTGCGGTACTTCGAGGCCGAGTCGGACGGCGCGGAGTCCCGCGAGCTCTACGCGTGCGGGCTCGTGGCCATCAGCACGTTCACGGCCCAGATCTTCGAGGCGTACGCCATCGCCGACCGGCTGCGCCTGGCCGGCGTCAGGGTCGCGATGGGCGGCCTGCACGTGTCCGTCCTGCCCGAGGAGGCGCTGCGCCACGCCGACTACGCCATCGTCGGCGAGGGCGAGAACGTGTGGCCGGCCGTCGTCGAGGCCGCGGCCCGCGGTCAGGGGCCCTCGGTCTTCCATGCGGGCGACTACGGGGCCGTCGACGTCGCCGAGCTGCCCGTGCCGCGGTACGACCTGCTGGGCGACCGGCCCTACAACCGCTACACGGTCCAGACGACCCGCGGGTGCCCGTGGCGCTGCGACTTCTGCGCGTCGACCGTGATGCTGGCGCAGCCCTACCGGCGCCGGCCCGTCGACGGCGTGGCGCGCGACATACGGGCCGTGCAGGAGCTCCACCCCGGGGCCTTCATGGAGTTCGCCGACGACAACACGTTCGTGGACAAGGCGTGGGCCAAGGATCTCTGCCGCGCCCTGGCGCCGATCAGGTTCAAGTGGTTCACCGAGACCGACGTGAGCGTCGCGTCGGATCCCGAGCTCCTGGAGCTCATGTTCCAGTCCGGGTGCCGCCAGGTGCTCGTCGGCCTCGAGAGCCCGAGCGCGGGCCCGCTCGAGGGCATCGAGCAGCGCGCCAACCGAAAGGCACGGTGGGCCACGGGCTACGCCGAGGCGATCCGCGCGATCCAGGCCCGCGGCATCACCGTGAACGCCTGCTTCATCCTGGGTCTCGACGGGCACACGACCGGCGTCTTCAGGGAGATCCTGGAGTTCGTCGAGGAGGCGAACCCGTTCGACGTGCAGGTGACGCTGCTGACGCCGTTCCCGGGAACGCCGCTCTACGCCCGCCTGGAGCGGGCCGGCCGCATCCTCGATCCCGGGGCGTGGCACCTGTGCACGCTCTTCGACGTGAACTACCGTCCGACGGGCATGACGCCCCAGGAGCTGCGGGAGGGCATCTACTGGCTCGGGGCCAGGCTCTACGGCGACGAGGCGACCCGGCGCCGGCGCAAGGCGTTCTTCCGGCAGTACCCCCACCTGTCCTCGAACTGATCCGGCCCTGAAACCCCCAACCCACCCCCCAACCATGAAGAACCTCTCCTCCGTTCGGCTCCTGTACGCGGTCGCGGCGGCCTACGACGGCCTGCTCGGGCTCGCCTTTCTCGCCGCGGGCCCGAGGATCTACGCGGCCTGCGCCATCCCCGAGCCCAACCACTGGGGCTACGTGCACTTCGCCGCCGGCATCCTGGTGATCTTCGGCTACATGTTCCTGCGGATCTCGCTCCAGCCCGTCGAGAACCGGAACCTGGTGCCCTACGGGGTGCTCCTTAAGGCCTGCTACGTGGCGACCGTCATCTGGTACACCGTCCACGGCGGCATCCCGCCGCTCTGGAAGTGGTTCGCGGGAGCGGACACCCTGTTCGCCCTGGGCTTCATCTGGAGCCTGGGCGTCCTGAACGCGGCGTTCAGGGCGGCGCCCCCCCGCGAGGCCTCGGCCTAGCCGCGTCGCACGCGACCCCGTCGCGCAGGCGCCCCGCCCGCCGGCCGGTGGCCACGGCCGGCGCCGGAATCCTTTGCCGGCCCATGACTTGCGCTGGCGCGCGCCCCGTGCGCGCAAAAAGAGGCGATCCGCTCCGGGAATCGACGGTCCAAGGGGAGTAGAATCCCAATTCTCCATGATTGAAGCAACCCACGAAGGCAGCAACCACCCGACGGACACCCACGTTGACGAGGAGCACAGGGCTCCGCGAAGCTCGCTTGGCCTCGGCGCGATCTGCGCGATCCTCGCGATCGGCGCCGTGGCCCTCGGCTCCCTGTACCGGGCCGAGAGCACCCTCGCCGCCGCCCTGAACGCCAAGCTGGCCCAGGCGGATTCCGAGGCCGGCAAGATCCGGGCCGACCTGGAGCGCGCCAACGCCGCATCGACCGACCTCCAGCGCCAGCTGGAGGCGTCCCGCGTCCAGCTGGCGGACCTGAAGTCCCAGCTGGGCAGGGCCGCGGACCAGCGGCACGCGCTCCAGGCTCAGCTGGACAACGCCCGGGCCGAGCTCGGCTCTCTGCAGAAGGCCGACAAGGCCCGCGACGCCGGCGATCAGGCGCGGCTCAGCCAGGCCGCCGACGAGGTGTCGGGCCTGCGCCGGCAGCTCGACCAGGCGAAGAGCCAGTCGGCCGACCTGCAGACGCGGCTGGCCGCGGCCGAGAGCGAGGTCGCCAAGCTCCAGCCCCTGGCCGCCCGGGCGCGCACGATGCCGGTTGCGGCCGCGTTCGAGAGGGCGTTCTTCGGCGGCAGGTACACCCTGCACCTGCGCAACCAGAACCCCGGGCCGCTCAAGGTCACCGTCACCGTCGACGGATCCGAGAACCCGCCGACCCGCTCGGCCGTCATCCCGGCCGGCGCGGCGCTCGACATGGACAGCCTGAGGGAGGGCCAGAACGTCGTCGTCACGAGCGACGGCTTCGACCCGGTGGACCTGACCGTCAAGTGAGGCGCCCCCGCGGTCAGTCCGCGTCGTAGACCTCCACCAGCGCGACCCCCGTGTCGCCGGAGGCCCCGCTCACCTCGGCGGTGTAGAGGCCCGGCTGCAGGCTGATGAGGATCGCGGAGTCCGGGCTGCCGTCGGGCCAGGCGAACGCGCCGACGCGGGCCGCCGCGGCCTTGATGTCCGCCGCGTTGGCCGCGCGGCCCCAGCCCGTGTTCCGCGCCACCGCGGAGCCGGCGCCGTTGAACAGCGCGAGCGCCGGGTCCGCCAGCACGCCCCCGACGCCGAACGGGGCCAGCGCCGGCCCGCTCGCCCGAATGAGGACCGTCTTCGGCTGCGCGCCGCCGATCACAAATCCCGCGATCTGGATGCTGGAGCCCGTCCCCACGGTCGAGCGCGTGGAGATGTTGATCGCGCGCCCGGGGGCCGCCGGCGCGTCGCAGTCGTAGGCCTCGACGAGCGCGACCCCGGCGTCCCCGGAGGCCCCGCTCACCTCGGCGGTGTACGCGCCCGGCGCAAGGGTGGCGAGCACCGCGGAGTCCCGGCTGCCGTCGGGCCAGGCGAACGCGCCGACGAGGGCCGCCGCGGCCTTGATGTCCGCCGCGTTGGCCGCGCTGCCCCAGCCCGTGTTCCGCGCCACCGCGGAGCCGGCGCCGTTGAACAGCGTGAGCGCCGGGTCCGCCAGCACGCCGCCGACGCCGAACGGGGCCAGCGCCGGCCCGCTCGCCCGTATGAGGACGGTCTTCGGCTGCGCGCCGCCGATCACAAACCCCGCGATCTCGACGTCGGATCCCGCGCCGACGGGCGCGCGCGTCGAAATGTTCATCAGCCGGTTCGCGCTGGGCGACGGGGGGCCGGCCGGCACGACGAACAGCGTGACGCTCTGGGACGGCACGACGGCCGCGAACGCGCCGTTCGCCACCGGCACGTCGGCCACGCGGGCGATCGCCCTCTGCGCGGCCGAGTTGATCTGCCAGGCCTGCGCCGCCCCTGCCGCCGGGAAGTTCGCGAGGCTCACCGCCACCGGGGTGGCCCCCTGCTGCTTGTTGACGACCATGACGGTCAGCGCGCCGTCCGAGCGGCGCACCGCCGCGAAGGCCGACAGGTTGTCGGGATTCGCCACGCCGGCCGCGACGCTGATGTCGCCGAAGGTGGAGTCCTGCCCGTCGTAGTTGCGGTAGATCTGGCTCGCAAGATACGTGACGTAGATGGTCTTCGGGCTGGTGCCCGTGTTGGTGGCGACCGTCCAGCGGGTCGCCAGGTCGATGCCCTCGCGCCCGTAGATGCCGAGCACGTCCGCCTGGGTGGTGGCGCCGTTCAGGTTGGGCTCGTCGCCCCAGTTGTACTCCGTGCAGCCGACCTGGAGCCCGGGGCAGTACTGGCTGACCATGGCCTTGAGCGTGGGGATCCAGTTCAGCACCCGCCCGTTGATGCCGATGTCGCCGTACCACGAGGGGTCCTGGAAACTCGGGTCCCACAGGATGCGCGTCTCGCGGTTGCGCACCTGCTGGGCCGCGGGGGAGTCGTCGCTCCCGTCGGGGATCGCGTTGTAGCAGTGGACGGTCAGGACATCGATGAGCGCCGTGCCGGTCTGCTGCCGGTACGCCTGGAGCTTCTGGAGGAGCCAGGGGTAATAGTAGGTCTGGTTGTGCGTGTTGTAGTCCGAGCTCGCCGGGGCGGTCCCGTTGGCCTGGTCGAACCCGCTCACGTACATCGCCCACCAGCTCCATTCCTCGGGGCCGAGGATCTTGGCGCCGGGATCGGCCGCGCGGATGGCCGTGGCATAGGCGACGATCTTGTCGAAGAGCTCCTGGTACGTCGTGGGATTCGGGTGGACGTCGCGGTGCGTCGAGCGCCAGAGCGAGGGCTCGTTGTCGAGGATGTAGTACTTGATCCCGGTGGCGCCCGAGGCCGGCCCGAAGGCGCTGACGAAATGCCCCACCCAGGCCTGCTGGACCGCCGCGGAGTTCGCCACGCCGGTGTCCAGGGGGTTGTTGCCGGTGATGTCCTGGCCCGTGGCCGCGCTGACGCCGTTGCCCGCGTCGGGGTTCCACGGGTCCGTGGCGGCCTGGGCGCCGTACTTCCTCACCGAGAACCCCTCCAGCGTGCCGCGGCCCGGCCCGAGGTTGGCCAGGTAGTCGATCATCGGGATGGTGAACAGCGGCTCGGCCCCGTTCCCGGCCGCGCGCGTCGTGGCCACGTACGCGTCGGCGGATCCCCCGGGCGCGCCGGCGCCGTCGGAGTAGGTCTCGAAGTACCAGTCGGCGCCGGCCGAGTGCGCGTCGATCTGCCAGTTGTAGCGCGACGTCGCGTTGCCGCCCCAGCGGTTGAGCGGCGCGTTGAGCGCCGCCATGTCCTGCGCGTCGGCGTAGGCGACGCCGTAGATCTCCGGGCTGATCAGGTGGCGGTTCGCGTTCGCGTCCACGCCCACCGCGGCCGGCGGATTCTGCGCGGGGGCGCCGGCCGCGCCGGCCAGGAGGACCAGGACAAGGACGACTCGGTTGCGTTTCATTTCGGGGCCGCTCGGCGCGCCTCGACCCTGCCGCCGGGGGGCCGCCCCATCGAGGCTATTCCCCGTCCCGGGGGGCGCCGGGCGTTCAGTCGATGGGGAACGCGCACAGCCAGCCGTCGATGCCCGCGGCGACCAACCGGCCGTCGCAGACGACGAGGGACGCGGGAACCCCGCTCACGTAGTGCTGGGGCGCGAGCGGGAGCGGGCGCCGCCACCTGACGGCCCCGGTCCGGCGGTCGAGGGCGCCGATCGAGGGCGCCTGGTGGACGAAGTACGCGGGCGCGCCCGCCGCACCGTAGTAGACCGTGTCGCCGGCCACGAGCGGGGTGCCCCACGTCCAGCCCCCGACTCGCGTGTCCCAGATGACGCGCCCCGTCGAGGCGTCGATGGCCCGGACCCTCTGCGCGTCCGACGCGCCGGCATAGAGCGTGCCCTCGGCGAGCGCAGGGGCGGATTCGACCCAGGAGAGCCAGTAATAGACGGACCAGTCGAGGCGGCCGCTGGCCGCGTCGAGCGCGAACAGCCGCGAGCGGTCGCGGGTGCCGATGACGACCCGCCCGCCGGCGAGCACGGGCGCGGAGTTGACCGGGCTCCCGGTGTCGAACTTCCAGCAGAGGCGCCCGTCGACCCGGTCGACGGCGTACACGAAGTGGTCGCGCGAGCCGAACACGACGCGGTCGCCGGCGACGCAGGCGCCGCCGCGGATGCGCTCGCCGGCCTGGAACTGCCAGCGGAGCTCCCCCGACTCGGCATCGAAGGCGCGCAGGGCGTGGTCCGCGCCCGCCACGTAGATCACCCCGCCCTCGACCAGGGGTTCGGGCCCCGCGAAGTCCCACTCGAAGTCTCCGAAGTGGGTCGGGATCGCGTGCGCGGCCTCGCGCGGCCCGAAGCGGATGCGCCCGACATCGCGGCCCGTCGCCGCGTCCAGGCTGACGAGCACCCCGGAGTCCAGCGCGGCGACGAGGCGCCCCCCGGCCGCGGCTATCCGGCCGTAGACCGGGGCGGCCAGGCTGCGCACCCAACGGACCGAACCGTCGCGCCCGCCCACGCAGCGCACGGTCCCCCCGGTGTCGCCGATGACGACCGCGTCCCCGACCACGGTCGGCGACGCGCAGAGGGGGCCCGTCGGCAGGGTCCAGACGGGCGCGGGGCCGCCCGGGGCGCCCGGGAGGGGCGGCTCGGCCGGAAGCGTCCCAGCCCGGCGGACGCTGAAGAGGAGCTCCGGCTGGGAAAGGCTCCCGGTCAGCTCGCCGTCCCGCAGGCAGAGGCGCATGCCCCAGTCGGGCAACGACGCACCGGCCCCCTCGAACTTCAGCGCGCCAAGCGTGGCGCCGTAGGCGTTTATCTCCGGCAGCCACAGGCGGACCAGGACGGCCCCGGCCTCGTCCCGGTCGAACGAGAGGCCGATCTCGCGGCTCTCGGCGCCGCAGTTCGCCAGCCCCGACCAGGTGCCGAGGAGGCTCTCGGGCGGCAGGCCGGACGGCGCCGGCCCGCCGGCGCCGCCCGAGGCGCGGGCGACGGGGGGCAGCGCGAACGCCGCCAGCGCCAGCAGGGCCCGGCCCAGGGCCAGGCCTGGGACGCCGCGGGGCCCCGCGTCGGGGAGACAGCCGGATCTCGGTTTCATGGGACGAAAGCGGATTGCCTGGACGATAGGCCGGCGGCGCCGCGCCCGTCTGCGCAGGCCTTGCCAAGTGATGCGCATTGCTTGGCGGGCCGCCGCGGCCCGCGCCGCCTTGCGTTCACCGGGCCGCGGGCTTCAGATGGCCGTTCGCGTGATGAACCCCGCCCGCCTCCTCGCCGTCCCGCTCGCCCTCCTCGGGGCGGCGGCGCCCGGCGGCGGCGCGCCGGCCGGCCCGTCCCGGCCGCTGTCGGTGTACCTCACCTGGGCCGCGCACGACGAGCTGTCCGACGCGGTGCCGCTCGACGAGGGCCTCGCCCGGCGCGAGCTGGGCGCGATCGCGCGGCTCAAGGCGCAGGGCGCCCAGTTCGACTACTATCTCCTCGACATGTCCTGGTTCGACCGGGACGGGGGATTCCGGACGTTCCGCAGGGACCGCTGGCCCGACGGGCCGGGCCGGTTCTTCGCCGCATGCCATGCGCAGGGGCTCAAGCCGGGGCTGTGGCTCTCCACCAACATCTGCGGGTGGTCGGAGCACCCCTGGCTCACGCCGCAGCCCGAGTGGCGCGACTCGCGCGGCGGCTACCTGGACCTGGCGATGAGCCTGCACGGCGGCGGGTTCCTGGCCTACCAGATCGAGACGATGCAGCGGTGGTACGACCAGGGGGTCCGCCTCTTCAAGTTCGACTTCGCCAACCTCGGCGCGGCGCCGGCCGCGGAGCTCGCCCGGCTCGGGAGCGCGGAGGTCGAGCGCCTCAACGCGGAGGCCTGGAGGGGGGCGCTCCGCGCCTTCCGCGAGCGCAACCCCGAGGCCGTCCTCATCGCCTACAACGGCTACGGCGGCGAGACCTCCGACACCTATCCCCGGTTCTCCCGGTCGGTCGACCGCCGCTGGCTCGACGCGTTCGACTCGCTCTACTGCGGCGACCCGAAGCCGGCCGACGTGCCCTGCGCGAACTTCTGGCGCTCGCTGGACGTCTACAGCGACGCGATGGTGTTCCAGTACGCGGCGAACGGGATCCCGCTGGCCCGCGTCGACAGCAGCGGGTTCATGATCGGGAACACCGGCACGTGCTACCGCCGCGGCAAGGCGGCCTGGAAGGGGATGCTGGTCCTGTCGGCCGCGCGCGGCGGCCGCGTGAACACGTACTACGGGGACCTCGCGCTCCTCAGCGACGCGGACGGAGCGTGGTTCGCTCGCGTGCAGCGGCTCTACTACCCTTTCCAGGCCCGGGGCGACGTCGCCACCTTCGGCGGCTACCCGGGCGCCGGCGCGCCCTACGGCTTCGTCGCGCGCGCCCCGGACGGCGCCGTGTATACGGCGGTCAACCCCGGGGCCGTGCCGGCCGTGGCGACCCTGCCCCTGCCCGCCGGCGCGCGCGGCCGCCTCCTTTTCGCCGACGCGGGGTGCGCGCCGGCCCTGAACGGCCCCGACCTAAGCCTCGGGCCCGGGCAGATGGCCGTCGTCGGGACGGGGACCTACGCCGCGCCCAAGTGGGACCTCGGCACCCAGGACGACGTCGTGATCCCGGCCTCATGCGTCGCTCTGCCCGCCTGGGACGTCGCCCGCGGACCCGGCTCCGCCTCGGCCGAGGTCAGGGTCCCGCCCGGCATGGCGCTCAGGATCATCGGCACCCAGGAGGGGCCCGGCGGGCGCCCCTGGCGCGTGAGTGGCGGGTCACCGCCGTCGGGGACGCCCCTGGGCAGGCTGCTCATCCTGACCGCCGAGCAGGACGGCAGGCCGCTCGAGATGAGCCGCCCGTACGACCGCCAGATCTGGAGCGGGCTTTCGTGGGCGGTCGCCGAGGTCCCCGCGCGGGCGCTCGCGGCGGGCCGGTCGGTCCGGATCTCCTACAGTGTCTCCGACCCGAAGGGGTCCTCCGGGCCCGTGAGCCTGGCCGCATTCGCCGTCGGCTACCCGGCGCCGAAGGACTCGTAGGCGCGGCGGCGGCCGCGCCCCCGGGCCCTACAGCCGGATCTCCTGGCTGCCGGGGTGCACCTCGACGTCCTCGTGCCCTGACCCGCGCAGGACCCGCAGCCGGAAGCTGCCGTCGGAGGCGACCGTGACGCGGACAGTCCCCGGATCCGGGCCGGCCGCGGCCGTGAGCGACGCGACGTGCCCGCCGAACCGGTAGCGCTCGCAGCCCACGCGCCCGGGCGAGGCGGCGTCCAGGCGCAGATCCCAGACGAGGGTGTTGGCCGGGGCGTCGGGCCTGAGCCCTATCTCGAACTCGAGCAGGTACAGGATCGGCGCGATGGCGCTCCAGCCGACATAGGCGGCCTTCGCCGGTTTACCCT
>Ga0335078_10011347_pt1 | contig 13208 bp, 10 predicted proteins | sample Lox_Sample_32_FD_206711 | JGI IMG/M metagenome (GOLD analysis project Ga0335078, IMG submission 206711) | Soil microbial communities from Loxahatchee National Wildlife Refuge, Florida, United States - Lox_Sample_3.2 | ecosystem: Environmental > Terrestrial > Soil > Wetlands | place: USA... | reverse complement strand
CGCGGTCGCCGCGGTGAGCGTGAGGTTCAGCAGCCCGATGAGGAACGTCATCGTGCGCAGCACCCGCTGGTGGATCAGCCACCGGAAGCCCTCGGCAAGCTCTGCCCTGATCCGCCCCGGCCGCGGCCCGCCGTCGGCCGACGGCCGCCCCGCGGCCGGTACAGCCGCCCGGTACACCCCCGCCACCAGCCCGACGAGCACCGCGCTCGCCGCGTACGTGCCCGCGTTGACGAAGAACGGCGCGCACGCCGCCACCGTGAACAGGAATCCCGCGAGCGGCCCCGCGATCATCTGCTGCATCAGCGTGGTCCCGCCGACCAGCCACCCGTTCGCCCGCTCGAGCCGCGACCGCGGCACCACCGCGGAGATCATCGCCTGGCTCGCCGACCGGAACACCACCTCGCCGGTGTTGATGACGAACAGCACCGCGTCAAGCAGCACGATGCTCGACCACCCGGCGAGCAGCGCGACCGCGAGCACCCCCATCGCCGCGACCCGGACCCAGTCGATCAAGACCATCAGCCGCCGCCGGTCCACCCGGTCCACGAGCACCCCGCCAGGCAGCGCGAACAGCAGCCACGGCAACCACGCCACCCCGGCCGTGGCCGAAACGATCAGCGGGTTCCGGGTATGCGCCGCGACGAACAGCGGCGCCGCGATCGTCGCCAGCCCGCTGCCCAGCGCCGACGTGGTGCTGGCCGTCCACAGCTTCGCGAACCGCCGCCCCAGAGGTTCCCCCGCCACCCAACCGACGCTACCGCCTCACACCAAAGACATTTATCCAGAACGGGCCGTGGTATCCCTCCCGGGTCCGGCCTCACCTTGGATCAGGTGTGGCCCCATTCGCGGATTCGGTAGAGCGCATGGACCTCGGCGCGGGCGGCGTCGAAGTCGTCTGCCCAGGTCAGTCCGAGCTCGCGGAGGCGCTGCGCGGTGTGGTCGTCGGCCCGGTACTCGGATCTGGTCCGCCGGTGCCCGCGCCAGGCGAAGTTGGCCGCGCATCCGGTCGCGACCGCGGCCATCATGAGCCCTCGCCGCTTGTCCCCGGCGCTGTCGTGGGCCGGCGCGAGGATATGGCTTGCTTCCAGGTGCAGTGCCCAGGCGAACCACATCACATCGCCGTCGAGGGTGTGCCGGCCCGCCGTGCGCCTCCGCTGGTCGCCTTCGGGAACCAGGGCAAGGCGCTGCGTCGCCGGGGGAAGCGCATCGGTCGCAAACCGGTGCATCGCCTCGAGATAGTGGTAGCGGATTTCACCATCTGCCGGATCGCCGAAATGCCGCTCGAATAGCCGCGAGACCAGTTTCTCAACCTCCGCAACGGCATGCGCGACCGCGGGGACGCGGACCGCTTCCGCGAAGGCGGAGGGCGGTGCCGACTGCAGCGCGACGGCCACCCAGGCGGTGAACGGCGCCGGCCAGGAATGGCGCGGCATGAACGCCGAAAGCAGGCCCTCCTGATCACGGCCGTTGCCGAAGTAGTAACGGCCCTGGCTTTCCGGGTGGAAGATGTCCCAGTACTCGGTCCACGCGTCGAGCTCATGAAACCACGCGGCGTACCGGGACAACTGGTCTGGATCGGCCGTACCGGCGGCTCCGGTCCTCACGCGCCGGAGCCGCCTATCGCGTTGGGCCTGCATGACTACGCGATGATGACCGTCTGGCCGCCGCCGGCGGCGTGCTCGGCAAGCTCGGGTCCGATCATCTTGGTGATGAGTTCCGTGACCGACTCCGCCAGCCCGGGCGTCCTCAGCTGGGTCGACGCCTTGAGCACCGCAAGCCCGGCCTGGACCTCGCGGATCGAATCCACGCCCCAGCCGCCCACGTGCTGCCATTTCCCGTCGCTGAAGACCCAATACCCCGCATCGCTCCCCACGCTGCCCAGGACGATGTACCGGATCATGGCCTGCCTCCCATCCTCGGCGCCCCGATGACGCCGTTCGATATACCGGGAGGCCGCTGACCCCGTCCAGATACATCGACCGCGCCACAGAACCGGAACGCCGGATCATCATTGTGGATACTTACCCCCCACAAACAGGGTGGTAAGTATCCACGATCGTCCAGGGTGGCGTTTGCGCGAGGCTGGCGAGGCGCAAGGGGTTAACGAGAATCCCGGCTGGCGCCTGTCAGGGCAAGGAGCGGCACGATAGGTCGCTGCTGGCTGATGGCGTCGTCCACTGGGTGACACTGACGGTTCCTCCGCCGGTTAGCGGGGCCAGCCGGCAGTTCTTCTTGGCCCGCGCGAGCGTCTTGGCGCCCGGCAGCCAGTCCGGCAAGCGGTACAGCGGGCTGGCGGGTCCGACGGTTCCGATGATCGGATCCCACTGCCTGGGCGTCGAATAGATGCCGGCGCTGCCGCCGATGCGGCGGAAGAAGTCGACCATCCCTTCGAGGTCCGCGCGGTTGTCCGGAGCGCTTGGCTGCCAGCTATTGGCCGTCTCGACGTCGAGCCACCACCGGTAGCTGCCGGGATACTCCACCCCGCGAGTTCGCGCATCCAGGTCGGCGATATTCCAGCCATACTGCCACGCGCACGCTTGATTGTTTCCGCCACGGCAGGCGCCATAAGGATCAGTGACGCTTTTACCGGTGACGGGGTCGTAGTCATTGGCCGGCCAGTCGGCGACCCCGCGACCCGGATCCGCGGTATTGACGTAAAGCGAGGCCCTTGGCTGCCGCGCGCCTCCGGTGGATTCCTGTGCCCAGGTCAGCTCGTCTGGCAGGCAGGGGTTCGTCGTATTGGCGACCCCTTCATTCACCGCGACGATGCCGAACGCCTGATCATATGGCAGCCCTTCGCCACATTGAGGGTATGAAACATCGCGTCCCGTCAGAACGCTGCCCTGCTGCCCCGCGTAAGCCGTCGTCGCCGATGCGCCGGCAACGGCCAGAGACGCAAGTACCGCCGTCACGGCCGTGCCGAATCGCATCGACGAGCCCCCCTATTGCCGCTCCGGCAAGTGCGGCACTCCCCCCTGCCGGGTATATCGCTCATTAGACGCGCCAGCGTGCCTTCCGGTGTACCGGTATTTGTCAGGCCGATAACAGCAGGTCAGATCTTGCCGGGCGGGCCGTGTGCCGGGCCGGGGAGAGCAGGAGCGCGATCGCTTCCGGCTGGGTCAGCGCACGGCCGGCGGCGAGTTCGGCGGCCCAGGCCTCGGCGGTGACGGCGGCGCGCGCCAGGGCCTGGGTGGCCCGGTCGAAGTCGCCCGCGGCGCTTTCCACCTGGCCGGGGTTGGTCAGCCCCGCGGCGAGCCTGACCGGGTTGCCGACGTCGCGGGCGATGGCGATGCTCTCCTCGAGCAACGGCCGCGCCGTCTCCGGATCGCCGAGGTGATGGTGGGCGATGCCGAGGCTGTTCAGTTCCCGTGCCTGCATGCCTAGGTCGCCAAGCTCGCGCCAGACGGCGAGGCTGCGCTCGAACAGCCGGCGGGCCGCGTCCGCCTCGCCCTGCGTGTCCATAAGCACCCCGAGCCCGTGGGTCACTCCGGCAAGCGGCGCGCCGCCATCGGCGGAAGCCAGGTCCATGGCCCGCTGCAGCCACCGCCGCCCTGGACGTGCAGCGGTCGCCTGGACGTGGCAAGCAGCATCAGGCCGGGAGCGGCGGCCAGCAGCGCGGCCGCCACCCCGGCGGCCCCATCGAGCTGCTCGAGGTTGTCAAGAACCAGCAGCACCCGGCGCTCGGCGAGGTGCGCGGTCACCGCGTCCGAGGTCTGGATCCCGACGCCGTCCACGCTCACATCCAGGCTGTCGGCCAGCGTCTTCCACATCACCTCGGCGTCAAGGACGGCCGCGAGCGCCACGAAGAACACCCCGTGCGGGAAGACGGCTCCCCAGGGACGCGGCGGCGGCAAGTGATAGCCGGGTCTTGCCGCTGGAAGATGCGCTCCGGCGCGTCGATGTCCTTGAGCCGGTGGAAACCAAGGTCGCGGACGCCTAGCCCCGCCGCCAGCCCGGTGCACGTCCATGCCGATGTAGTCATCCTCGTAAACGGCCGGCCGCCCCGAATGCAGGCCCATCCGGACCCGCACCTCCATGCCTCCCGGCCAGTCATGGCAGGACAGCCCCCGCTGCGCCGCCACACAGCAGCCGACCGCATCCGCGGCCGAGGAGAACACCGCGAAAAAGCTGTCTCCCTCCGTTCCCAGCTCCAGCCCGTGGCCCTCCGCGATGGCCGCCCGCATGATCATCCGCTGCGCGGACAGCGCCTCCCCGTACTGCTCGCCGAGGGTCTCTGGCAACGGGGCACGCACCGTCCCCTGCCGCAGGCCCATCCAAGTATCCGGTTCCGCCAGGCCGCGCCGCAAGGCGCCCCGGAAGACACCGGAGCCCAGTGCGACTTGAAAAGGGCCCGGCGTCTGCAACGACGCCGGGCCCTAGTCCACGGGTCAGCTACTGATATCCGCCTCCGGCGGCCTGAGCCAGCTCGGGGACGAACAGGGCGGCGTTGACGGTGCCGAGCCCCGAAGCCAGGTCGTAACCTGGGCCGGCCCGGTAGCCCCACACCTTGTAAAGCTTGTCGTTCTGGAAGAACGACACGGTGTTGTTCCCCTGGGTAACGTCCACAAGCCCCGGAGCGTGATCGGCGCCCATGGCGTACAGCGCCGGGTTGATCAGGCCGAGGGAGTGCCCGGCCTCCTGGTCGGCCAGGGCCACGATCCCGGCGAACATCGGGGTCGCCTCGCTGGTGCCGCAGTCCACGTACCACCCGGCCTGCTCGCCGGCGAAGCCGTCGTAGGTGACGACAAGACCGGAGCAGGCGCCGCTCATCGAGATGTCAGGCAGGCCGCGGTGGTTACCGACCACCCCGGCCACGCTGTTCTGGTACCACGGCCTGGCGAAGACCGTCGAAATGCCGCCGCCGCCAGCGCTCGGGATGGGGCCGGGCGTGCCGTCGAAGGCGTCGTTCAGTGCGTAGTTGGTGGTGTCGTTCCACACCACGTCCGCCGTGTTCCGGCTGCCGTTGCCCCACAGCGCAAGCTGCGTGCCGCCGACCGCGGTGACCAGCGGGTCGCTGGCCGGCCAGTCGACCGCGGGATGGGTGTACGTGAGGGTGCCCGCCGCGTTGGAGTAGTCGGTGTCACCCTCGTCGCCGGTCGCGGCGAGCACCGTCACGCCGCGGGCGTTGGCGTTGATGTAGGCGCTGCGCAGCGAGCGGATGGACGCGGCGCTCGGGAACGTGGGCTCGGTCGCGCCGAAGCTCTGGCTGATCACGTCGCCGAGGTGATGGTTGATGACGTAGTTCTCGGCCTTGACGATCTGCGGGAAGCCGTGCGTCCCCTCGGTCTCCGAGACCGGGGTCTCGACCAGCAGGATGTTCGCGCCGGGGGCGATGGTGTGCGCCCACTCCACGTCGAGGGTGGTCTCCCCGGCCCAGCCGGTCATGTCGGAGTTGCTGGGGTCGAACGCGGGGACCTTCCCGGCCGGCTGGATGATCTTGAAGGACGGCGGCGCCTGCAGGCCGAACTCGGCGTCGAAGGTCGCCAGGTCCGACTTGATCGTCGGGGACCCGTACGAGTCGACGATCACGATGGTCTCGCCCTTGCCGGTGATCCCGCTGTTGAACAGCGGCTGCTCGCCGTACGCGTTCTGGATCTGGGAGGGCTGGTAGCACGGCACGGTGAAGGAAGCCACGCACTGGTCCTCGGTGGGCGGCTGGTTGGCCGACACGAACTTGCTGGACATCATCGGCCCGATAACGACACTGGCTGCCGCCGCCCCGGCCGGCGCACCACCCGCCAGCAGGGATCCGCCGGCCAGCGCCAGCGCTCCGGCCGTGGCCAGGTACCTGTGTGTTCGACGTGGCAAGATAGCCTCCCGCAATCCCGTTGAGCGGGGCATCCGGCGGCCCGCAACCAAAGCGGCAACCGCGACTGTCGCTGCCGTCACGGGCAGATGTGACAACGATGCACCCGCGTGACGCATAACAAACCGTAACCGTAGTGCAACCGGCCCCGGCCAAGCTGCAGAAATGCCGTTCCAACAGGTAACGATTTGACCGTCCCCACCACCGAACCCCCAGGTCAGTCCGTCGTCGGGGCGATGACGGCGTCCTGGATGTAGCGGCGGATGGCGAGGTTCTCGATCCGGTCCAGCCGGCGGAGCAGTTCGCGGAGCTCGGCAAGGAACGCCGCCCGGGCCACGGCGGCCTGCGCGCCCGGCTCCAGCAGGCCCTTGTTCCTTGCCAGCTGCAGCGCCGTGCCGAACAGCAGCGCCGAGACCGACTCCGAACTGCGCAGCCGCCGCTGGGCCACGTACTGCCGGCCGAGCCCGAGCGCCCGCCGGATCACGTCCGCCTCGTCAACCGAGCCGGAGCCGGAGCCGGAGCCGGAGCCGGCGTCGGCGTCGGCGCCAACCACGTCGTCACTCGCCAGCACGTCGGCGATGATCCGGTACGCCTCCACGAACGGCCGCACCACGACGTGCGACACAAGCGGCCGCATCACGGAAAGCAGCGACTGCGCCTCGTCGGGACCGGACAGGAGGCGCTCTTCCCAGGCCGGGTCGTGCCGCTCCATCTCCGAGCGCACCGCCCGCATGTGCTCCTCGCGGTCCTTGAAGTAGAACTCGAACTTCAGCAGGTCCCGCAGCCAGGCGATCTCGGCCCAGAAGGCGCCGACCGGGTCGGCGCCCGCCTCCCCGGCGCGGAGCACGGCCAGCTCGCACAGCGCCCCCTCCAGCACGAAGTGCACCAGGGAGTTGCGGTAGAAGGTGGCGGCGAGCTGCTGGTCAGGGCCGATCAGCCAGACCGGCTCGCGGCCGTCGCCGCAGTAGCTGACCAGGCCGCCCTGCCGCAGCGCGTCCAGCGTCGCGCGTACCGGTTCCGGCCCGGCCAGCGCGCGCAGGCTCGCCGTGGTCGGAACGCAGCGAACGGAAAGGTACGCAAGCGCGTCCGCCACGCCGAGCCTGATCTGCTCGAAGGTGAGCGCGGCGCCCTGCATGGCGAGCAGGATCGTGGTGATCACGGCGGTCGCGGTGACCGGCATGCCCTGGTTGACCCGCCAGGCGACCTCGAAGGCGGTCTTCTGCAGGGCCAGCCGCCGCGCGGCGGGATCCGAGGCGACGGGCCCGCCGGGCGGCCCGAGGAAGGCGCTCAGCGCGACCGGCTCGCCGAAACGCACGTAGATCTTGCCGTACTGCCGTGCGCCCTGGGCCTTGATGAACCCATACAGCCAGCCGAACCCCTCCGGCCTCTTCTGCCCGCCCCGCGCGTACTCGGCGTACTCGCCGACCTCGTGCAGCTGGTCGAAGGTGATCGACACCGGGAGCAGTAGCACGTCGTCCACCCGCCGGTCCAGGTAAGCGTCGGCCGCGTAGGACAGCAGGCCGAGCCGCGGCGGGAGCATCTTCCCGGTCCGCGACCGGGTTCCCTCGATCGACCAGCTGAGATTGAACCGCTTCTCGAGCACGTAGCCGATGTACTCCCGCAGCACGAACCGGTAGAGCCGGTCCTCGCCGAGGGACCGCCTGATGAAGATCACCCCGGCCCGCCGCATGATCGCGCCCATCGGCCCGAACGCCATGTTGATCCCGGCGAACAGGTGCGCGGGCGGCAGGCCCTTCTCCTGCAGGGCTGCGGCGAGCACGAGCGTGTCCAGGTTCGACCGGTGCGACCACAGCAGGATCGTCGGGTTCCGCTGCATGGCCGCGCGCATCCGCTCGACCTGGGTCTCGTCGTAGTCGATCTGCGGATCGAAGCCGCGCTGGAAGATCAGCCGTCCCGCGGTCGGCATGACGTCGATGAGCCGGCGGCTCCACCCCGCGACCAGCTCGTCAAGGATCTTTCCCGCCTCCTCAACCAGCGAGCCCAAGCCCGGCCCCGAAGCCGCCGCCTCGTCCCGCAGCTCGCGCAGCCCGGCACGGAACCTGCGCGAGGCCAGGATCTCCTCCTTCACCAGGCTCGGCGTCTTGTACCTCGGGCCGCGCAGCCGGTATTCGGCCCGGTCCAGGGCCAGCGTGGCGCGCCGGGCCACGTAGCCCGCGAAGTCCTCGTCGCCGCCGGTCGTCTCCAGCCACCGCTGCCGCAGCGAGCCGACGGCCGCGGGCTCGCCGGCGAGCATGATCGCGCGGCCGGGATGCCGGGCCAGGGTCAGCCGCTGCCTGCCCTCGCTCGGGTGGTACGGGTCGTGCCCGGGCAGGAGGTCGGCCACCCGGGCCATCCGCCGGCCGCCGCGCTCCTCGGGCAGCCAGGCCACCCGCACCGGCACCAGCCGCACGTCGGGATCGCCGTCGAGCAGGTCGGCGGGGACCCCCTCAGACCCCAGGCTGACCACCCGCAGGTCCTTCCCGCCGGCCGCGGCGACCCGCTTGCGGATCAGCCGCGCCTCCGTCTCCGTTCCGGCCTGCGCGAGCAGCACCGCCGGAACGCCGTCGGCCAGCGGCCCGGCCAGCACCGTGGCCAGGTTGGCGTCGGCGTCGGCGCTCACGACGGCGCCCCGGCGTGCCCGTCGAGGTCCGCGGCCGGCCAGTGCGCCAGCGTCTGCAGGTAGAGCTCCCGCACCTGCCCGATCCGCTCGGCCAGGTCGGCGAGGGTCCACGAGCCGACGTCTATGGGCGGCAGCACGGCGATGTCGACCGTGCCAGGGTTGAGCCGGTAGGAGTTGCGGCCCGCCACCGAGTCGGAGTTCCTGATCACGATCGGCACGACGGGCAGCCCGGTCGCCATCGCGATCCGGAAGGCGCCCTTCTTGAACGGCCCCACCGTGCCCGGGCTGTCCATCCGCGTCCCCTCCGGGGCGATCACGATCGACAGCCCCTTGCCCGCCGCCTCCTGCACCCCGGCCAGCGCCGCCACCGCGGCCGCGCTGTCCGAACGGTCGATGAACGCCGCGTCCATCAGCTTCCCGAGCGGGCCGACCAGCGGGTTCCGCTCGAGCTCGATCTTGGCCACGCCGGTCCAGTCGTCCCTGACGAGCGCGGCGACCATGAACACGTCGAAGTTGTTGCGGTGATTGAACAAGAACACGGCCGGCCTGCGGGCGGTCAGGTGAGCCGCGCCGGTCACGTTAAGCCGGACCCCGTTCAGCGCCAGCAGCGTCTCCGGCCAGTACCTGGTCAGGAAGTTGACCCCGGTGCGCTTGCTCCGCGTCAGCAGGCCGATGCCGAGCGCGCCGGCGGCGAACGGCCCGAGCGAGCCCACGCTTGCCAGCAGGCGGGCCTGCGCCAGCGGGCCGTCAGAACCCCGGCTGGCGAACCGCTGGACCGGCCAGCCGCGCCGGGCCGCGATCTTGGCGAGCTCGGGCCCCGGGTTGGTCGGCCGGGGGTGGCCGACCAGGTACATCAGGCCGATGTCCTCGTCGCCGTCGGCGTAGAAGTAGCTGTCCTGCAGCGCGATCGAATGCTCGGCGGCGAACCGCTGGACGCTGGTGGCCTTCGTGCTGCCCCAGATGACCGGGTGCACAAGCTCGCCGGTCAGCATCCCGTCGCAGTCCACCACGAACCTGTTGCACAGCACATGCTCGATGCCCAGATAGCTGGCCACCGGCAGGGCCTGCAGGGTCAGCGCCGAGGAGCTCAGCACCACCGTGTGCCCGCGCGCCTGGTGGGCGCGGACAAGCTCGCGCATCTCCGGGTAGATCATGTCCTTGATCGACTGGGCGAAGATCCGCTCGCCCATCTCCTCGATGTCCTCGGCGAGCCGCCCCTGGGCTGACCGCGCCGCGCCCGCGATCAGGTTCTCGAACTCTCCCCGTCCGAGCCGGTACTCCACCGCAAGCTGCATCATCCGCAGGAACTCCGCCGCCCCGACCTGCCCGCGGCGCAGCCGGTCCCTGGTCACCGTGGTGACCGTGAACCCGGCCACGAGCGTCCGGTCCAGGTCGAAGAACGCGCCGACGGATGGCCCCGCGGGGCTCGCCTCGACCTCCGCCACCGTCCCCGGCAGCCGCGCAGGCCCGCCAGAAGGAACACCGGTCATGACCCCGACCGCCCCAGCTCGATCACCTCGTCGAGCCCGAGCTGCAGCGATTTCTCCAGCTCGTCGGGCACGGCGAAGGACAACGTGTCGTAGCGGACCGTCAGCGTGCAGATGCCGGCCCGGGAGATCAGTATCGCCATCATCGCCACCCGGGGCAGCGGCCCCATCCCGTACTGCCGCTCCACCCTGGCCCCGGCGAGGAACGTCTCCTGCGTATAGCCGGGCACGTTCGAGGCCTGCACGTCCGGCGGCGTGATCCGGTCGGTGATCGCAACAAGCGCCGGGTCGGGGAGCAGGCTCAGCACCGGCGCCAGCCTGGCGATCAGGTCGATGGCCGGCTCGTTGCGGCCCGCGATCACCTGCTCGCGGATCTGCCGCATCCGCTGCGCAGGGTCACTCTCGCCGACCGGCGCGGCGATGGTGACGCCCGCGAACCTGTTGCCAGCCGCCGGGTCGTCGGCGGCGCGCAGGCTGACGGGAAGGGCCAGCGGCAGCGCGTCGACCGGCACCCCGAGAGTCTCGTGGTAGCGGCGCAGCCCGCCGCACAGCGCGGCGAGGTAGGCGTCGTTCACCGAGGCCCCGACCGACTTGGCCGCCGCGCGCAGGTCGGCAAGCGGCACCTCGAGCACGTGCGTCCTGGCGGTCAGGCTGCGCCGGCGCAGCAGCGGCGACGGCTCGGCGGGCGGGGGCCCGAGCACCCGCCGCGCCGAGTCGGCGAACGACACCGCCTCCTCGACCGACGCAGCAGGCCGCCGCACCAGCCGCCCGGCCACGTCGGCCGCCCCGGAAACAAGGGCCCGGCCCGCCGACAAAGCCGTTACGGGCAACAGCGACAGCCCGCGCCGCGCCAGATCGTCGCCCGTCACGTCGCGCGGGATCGGCACCGGCGGCATCGGCCGCGGTGGCGCGTCCCGCTCGGTGTCGTAGACCTGCAGGAACAGCTCGATCCCGCCGACCCCGTCGGTGATCGCGTGGCTGAACTTGCTCAGCAGCGCCGCCCGGCCGCCCTCAAGCCCCTCCACGTACACGACCTCCCACAGCGCCCGTTCCAGGTCGAGCGGCGAGGCCAGGACGACCTCGGCCAGGTCGAGCAGCTGGCGCAGCGTCCCTGGCGCGGGTAGGGCCACCCGGCGCAGGTGGTAGTCCAGGTCGAAGTCGGGGTCGACGACCCAGCGCGCGGGGGTGACCGGGACGGAGGGGACCACCACCTTCTGCCGCATCCTGATGACCACCCGGCTGGCCCGGTCCATCGCCTCGCGCAGCCGTCCCCAGTCGGCCGGCCGGTCAAGTATCTCCACGCCGAGGAACGCAGAACGCGTCTGCGGCCTAGCCTCGCCGCGGTGTAGCAGATAATCGAGCGGGCTCAGCTCGTCGGGCGGCGGCTCGGCCATGGTGCTCCCAGGTGACGCGGGGACGACGTAGTACCGATTAAACGCCCTCCGCGGCGCCGGCGCCTCAGCGACGGTCGCACCACCGCTCGTTCTGAATAATTGATCTTTGGAAACGTAAAGCACACATCCAGGGAGGCGTGATGGGCGACGAGGTGCTTGTCGAGCGGCGCGGCGCGGTGCAGGTCATCACGATCAACAGGCCGCAGGCGCGCAACGCGCTGAACGGGGCCGTCGCGATCGCCATCCGCGACGCGGCCGACGAGCTCGACGCCGATCCCGGGCTCAGCGTCGGCGTGCTGACCGGGGCAGGCGGCACGTTCTCCGCGGGGATGGACCTGAAGGCGTTCCTGGCCGGCGAGGTGCCCTCCTTCCCCGGCCGCGGCCTGTGCGGCATCACCCAGACCCCGCCACGCAAGCCGCTGATCGGCGCCGCCGAGGGCTGGGCGCTGGCCGGCGGGTTCGAGCTGCTGCTCGCCTGCGACCTGGTGGTCGCGGGCGGCTCGGCGAGGTTCGGCGTCCCCGAGGTTACCCGCGGCCTGGTGGCCGGGGCCGGCGGGGCGCTGCTGCTTGCCCAGCGCATCCCGCGTGCGCTGGCCCTCGAGCTGCTGCTCACCGGGGACCCGATCGCCGCCCCGAGGGCCGCCGAGATTGGCCTGGTCAACCGCGTCGTCGAGGACGGCCAGGCACTGTCGGCCGCGGTCGACCTGGCCACCCGCATCGCAGCCAACGCGCCGCTGGCCCTCGCCGCCACCAAGCAGATCGCCAACCGCGGCCGCGACTGGACCACCGCCGAGGGCTGGGACGAGGCCGCCGCCCTGATCGGCCCCGTCTTCGCCTCCCAGGACGCCAGGGAAGGCGCCCGCGCCTTCGCGGAAAAGCGCCCGCCGATCTGGCAGTCCCGCTAGTTCAAGACATTTATTTAGCCAGAACGGGCCGTGGTATCACGGTCGGCCCCGCCACTCCCGGCGAGTGGCAGTCCCGGCGCTGTACTATCGAGCCGCGGACACGATCTGCGCTTCCCGCCATACCCAGCCAGAGGGGCGGCGGGAATGGCGGTAATCCCGGAGACAGCGCCAGCGCCTGCGTCAGGAGGACCTCGCTGGCGCCGCTTGCTGACCCCGTGGCGCTCGCCGGAGGATCAGCCCGCCTGGGCGCGGCCGGCGCTGCTTGCCGTCGCCGCCGTCGCGGCGATCGCGTACGGCTGGGGAATGGCCGGCGCCAGCGTCGAGCCGTTCTACGGCGCGGCTGCCCGCAGCATGTCGCAGAGCTGGCACGACTTCATCTTCGGGGCGTTGGACCCGGCCGGGACCGTCACCGTCGACAAGCTGCCAGGCGCGCTGTGGGTGCAGGCGCTGTCGCTGCGGGTGTTCGGCTTTCACATCTGGGCGCTTGTCCTGCCGCAGGTGATCGAGGGCGCGGCGACTGTCCTGGTGCTGTACCGGGCGGTCCGCCGGCTGGCCGGGCCCGCGGCTGGGCTGACCGCCGCGGTCGTCCTCGCGATCACGCCCATCACCGTTCTGCTCGGCCGCGGCAACGTGTCGGACTCGCTGCTGATCCTGCTGCTCGTGCTCGCCGCGGACGCCACGAGCGCCGCGCTGGTTTCCGGGTCGCTGCGGCAGTTGCTGCTGGCCGGCGTCTGGGTAGGCCTGGCGTTCCAGGCGAAGATGATCCAGGCCTGGCTGGTGCTGCCCGCGCTGGCCGCCGCCTACCTGCTCGCCGCGCCCGCGGCGCGGCTGCGCACCAGGTGCGCGCACGTCGCGCTGGCCGGCCTGGTCACCGCCGTGGTCTCGCTGTCCTGGATGACGGCGGTCTCGCTGGTCCCCGCCCATAACCGGCCGTATGTGGACGGCAGCGCGAACGACTCGGTGTACACGCAGGTCTTCGACTACAACGGCCTGGGC
>Ga0335078_10011346_pt1 | contig 13208 bp, 12 predicted proteins | sample Lox_Sample_32_FD_206711 | JGI IMG/M metagenome (GOLD analysis project Ga0335078, IMG submission 206711) | Soil microbial communities from Loxahatchee National Wildlife Refuge, Florida, United States - Lox_Sample_3.2 | ecosystem: Environmental > Terrestrial > Soil > Wetlands | place: USA... | reverse complement strand
TCTGATTTTCGCGTTTGGCGAAACCGTGCCCCTCGTCGGGATAGTAGTGGGCATCGACGATTTTGCCTTCCTGTTTCAAAATCGTGACTGCCTGCTCGGCTTCTTCGCTGGGATCGCGGATGTCATTTGCTCCCTGCAAAACCAGCAACGGAGCTTTGGCGTTCTTGAAGTACTTGATTGGCGACGCGTCTTCATAGACCTGCCGGTCTTTGACCGGATCGCCCAGCAGCGACTGATCGTATTGCTGCAGCCGAGGCTCTTCGTGCTTTTGTTCAGTCAACCAATCGGTGATGCCGTAGAGTTCGACCGCGGCCGCCCACACGTCCGGCGTGCGGCCGATTGCAATCAGCGCCATGTACCCACCGTAGGAGCCGCCGGTAATGCCGATTTTCTTGATGTCGACGAAGCCGGTCGCAGCCAGGAACTTTGCCGCGTAGACTTCATCTTTCAGATCGCCATTTCCCAGGTCTTTGTAGTTGGCTTTCTGAAATTCCATTCCGTATCCGGTCGAGCCACGGACATTGGGCGCAATGCAAACGTAACCGCGCGAGGCGAGCGCAACAGCAGTCTTATTAAAGGAATCGGTGGTTTGGCCGGTTGGGCCGCCATGCGGCAGCACCACTCCCGGGTTGGTCCCATCGCGTTTGAGATTGAAAGGAACCCAAAGGAAAGCACTGATGGTTTTGCCGTCAAATGTCTTGTAGTGCACCAATTGGGACGAGGGAAGCTGCGCGGGATCCAGGCTCGCGAGCGCCGAGAAGGTCAACTGACGCGATTGTCGGCTCGCCAGATCGTAAACCCAAAAATCGGCAGGCTGCGTCGAACTTTGATGCAGAACCAACAAACCCGACGCGGAATACGCGCTGGGTGCTCCGACGGCCACGTTGATTCCGGCGGGAAGGGGCAACTTTTCCTCATGATTTGTGCTGCGATCGACCAGATGCACGTCTGTTCGGCCATCCTCATTCACGATGTAGTAGAAGGTTTTGCCATCCGGCGAAAACTCTCCGCCCTCCGCTTCCCACTTCAAGTCGGTGACCCAGGTTAACTGCTTGCTGGCGACGTCGAGCAGAGCCACGTTCTGAAATCCGCCCTTCTCGTTCGAGGTGACGAGCAGCGTATGCCCGTCGGGCGAAACCGAAGAGACGGAATAAATGATTTCTCCATGGTGCGGGGTCAAATTCTCGCTTTGCCCGCTGCTGACATCCACGCGATAAACATCCGAGTCGGTACCGCCGGCATTCCCGCGATCGGCAAAAATACTGTGTCCATCCGCGCCCCACACAACGTTGCCCCAACCCTTGGTCTTGTCCTGTTCGTTGGTCAGCTTTCGAACCTGGCGCGTTTTCCAGTCGAGCAATGCAATATCAACCATCGACGAGGTTTTCGGCCGATAGGAAAGGGCAATGCTGCTCCCATCCGGCGACCATCGGGGATTGGTTTCCGAGATATCGGGGCTATTCGTGACATTGACCGTGTCCCCGCCTTCGCTGGGAACGGCGAAGAGATCAAAAAGTTCGCCTCCACCGGCGTCCTGCTCGAAGACAATCGATTTGCCATCCGGCGACCATACCGCGCCGAACTGGCGGTCATCCGATTCCGCCAACTGGATCGGCCATCCGCCGGAAGCGCCGACCTTCCAAAGGTTCATTCTTCCGGTGAGATTTGTGCTGAAGACCACTTGCCGACCGTCTGGCGACCACGCTGGACTCGCAACGCTGCGCGTGTAGTACAGGCCGCTGAGGGAAACGGGCTTTGCCAGGTTGTTCGCCGCCGAAATAACAGAAATGGGGTCGGTAATCTCTCGCGTATCCGGCGACGAAACCGCCATCAGGCTGACGCTACACGCTGCGAGGCAGAGAATCCGCATGCTTCGATTAAGCTTCATAAAAGGTCCGTGAGGTTTGACGCGAAAATCAGCCGTATTCTACACGCCGGCGCAGCCAAAAATTAATTTGTCTATCGGAGTGGGAATGGAGAACCGGCCTAGGGGGTCACTCGTCATCTGGAGGGAGTTGAACCGGCAGGGTGGCAGGTTGCTTCTTTTTTGCAGCGGGCTTGGTGACACCTGGCAAGCTGAAACTTCCGGCGCTGTATTTGCCTTTATTTTCGACGTCGAATTTTTTCGGCATGGGCGGAATCAGCGTGGCGCCTCCGGTCAATTGCCGAAGTTGTTCAAGGACGATCTCGGCGCGGCCGTCGTATTCCTTCAAATTCCCGTGAATTTCGATCACGCGATTTTTGAGTTGGCGCATGTCGCCGACATCTTTTAAATGACCGGAAAATACGACGACGGCGAATGGACAGACGCGGTAGTCTTCGCAGAAGTCAAAGAACATGGCGCCGCGATGTCCGGATTCGACGCGGAGCACTTTGCCGGTAACACATTGCGTTTCGCCGATGTGCTCTCTCGCCTGCACAAACGGAATGCAGTCCGCTGATGCCGAGCAGGCCATGAGCAGAAAGATCGCAAGCGTCGCCCGAGGGTTCACCCCTCCTTAATAAAGGATCAGAGGTGGACTTTTCCGTGACGCAGCGCAGGTTTTTAGCAGTGCTTTCCCGAATCGGAATGAGGCAGGGAAGGGCCGTTCCCGAAAACGGCCCGACTCAAGCGGGATTACTTGAAAGCTTTGACTGCTGCGGCTTCGTCGTCCTTCACATCGAAGACGGTATACAGCTTGGTGATCTGCAGCAGGTCGTGGACTTTTTTGGTCAGGTGGAGCAGCTTCAGTTCGCCACCCTGATTGCGCACGGTGGTGAAGGCGCTCACCAACTCGCCGATGCCTGAGCTATCGATATAAGTTACTTCGCCCAGGTTGAGCAGGATCTTCTTCTGCCCTTTGGAAAGCAGATCGCGCACCGTGTCGCGCAAAATCACGCTGCCTTCGCCCAGCGTGATCCGCCCGCTGCAATCCACGATGGCGACGCCATCCACCTGCCGACTACTGGTCTTCATGGTCACTGGGAAGCCTCCTTACCGGCCCCGGCTGATCCGGGGACGTGCTTGACTAGTTTGATTTCGGTACCCGTATGCGAGGGCTGAATCTGCACCTCGTCCATAAACGAGCGCATAAGAAAAATTCCACGTCCGGACGTTTTTAAAAGATTTTCGGGAGCCAGCGGATCGGGGATTTTGGCTGGGTCCAACCCTTTTCCCTGATCGCGAATTGTAATGACCAGCTCCTGGGTGGTCCGTTCAAAATCCAGTTTAACCTTTTTATCCGGGTCGTAGGCGTTGCCATGAAGGACCGCGTTGACCGCGGCTTCGCGCACCGCCATCGAGATCTGCATGATCTCGTCGTCCGCAAAGCCCGCCTCGGCCGCCATGCGGCTGGCTGCTTGTTCCGCGCTATCAACGGTCTCTAACGTCGAATCCAACGTGAACGAGACCCGGTTCTTGGTCATAGCTCAGAAGTTCTAGAAATCAGACACCAAAGTGCAAAATTACCGCAGCGGCCGGCTAGCACACTCCGAAGACGCCTCGGTTGGCGAATCGCTAGTTTCGCCTGTGCCTGTGGAAATGTCAACGCGGACCGTTTTTGCATCTCCGGTTGGCACCGGGTGGGCAGGTTTTCAACGCCAAACCCCAACGTTAGACCACTGCCGAACTGCCTCAGAATTGGTACAATGTTTCCGCCTTCCCCGGTTCAGGAAGCCTCGCCGTTGTTGCGCTCCACATTCGAGAGCTTTAGCAAGGAGATTAAAAATGAGATCCCAGTCCCGGCTCTTCCCAGTGGCGGTTCTCGCGTTCGCGTTTGCATTCGCAGTGGTTCCGCAATCCATCGCACAGGATGGCAAGCTTGCCATCCATGTCAGTCCGAAGCAGGCATATCTGTACGTTGATGATCACGCAATCAGTGAAGCCAGCAAGCACCACACTTTAAAATTAAGCCCCGGCGATCACAAAATCGAATTGGTCAATTACGGGTACACTCCCGAAACTAAAACGGTCACCATTACTGCCGGGCAGACCACGAATCTAGATGTCACTTTGCAACCCGTTTCCGGAACCGTTTCCGCCCCGTTCGGCGCAATCACCATTGAAGGCGCGGACCGGGACGCCGTCCTGCTGAACGGGAAAGCACCTGATTTCACCGTCGGCAATGGCGACGAATTCAATCACGACTGGTGGTGGAAGCAGGAACTGGTAGTTCCTCCGGGAACCCATCAGGTTGCGGTGATGAATGGCGACAAAGAAGTATGGTCCGGCTCCGTCGATGTGCCCGCCAACAAGCGGGTCGTCATTGACGTCCCGAAAGGCGTTCGCAAGACCGTCGATTGGCCTCGAGGCGCGAAATTAAACTCCGTCCCGCGTTTCACGGTCGGAACAGCCAGCGCCACAGTGGCTGTCGCGAAACCGACGGCGAATCTGTCGACGACCACGGCACAGGTCGACTGCGGCGGCTCTTCCGCACTGAACTGGACCTCGACCGACGCCCCTCATGTTGAGATCAGTGGCGTGGGACCGGTGTCAGCAACCGGCAATCAGACCGTTCAGCCCAAGGCGAGCACCACCTACAACTTGACCGCTACCGGCCCGGGTGGCACGGCAACCTCGACTGCGACGGTCAACGTCAATAACGCGATCCAGGCCAACCTGGCTCTTTCACCGGCAGAAATTCACTATAAAAAAGTCGGAGACAAGGTGGTCCAGGACGACAGTTCTGCTTTGAACTGGTCGGCCTCGAACGCTTCAAATATCAGCATCACTCCTCTTGGCACGGTCGATGCCACTGGAAACCGCACCCTTCAACCGACCCCCACGAAAACTGACGTGGGCCCGGTGGATGAGAATGTCACCTACACCCTGACGGCTTCGAACGGCTGCGGCGGCACCGAAAGCAAGACCGCGACCTTGCACATTGTTGGCTCGATCGAGCGGCCGCAAGTTGAATTGACGATGCGGAGCGTCTATTTCCCGACGAACAAGCCGCGCAATGTGAAGTCGGAATCGGCTCTGCTGGCGAGCGAAAAAGAGTCTTTGCAGTCGATCGCAACCGCATTTAAGACTCTTTTGACCGCGACTCCGGACGCCCACCTGGTTCTGTCCGGTCACGCCGACAAGCGTGGGGCTGCGAGCTACAACCAGGCGTTGTCCGAGCGTCGTGCCGAGCTGGCGAAGCGCTATCTGGTCGAGCAGGGTGTTCCTGAAACCAACCTCGAAACGCAGGCTTACGGAAACAAGCAGAACCTGACGGTTGACCAGGTGAAGCAGTTGCTGGATCAGAATCCAAACCTGACCGCGGAAGAGCGCGAGAAGGTGATGGCACGGATTCAGACCATTGTTCTGGCCAACAATCGCCGGGTGGACATCACTTTGAGCACCACCGGCCAGCAGTCGGCCCGGACGTATCCGTTCAACTCTAACGACTACCGCGCGCTCGTGGATCGCGGAAAGCCGATGGAGGAGAACAAAGTGGTCAACGCTTCGCAGAAGGAAAAAGTCTCGAACTAGGTACGATTCAGGAAAGGCGGACCACAAGGTCCGCCTCTTTTCTTTCTCGTCCGATATCCGACCTCCCCGTCCGCTATTGACCGTCCAGCAGGTGTTCCGCCGCTTCTCACGAAAACGCTGCACGTTCAATTTTTGCTTTGGAATCTCGCGCAGAACGCGAGTATTCTCTGACTGTGCCAACTCTCGCGCTAACGGAATTGCTGGGTTTGCCGGTGCTCGATCCCGCCGGTCTGGCCGGACGTGTGCGTGAATTGGCCATCGCTCCGGCGGAAGACCGCGCCAGAGTGGCTGTTCTGATCGTGCGTACCAAGTCCGGCGATCGGGTACTCCCGTTCAGTTCGATCAATTCCATTAACGGCGGACTTCGCACCGATACGGCGGTTTCGACCTGGCCAGCTGCTGAAAGTGGCTCCGAAGGCCTGTTCCTGCTCAGCCGCGACCTGCTCGATCAGCAGATTATCGACGTTCACGGCCGCAAGGTGGTTCGCGTCAATGATGTCGATCTGAACCAGGACTCTGCCCAGAAGCAGCCCAACCTTAAAGTGAGCGCAGTAGATATTGGCGCGCGCGGCGCCGTGCGGCGGCTTTTGAAGGGTGTCGTACCGTCGATGGTTTTGCAGAAGTTGCTCGTGAAGATCCCGGAGCGCCCGATCCCGTGGGAGTTCGTCGATCTCATCGAGACCGATCCGGCCCGGCGCGTAAAGCTCAAAATTTCCCACGACCGCCTGGCGCGCCTGCACCCAGCCGATATTGCCGACATCGTGGAAAATCTCGCTCCGGACGAGCGCGAAGCGGTATTCGAGACTCTCGATGAAGAAGTCGCAGCCGAGGCGCTGGAAGAAGTCGATCCCAAGGTTCAGAAGGCAATTGTGGAGTCGCTGCCGTCGGATCGCGCCGCGGACATCGTGGAGGAAATGGACCCGGACGCCGCCGCCGACTTGCTGGCCGATCTGCCGGAAGAGCGCACCTCCGAAATCTTGATGGAAATGGCGCCGGAGGAGCGCAAAGAGGTCGCAGACCTTCTCGAGTTCGAAGAGAACACGGCCGCCGGCCGCATGAACACCCAGTACCTGGCGCTCGACGTCAAAGCCACGGCGCATGATGCGATCGAAACGCTCCGGCAGTTCGAAGGCGGCGTTGAAACCGTAAGCACAATCTATCTCGTCGATTCGCACGGTACCCTCGCGGGTTCAGTTCCGCTTGCCAAACTGGTGCTGGCCAAACCGGATGAGCCGCTGCTCTCGTTGACCCAGGAACCGCTGGTGTCTTGCCATGCGGGTTGCAATGAAAGAGAAGTGGCCGAACTCTTCGACAAATACAACCTGCTCACCTTGCCGGTGGTCGATGACAACAAGAAACTCACCGGCGTGATCACGTCCGACGACGTCATCAGCCTGCTCCGCGCCAAGTTGTAAAATCCGCTCGAATTACACAAAAAGCTTGACCCTGGAATCCGTTCCAGGGTTCATACTGAGGGCGATGAAAGCTGGGGCTCTGCGCTGTGGGCAAATAGCTGAATTGGCCGGGGTGAGCGCCGACACCATTCGTCACTATGAGCGAATCGGAGTGCTGGCCAAATCCCCACGCACAGCAGCCGGATACCGCATGTACCCTCCAGATGCGGTGGACCGCGTTCGGCTGGTTCAAGCGGCCCTGCATCTGGGTTTCACACTCTCAGAGCTATCTGAAATTCTTAAAATGCGGGATAACGGGAATGTCCCGTGCCATCGAGTTCTGAGCCTTACCGAGGAAAAGCTGCGCTCGCTGGGAAAACAGATCGAAGAATTGCAGCGCACTCAAACCTACATGAGACAAGTTGTGCGCCAGTGGAAAGCTAAGTTAGCGAAAACTGAGCCGGGTGAGAAAGCTATGCTGTTGCACTCGTTAACTACGACTAAAGTTGATCGGCGTCAGGGACAGCGGAATTTAACAAAGAGGAAACTGGCATGAACCGTCAAATTGTCACTTTGCTTATCGCTTTTGTGTTTGTCGCCACTCACGGATTCGGTCAGGACACGACCAAACAGGACTCGATGCGCGATTGCCCGATGCACAACCAGCATGCCCCAGGTCACCATGCTTCGGTTCAGGAACACGGCGATCAAGCCATGGGTTTTTCGCATGAGACCACGACTCATCACTTTCGGGTTTCTCCCAGCGGCGGCGCAATTGAAGTCACCGCGAACCGTCCCGACGACAAAACCAACACCGACGCGATCCGCTCCCATCTGACCCATATCGCTGCCATGTTCAAAGATGGAGATTTCTCGGCGCCCATGTTCATCCATGACAGCATTTCTCCCGGCACGACGACCATGAAACTGCTCAAGGAGAAGATCGAATATAAGTACGAAGAGATCCCTTCCGGGGCGCGAGTGCGGATCGAAGCAACTGATCCTGTTGCTCTGGCTGCGATCCGCGATTTTCTGCGCTTCCAAATTTCCGAGCACCAGACCGGCGACAGTTTAGAAGTCAATTCTGCCCACTGACGAACCGAATCAAGCTATACTTTTTCGCCGGTCACATTCGCGTTTAGGGGATTTGTATGCGCCGTCTCGCCTGGTTTCTTGTCATCGCTTGTCTCAGTCATTTCTCGTTTTCGCAGGAGCAGAAGCCGTCCGGTCACTATCTTTTTGCCTGGGCCGGCGATGCCGAAGAAAAGGGAAAGGACTTTCTTGCAGTCATCGATGCTGACCCGAATTCCTCAACCTATGGCCATTTGATGACGTCGGTCGTCACCGATCAGACCACGGCGTACGTGCATCACACGGAGTACACGATGCCGGCCAGCGGCATGCTGTTCGCAAACGATCATTATGCCGGCCGAACTTTCATCTTCGACCTGCGCGAGCCGTTGCATCCGAAGATTGCGGCTTCGTTCACCGACATGGCGGGCTACATGCACCCGCACTCTTACGTGCGCCTGCCGAATGGGCACGTGCTGGCTACGTTTCAGCATTCGCACCACAGCGAAATGCAGGGAACCATGGGCAAGAGCGGCGGCCTCGTCGAAATTGATGATCAAGGCAAAGTAATTCGCTCCGCCAGTAGCGCCGACCCGGCTTTTCCGGATGCTCTGCTGACGCCTTACGGTCTAGTCGTGATTCCGGAGATCGATCGGGTGGTGTCGACCAATTCGTCGATGCACAACGACGACATTTTCAGCGGCACCAGTTATCAGGTATGGCGGCTTTCCGATCTCAAGCTGCTAAAGACCCAATATTTCGATGTTGGCGACAACCATTACGCGCACGTCAGCCCCGAAGAACCCCGGCTTGGGCCCGATGGCGCAGTCTATGTGCAGACGCTCGGCTGCGGAATTGAGCGCATTACCGGGATCAATACCGATCAGCCGCAATCGAAGTTGGTCTACACGTTCCCAGGGAATTGGTGCGGCGTGCCCACCATCGTGGGTCACTACCTGCTTGAAGCGGTGCCCAACATTCATAGCATTGTGGCGATCGACGTTGCTATCGGATCCAAGCCGGTGGAGGCCTCAAAAGTTGAATTCGACGCCGATTACGGCATTCATTGGACAGGATGGGATCCCAAAACCCAGCATGTTGTTGTTACTCCCGGAAGATCAGGCCCGGCCCGCCTTTATCTCCTCAAATTCAACCCTGAGACTGGCGCGATGGCGGTCGATGAGACCTTTCACGATGCCGATGGCAAACCCGGCTTTAATTTCGCCGATCGCGACTGGCCGCACGGGTGGCATGGCACCGGCCGTCCTCACGGAGCGGTGTTCTCGCGCTGACAGCCGGGTGGCCCAATCAAGCCGTTTTCGCCTGAGTGGGGAAGTGAAGCTTCCGACCCATCTCCCGGAGCATCTTATGTTCGAGGAGAGTATCCCATGGGCGCACTGGCGATTCTGCAATCCATTCGCGAGAGTTTTGTTGGGCAGGCGAGCGTGAAAGCAATTTACGGAGAGCCGATCTCCGCCCAAGGAAAAACCGTCATCCCGGTTGCGAAAATCGGTTACGGCTTCGGCGCCGGTGCGGGCACCGGAGGTGTGGGTAACACCAGCGCTCGTGGCGAAGGCGGCGGCGGAGGCGGAGGAGTTCGGGCGATTCCGGTCGGCGTGGTCGAAATCACCGACGAGCACACCCGCTTCATTCCGATTCATGACCGCAAAAAGCTCGCTGGAGCGGTTATAGCGGGTATCAGCCTAGGCCTGTGGCTCGGACGAAGAAGAAGATAGATTGACTCAAAGCTGGAATCGGCTCGTTTCTTAAGCGAACTATCTCACCCCGTTCACCAAGAACAAATAAGGGCCAAGTTTTGTGCTGGAGGTGAGCCGCATTGGTGTCGGCCATTCTAATGCTCGCCCGGCGTGGCGGAACCAACACGTCGATGTGAGTGCCGGCCACGTTCACCCGTCATTGACTTGACGTTTGGTCCCAAATACCATGGCGTCGCGCGATGATTGGCCAGACTATTTCGCACTACCGCATTGTCGAGAAACTCGGTGGCGGCGGTATGGGCGTGGTGTTCAAGGCGGAGGATGCCGACCTTGGGCGCTTCGTCGCACTCAAATTCCTGCCCGACGACGTAGCACAGGACCCGCAGGCTCTTAGCCGCTTCCAGCGCGAAGCCAAGGCTGCGTCGGCGTTGAACCACCCGAACATTTGCACGATCCACGAAATGGGCAAGCACGACGGGCATCCGTTCATCGTCATGGAATTCCTGGATGGCGTGACGTTGAAGCACCGCATCGGCAATCGCCCGTTAGATACGGATCTGCTCCTCTCGCTAGCGATCGAGATCGCCGACGCACTCGATGCGGCGCACGCCGAAGGCATCGTTCACCGTGACATCAAGCCTGCCAATATCTTCGTCACTAAGCGCGGTCACGCCAAAATTTTGGACTTCGGACTCGCCAAGCTCAGTCCTGGAAAAATGGATGGCGGGATTGTGGTAACTGAGACGAGAACCGTGGAGACGCACCTTACCAGTCCCGGAACAGCCGTGGGTACGGTCGCGTACATGTCGCCGGAGCAGGTGCGCGCAAAGGAATTGGACCCGCGCACCGACCTATTCTCGTTCGGAGCGGTGCTCTACGAAATGGCGACGGGCATGCTTCCGTTTCGCGGCGAGAGTTCGGGAGTAATTCAGCGAGAGATTCTCGATCACGCGCCAGTGCCCGCATCGCGCATCAATCCTGACGTTCCCAGCGATCTGGAGCGCATCATCAATAAGGCTCTCGAAAAAGACCGCGATCTGCGCTACCAGCACGCGGCCGACATGCGCACCGATCTGAAACGGCTGAAGCGCGAAACCGATACCGGCCGTAGCGCCGTGCAGAGCGGTCCCAGTCCGGTCGCGGCTGGAGTATCCAGCAGCGCATCCATGCCAGCACACCCCAGCGGCAGTTCATCCGTTGTAGCTGCAGCGAGCGAGCATAAGCTCGGCGCCGTTGGCGTTGTGGTGGCCTTGGGCATCGTTTTGGCAGCGGCCGGGTTCGGTGTCTATACTATCTTTCATCGAAAGCAGCCCACTCCGTTCCAAAACTTCGGCATATCGCAAGTCACCAGTTCCAGCAAAGCGGTTGTTACCGCCGTTTCTTCCGACGGAAAGTACCTGCTGACGGTGCTAGATGACAAGGGTCTGAACAGCTTATGGCTGCGGAATATCGCGACCGGGAGCGATACGCAGGTGGTCCCGCTGTCGGCGACCATTCCGAATGTCGCGTTTTCTCCGGATGGAAATTACGTTTACTTTCGCAAAGCTGAGAATGCCATCAACAGCGACTTCAACATTTATCGCGTCCCGGTGTTGGGAGGAACTGCGCAGGTTGTCGCCCGCGATGTTGACAGCGATTTCGCTTTTTCGCCCGACGGCAACCGCTTGGCGTATTTCCGCGCCAACGATCCAGAGCCGGGAAAATATCGGATTCTGAGTGCCAAACTTGACGGGACTGATGAGAAAGTCCTGAGCATTCATGAACTCGCGTTTCTGCCGCGCTGGCTGGCGTGGTCTCCCGACGGCAAGAAGCTCGCGTACCCTGACGGCCTTCCAGGGGTTTTCGGCGCGATCAGCTTATTCGATCTGGGCAGTGGGAAGGTTCAGAGCATCCGCCTGCCGGATAAACAGATCGAGGCTTTGCGTTGGTCCGGCACGGGAGATGGTTTGTTCGTCACCTACCGGCAAAAAGGGCCGAACCTGGGGCGGCTGCAGATTGGCTTCTTTAATCTCTCCGATGGAGAAGTTCGTCCCATTTCGCGTGACACCAACAGCTATTCGACGCTTACTCTATCCGGCGATGGCAAGACCCTTGCCACGGTTCAACAAAGAGCGGTCAGCACTCTCTTCAAGTTGCCGGCAGACGGTGGCAATTCCGCCAGCGTAACTCCTCTGATTGTCGAGGGAGAGAAAATTGGGAACTTCAATTGGGCCGCGGACGGAAGCTTGCTCACATCGGACTTCGCGCGGCTGGTGCGCACCGATGTTAGCGGGAAGAATCCGACCTTGCTGCTTAGCGATCCCGCCGCTGGGATCATGGCTTTTGCCCCGTGCGGTACGAGATACCTCGTATTCCAGTGGGCATTTCACGGCGGTACGAATTCGATGGGCATCTGGCGGGCGGATGCGGACGGTTCCCACCCCCTGCAGTTAACCGACGGACCCGACGATGGATGGTTCAACCGGCCGCAATGCTCAGCTGATAACACCTGGGTTTACTTTTTCCGCGATGTGCAGCACATTTGGAGAGTGCCGTTGAACGGTACCGCAGACGGCTCTTTCAAACCTGAACCCGTCGCGGCCACCGCGGTCGCGCACGGTTTCCATGCAGGGCGTGGCATGGGGATATCCCCGGACGGCAAGACACTGGCGTACATGATCGAACTTGTAACTCCTGAGACGCAGAACGGGATTCAGAAAATCGCCTTGTTGAATCTTGAAACCATGCAGCCGCCCCGATTGATCGATCCTCATTCGCATATTTCCTCAGGACCACAATTCACCCCTAACGGTAAAGCGATCGCGTATCCTGTGCGTGAAAACGGGGTGGACAATCTGTGGGTCGAACCGCTCGACGGTTCTGCCGGCCGATCGATCACAAACTTCGACTCAGAACAGATTCTTTCCTTAGCCTGGTCTGTCGATGGCAAGACTCTCGGCGTACTCCGGGGCCATACTGATTCTGACGTGGTCCTCCTGCAGGAAACTAAACCCTAGCCAATTGTGTATCCCCGAGCGGAACGAATTCCCAACTGAAGCCTGAGCTGATGGTACCTATTCTTCCACAGCCAGCTCGACGAGGTTTGTCCGCACCCGCTCACCAACTTGCGAACTCTTGAGCGTCGCCAGGAATTTCTTAGTGAAGTCTTGCTGCAGATGGAAGTCCTGTGCGGCTTGCGACTTGTAAATCTCGTAGAAGACAAATGTGTTGGGATCATCTTTTCGCGTGCTGAGATAAAACGCTTCAACGCCCGGTTCGGCACGAACCAACGGCAGGTATTGGCGCGCGGCTTTGACGAGTTCCGCGCGGCGCTCTGGCTGAATCTTTGCTTCGATCAGCATGATGATCTTTTCGTTCGTCATGGTTGGAATGTTCCTCTTGGGTTTCCGTGAGTGTTCAATGTTAGTGCTATCCACATGGGATAGCAGTCCGTGGCAAAACGCTGCAAAATTCTGGGTCAACGCGCAATCCCGATCCCGGCCGCTATCCTGCGCCATGCAAGCCAACTTCTTATCGCACATCAACATTGTGACTCACTTCACTGACGCCATTCATTCACCGGCGCAGACT
>Ga0335078_10011345_pt1 | contig 13208 bp, 11 predicted proteins | sample Lox_Sample_32_FD_206711 | JGI IMG/M metagenome (GOLD analysis project Ga0335078, IMG submission 206711) | Soil microbial communities from Loxahatchee National Wildlife Refuge, Florida, United States - Lox_Sample_3.2 | ecosystem: Environmental > Terrestrial > Soil > Wetlands | place: USA... | reverse complement strand
CAGCTCGCGGTCGAGGCGTTCGCCCAGGCGCTCGAGGTCATCCCGTGGGCCCTCGCCGAGAACGGCGGCTACGACTCGATCAACGTCCTGATCGACCTTCGCAGCGCCCACGACGGTCCGAACGCGAACAAGAACTCCGGTCTCAACCTTCAGGACGGGAAGTCGGCCGACATGTGGAAGCTCCACGTCATCGAGCCGCTTCGCGTCAAGAGCCAGGCGCTCAGCTCCGCGACCGAGGTCGCGAGCATGATCCTGCGGATCGACGACATCATCGCATCGAAGAAGTCGAGCCCGGGCGGCGCGGGTGGGGCCGGCGGCCACGACCACTGAGCCGACAGCTCGGGACCCGGTCGAACCGATTCCCCGGGCCGGCCCCCGAAGCGGGACCGGCCCGAAGCCTTCTTAACGCAAGGGCGGTAGGGCGCTCGCCATGCGAACGAAGCCGGTCGAAGGGGTGCTTCGACTCGATGTCGTGGCGCTCGACCCCCGCCCGGCGGTGTACCTCGCCTACGATGGCCTCGCCGGCGTCAGCCAGCGGCCGATCCTTCGCGACCTCGTGGAGGAGCTCGAACGCAAGGGCCCGGAGGAGCTCGGGAGGTTCCTCGAAGCGCTAAGAAAGCGCCGCTCCGGCCAGGTCCACGTCTACTTCTCCGACTACGTGAGCTACGGGATCGGGGGCGGGGACGCCGCCGCCGAGTTCTTCCTCGGGACGTTCCTCCTCCTCCACGAACCGGCCCGGCCGGCCGGCAAGGAACCGGCCATTCCCGAGCATCTCGCCCTGTTCCGCCCGGGTGGGGTCGAGCGGCTCGCGGTGGAGCCGACCGCCCGCTAGACCGGCCGACCCTCGGCGCGAGGCATTTTCTACTCGGCCACGTCTCGCCCGTCGTCGGATGGCCGAGGAGAACCGCCTCGAGAGGGACCGCCGGGAGAAGGTCGCCCGGTGGCGCGCCGCGGGAAAGGAACCGTACCCGTGGGACTTCCCCGACCGTTCGCCCACCGAAGCGGTACGGTCGGCCTGTCGGGGACTGAAACCTGGGGAGACCGCGACCGGTGCGCCGGTCCGCATCGCGGGCCGCTTGATGGCGATCCGGCAGCATGGCCGGACCGCGTTCGCGGACCTCGAGGACCTCTCCGGGTCGCTCCAGCTGTTGCTCCGGGTCGATGAGCTCGGAGAGGGCCCCTACCAGTCGTGGCTCTCGGACCTCGACCCCGGGGACATCGTCGGAGCCGAAGGATCGCCGACGGTCTCGCGTCGGGGCGAGCCGTCCCTCCTCGTCCGGTCCCTCTCCCTGCTCGCGAAGGCGGTCCGCCCGCCACCCGAGAAGTACCACGGTCTCCAGGACGTCGAGGAGCGACTCCGGCGTCGGTACGTCGACCTGCTTTCGTCGGCCGAAGTGCGCGCCCGGTTCCGGACACGGACCTTGCTCGTCCGCGAGATCCGAAAGTACTTCGACGACGCCGGTTTCCTCGAGGTCGAGACCCCGATCCTCACGTCGGTCGCGAGCGGTGCCGCGGCCGCCCCGTTCGTGACCCACTCGAACTACCTGGACGCGGACCTCCGGCTCCGGATCTCGATCGAACTGCCGCTGAAGCGGCTGCTTGTCGGCGGCCTGGAACGGGTGTACGAGCTCTCGAAGGCGTTCCGGAACGAGGACCTCGACAGCATCCACTCCCCCGAGTTCACCGAGTTCGAGGCGTACTGGGCGTATGCCGACTACCACGACATGCGGCGGCTGATGGAGGGCCTCTTCGAACGGCTCGCCCGCAGGGCTGTCGAGCTCTCCCCGGGGGACGCCGTGGTCGAGGCGGCCGCAAAGAGGTTCCTCCCTCCGTTCCCCACCCTCGACTTCGTCGAGGCGCTCGAGGCCCGGAGCGGCCTCTCCGACATTCTCTCGAAGAGCCGGGAGGAGCTGAGGGAGCTCGTCCGGGGGACCGGGTCGACCGTGCCGGACAACTCGTCGACGGGAACGTTCCTCGACAAGCTGTTCGAGCACTACGTCGAGCCGACAATCGACCGGGTCACGTTCGTGGTCGACTACCCGGCGGCGACGACCCCCCTCGCGAAACGCCACCGAACGAAGCCGGGGCGCGTCGAGCGATTCGAGGTGTTCCACCCGGGCTTCGAGCTCGCGAACGCCTACACCGAGCTCAACGACCCGGACGAACAGGCCGCCCGATTCCGCTCGCAGCTCGGAGAGCGCGGGGACGACCGGTACGCGTTCGACGACGACTACGTGAACGCCCTCGGCTACGGCCTTCCGCCGAACACGGGGGTCGGTTTTGGCGTCGACCGCGTGCTGATGGGCCTCCTCGGGATCCCCTCGATCAAGGAGGTCATCCTCTTCCCGCTGATCCGGTCGCGTTAGGTCGGGCCCCCCATCGGAGTTATACCCGCTGCGGCCGGAAGGTGTAGGGATGGAGACCACGCCGCCCGGACCGAGCCCGACCCCGCTGTCGCTCACCGGCCTGTCGGTGAAGTACGGGGAGCGGCCGGCGGTCCAGTCGCTCTCGCTCACCGTCCAGCCGGGGGAGATCTACGGGCTCCTTGGGTCGAACGGGGCCGGCAAGACGAGCACTATCAAGGCGATCGTCGGGCTCGTCCGGCCGGACGCCGGTGAGGTCCGGGTGTTCGGCCGGGACGCGCTCCGCGACACGCTCGGCGTGAAGGCACAGGTCGGCTACGTCCCCGAGACGTCGATGCTCTACGAGGCGCTCAGCCCGCGCGAGTTCCTCGAGTTCGTGGCGAGCGTTCGAAAGATGGACTCGGCGACCGCCACCCGGCGGATGCAGAGCTATGCGGAGGCGTTCCGGCTGGGAGCCGAGCTCGAAGAGCCGATCGCCACCCTTTCCAACGGGACGCGCCAGAAGGTCCTGATCATCGCGGCGCTCCTGCACGCCCCGCCCCTCCTCATCCTGGACGAGCCGCTCAACAGCCTCGACCCGCGCTCGGTGCGGATCATGAAGGACGTGCTGTTGCGGTACGTCGCGGGCGGCACCCACGGTGTCCTCTTCTCGACGCACACGATGGAGGTCGCCGAGCAGCTCTGCCAGCGGGTCGGCATCCTCGACCGGGGCGTTCTCCGGGGGGAGGGCACGCTCACCGCGCTCCGGGGCCGGGTCGCCGCGGGGGACGCGTCGCTCGAGGAGATCTTCCTTCGGCTCACCGAAGAGGAGGCCGGCGTGCGCGCCGCGGTCGATTCGCTCGGCGAACCCTCCGCATGAGCTGGCGCGAGGCCTTCCGGGTGAGCAGCGTCGGATTCTCCGAGCTCTGCTTCCAGGCGGTCTACGCGTTTCGGCAGGGGAACGTTCTTCCGCCCGGTCGCTCGAAGAACCTGCTCGCGCGCTCCCGACGCCGGGTGATCCAGAGCAAGGCGGTGATCGCCGCCGTCCTCGGCCTTCTCGCGTTCGGAGCGGCCGCCCTCATCCACCAGAAGTCGTTGAACCCGGAGGTCCTGTCGTCGATCCCGGTGGGCCTGTTCGAGAGCGCGGTCCTCACGGGCCTCTTGAGCCTCGACGTGGCCCTCCTGTGGTGGACGGGGGTACAGGTGGTCCCGATCCTGATCTCCTCGGGAGTGCTCCCGGTGCTGGAGCCGCTCCCGATCGACAGCCGGACGCTCCGTCGGGTCGCGGTCATCCTCTACCTGCGGCTGTTCGACCTGCCGGCCCTGACGGTCCTCATCGCCACGCCGTTCGCGGTCGCGTTGGCGATGGGACCGCTCGCCGGCCTTGCCACGATCCCCGGGGTGCTCGTCGTGATCCTGTACGCCCTCGCGCTGTCGCTCCTGACCGGCCGGTTCTTCCTGCGTCGGATCCAGGGTTCGAGGGGAGGGGGCGGTCGGGCGATCGTCCGGTGGGCGTACCTCGTTCTCTGGCTCGTGCCCGCCTTCGCGATGTTCGCGTTCATCACCGCGGCCCCCGCGTTCTTCCGAGCGCTCGCCACTCTGGCCACCCAAGGGCCCTCGCTCGCGAGCGGACTGCTCGTTGCCGCCTTCCCGTTCTCGCTCGCCTCTCTGCCCGTGATCGTTTCGGCGGGTGCCGGGTCGACCGCGATCCTGTCACCGTCGATCGACGTGGTCCTCGCCGCGGCCGCGCTCGCGTACGTCGCGCTCGCGGCATGGGCCGGGATCTGGCTCTCCCGTTCCGTGCGGTCGCTGCTCTTCGTTCCCGCGCAGCGGACGGCTGCGCTCGCCCCCGGGACCTGGACGCTCCGTACGGAAGGGAGCGCATGGGCGGTCCTCCGAAAGGACCTCCGTATCGCCAGCCGAACCCCCGGTTACGCGTTCCTGATCCTCCTCCCCATCCTCGACGCGGCGGCGCTGGGCCTACTCACCTACGCGTCCCCGAGCCAGGGCCCGGTCGTCACGTCGCTCGCCCTGGGGGCGGTCACCACCGCCGCCCTGCTCGCAACCTTCTTTGGCCCGGCGTTCTTCGCGATCGAAGTGCTGGCGTACTCCTACGGACGGAGCCTCCCGCTTTCGAACCGTTCGGTGATCCTCGGCAAGGTCGCGTTGATCACGCTCATGTACGTCGTCGGAGCGGGCATGATCCTCGGGTTCACGCTGCTCCGCTTCTTCCAGCCGTTCACGTTCGGCGCGTTCGTGCTCGCCGAGCTCCCGGCCGTCGTCGCCGCGGCGTTCCTCGAGCTGGGCCTCTTGTTCCGATCGGCGCGGCGCCGCGGCCTCGCGATCACGAACCTCTACTCGGGTGCGTGGTTCGCGGTCCTCGTCTCGGTGCCCGGCCTCCTCCTCGCGGGGCTACCGCCGCTGCTGTTCGACCTCGTCCTCCCTTCCGGACTCATGCTCGCCGTCGGGGTCATGGCGGCCGTCGCGGCGCTCGAGCTCGCGCTCACGATTCCCGTCGCGTTCGGGAGGGGAGCGTCCTGAGCGCCCCGTCGATCCCCCCGCGCTTCGACCCGAAGGAGATCGAGGCTCGATGGCAAAAAGAGTGGGACGAGCGGGGCGTCGCGCACGGGCCGGAACGCCCGAAGGGCCCGACGTTCGCCATCGTGCTCCCTCCTCCGAACGTTACCGGGGTCCTCACGATGGGCCACATGCTTGGGGACACCGTGATGGACATCCTCGTGCGCTTCCACCGGATGCGCGGGGATGCGACCGTCTGGGTGCCCGGTCTCGACCATGCCGGTCTCGCCACCCAGGTGGAGGTGCGTCGTCGGCTCCAGAAGCAGGGGGTTCGGCTCGAGGAGCTCCCGCGGGAGGAGGCGCTCCGCGAGGTCGAACGCTGGAAGGAGGAGCACGAGCGCCGGATCCTGGAACAGACGAGGGCCGGAGGGTTCTCCGTCGACTGGAACCGCTACCGCTACACGATGGACCCGGCCAGTGTCCGGGCGACCCGCGAGGCGTTCGTCCGCCTGCACGAGGCCGGGCTCGTGTACCGTGGCGAACGGATGGTCAACTGGGACCCGAAGCTCCGCACCGCGATCAGCGACCTCGAGGTGGTGCACTCGGAGGAGGACGGGGCGCTCGTCTACCTCCGCTACCCTTGGGCGGACGGTAGTCCCGGCGGCCTCGAGGTCGCCACCGTCCGGCCCGAGACGATCTTCGGTGACGTCGCGGTCGCCGTGCATCCCGGCGACGATCGGTACCGAACGCTGCTCGGCCGGGAGGTGATCGTGCCGCTCACCGACCGGAAGGTCCCGATCATCGCCGACGCGGCGATCGACCCGGTGTTCGGCGCCGGTGTCCTGAAGGTCACCCCCCGCCACGACCTTGTCGACCACGAGATCTACCAGCGGCATCCGACGCTTCCGATGCCGCCCGACATCCTGGACGACTCGGGCCACATGACGAGCGACTGGGTGCCGGAGGCATACCGCGGGCTCGACCGGGACGACGCCCGCGCCCGGACGCTCGAGGACCTCGAGAAGGCCGGATTCCTCCTCCGGAGCGAGCCGTACCGACACTCGGTGGCGCGCTCCGAAAGGTCGGACGCGGTGATCGAGCCCCGGCTCTCGACCCAGTGGTTCGTCCGGATGCGGCCGCTCGCGGCCCCGGTGGTCGAGGCGGTGCGCCGCGGCGAGATCCGGATCCACCCCGAGCGATGGGAACGCTCGTTCTACCGCTGGATGGAGGAGATCCAGGACTGGTGCATCTCACGCCAGGTGTTCTGGGGCCACCCCATCCCCGTCTCCCACTGCCGGGCCTGCCACCGCGAGATCGCCTCGATCGACCCGCCGAAGGCCTGCCCGCAGTGCGGCTCCGTCGACCTGGAGGACGACCCGGACGTGCTCGACACCTGGTTCACCTCGTGGCTCTGGCCATTCGCGATCCTCGGCTGGCCCGAGCGGACGGCCGACCTCGAGCACTACTATCCAACGAGCGTCCTCGTCAGCGGCCGCGACATCATGTTCTTCTGGGTCGCCCGGATGATGATGGCGGGCTACTATTTCCGGAACGCCCGGCCGTTCTCGGACATCTACTTCACCGGGATGGTCCGCGACGAGCAGGGCCGCCGGATGTCGAAGCACCTCGGGAACTCACCCGACCCGCTCGACGTCATCCATGAACGGGGCGCCGATGCGATGCGCTTCGCCCTCGTCTTTCCGAACCCGACCGACGAGGACGGGCCGTTCGGCACCCCCGCCCTCGACGGGGGTCGGAACTTCCTCACGAAGGTCTGGAACCTCGTCCGGTTCACGCTCTCGTTCGTCCCGGCAGGCGCCGCGCCGCCGGGAGTTCCTCCGGCATTGCCCCCGTCGAGCGCCCTAGAGAACCGTTGGGTCCTCTCCCGATACCGGCGGGCGCGGGAGGAGGTCGACCGCGCGCTCGGGGAGTTCCGACCCACCCAGGCCGCGACCGTGCTCCACGACTTCCTCTGGCACGACGTTGCCGACCGGTTCGTCGAGATCGCGAAGGAGTCGCTCCTCGGACGTCGGGGCGAGGGCGCGCAGCGCGAGGCTCGGGAGACGTTGCTCTACGTGGTCGAGCGTTCGCTCCGGCTCCTCCACCCGTTCGTTCCCCACGTCACCGAGGAGCTCTGGCATGCGCTTCCGCACGCCGACACCGTCCTCGCGCTCTCCCCGTGGCCGGCCGCCGACGAAGCTCCGGCCGACCCGGTGGCGGAGGTGGAGATGGAACCGCTCCTCGAGACGATCCGGCTGCTGCGCAACCTCCGCTCCGAGGAGAAGGTGCCCCTCGACGCGGCCCCGAAGGCGTGGGTGCGCCCCGCCGGCCCCGAGGTGGAACGGGTCCTGTCGCGCGAGAAGGCCACGGTCGTCCGACTCGTTCGCCTCGGTTCCCTCGAGCTGCTCGGTCCGTCCGAGGCGGTACCGGCGGGCACGGGCCGCCGGGTGGCGGCCTTTGGCGAGTGCTTCCTCGAACGGCCGGTCGCGACCGGCGCGACCGCGGAAGCGTTGCGGCGCGAGCGCGAGAAGCTCCACGCGCTGCTCGAGAAGACCCGGTCCCGGCTCGCCGACCCGGGGTTCAGGGACCATGCCCCCCACGAGGTCGTGGAGGAGGCCGAAGCGAAGGCCGCCGAGCTCGCGGAGAGGGTCCGCCGCATCGACGAACACTTGAAGCAGGACGGCGCCTCGCCCGGGGCGACCCCATGACTCCGACGACGCGCTCCTCGCCTCGGCCCAAGACGAAGTCAAAGCCCGAGACCCGGCGTAAAGTGGTCCGGGCCCCGAAACCCGCCCTACCGACCGTCGAGATCGGATCGGTCCCGCTCGCGGGCGTCGTCCGGACCCACCCGGAGCTCGGCCTCGGGCTGTGGGCGATGGGACGCTGGACCCCCGAGGACGAGGCCCGTACCAAAGCCACGATCGGCCGAGCCTACGAGCGCGGGGTCCGCTGGTTCGACACCGCCGAGGTGTACGGGAACGGCCGGTCGGAGCGGGTCCTCGGAGAGGTGCTCCTCCGTGTTCCCGAGGCCGCCCCCGATGCGTTCGTCGTCACGAAGGTCTCCTGGGAGCACCTTCGGGCGAACCAGGTCCGTGCGAGCCTGATCGGGAGCCTCGAGCGGATGGCGCGACGCTCGGTCGACCTCTATCTCGTCCATGCGCCCGATGCGCACGTCCCGCTCTCGGAGACGATGGGGGCCCTCGAAGCCCTCTGGAAGGAGGGGAAGGTCGGCGCGATCGGCGTCTCGAACTTCTCGGTCGAGGAGATGGAGGAGGCGTCCCGCCACCTCTCCGAGGCGAAGATCGTCGTGAACCAGCTCCGCTACAACCTGTTCCTGCGCGAGGACGTCGACCCCGTTCGGGAGTACTGTCGCTCCCATGGGATCGTCATCGAGGCGTACTCCCCGCTCGCCCGCGGTCTGCTCCTGGGTCGGTATCTCGATGGTGGGAAGGTCCCGAAGGAGGTCCGCGACTTCGCCCACCGCCTCTTCGAACCGAACGTCCTGCCCGAGATGCGGGCGCGCGGCCAGGCCCTGCGGGACCTGGCGGCCGATACGAAGGTGCCCCTCGGCTCGATCGCCCTCCACTGGGTCCGCAAGATGGGGGCCGTCCCGGTGTTCGGGGCGAGTCGCCCCGAGCAGATCGACTCTCTCCTGGCCGCCTGGGCCGTCCGGCCTCCCGACCGGGTCCTCGACCGAGCGGACCGGATCGCGCGGGGCGAACGTGCTTAAGCTGGTCGCCCTCGACATGGACGGGACGCTCGTCGACGTCCCGAGCTCCTGGCGCGTGGTCCACGACCACTTTGACGACCACAACGATGACGGACTCCGGATGTTCCTCGCGAACCAGATCGACGACCACGAGTTCATCCGGATGGACATCCGGGTCTGGTGGAAGCACCGCCCCGACCTCTCGATCGACGACCTCGAACTGATCCTCGCCGACGTCCCGCTCATGCCGGGGGCCGGAAAGCTGATCGACGGCCTCCACAAACGCGGGGCGAGGACGGCGATCGTCAGCGGCGGCCTCGACGTGCTCGCGAAACGGATCGCAGGCGAGCTCGGGGTCGAGATCGTGCTCGCGAACGGGGTCCGGGTCGATTCGGAGGGGCTGCTCACGGGGGAGGGGATCGTCCGCGTGCCGATCCATGGGAAGGAGAAGGTGCTCGCCGCCCTCCAGGACCAGCTCGGGGTGGACCCGGAGGAGACCGCGTCGGTGGGGAACTCGGAGATCGATGTCGGCCTGTTCCGCCGCAGCCGGGTCGGGGTCGCCTTCCTGCCCGAGGACGAGGTCGTGAAGAAGGCCGCGACCCGGGTCGTGACCGAGCGCAACCTCGCCCGCGTGCTCGACGCGATCGGCGACTTTCCCTGACCCGCCCTTCCCCACCCCCGACACGTGCCGGACACTCGGTGCGTCGACCAGCTAGCCTTATCCACCGCCTCTCGGTCCCCGACCCCTCCGATGGAGTCCTACCAAGCCCTGCTCGCCCGCGCCCACGAGAAGCTCCCGCCGATCCGCACCGGGGGCGAGCGGTTCCAGGTCCCCGAGCCGGACATCATGACCGACGGCAAGAACACGGTGATCCGGAACTTCCAGGAGATCACCGCGGTGCTTCGACGTGAGCCGGCGCACCTGATCGGGTTCCTCGCGAAGGAGTTCGGCTGTCCCGGAGTCCTCGACCTTCCCCGGGGCGTCCTGAAGAGCCGACTGACGAAGGACCAGCTGAGCCAGCGGATCCGCGACTACACGGTGAAGTACGTGATCTGCTCGGAGTGCAAGCGACCCGACACGCACCTGCAGAAAGAAGGGAAGCTGACGCTCCTGATCTGCGAGGCGTGCGGCGCCCAGCGCCCTGTCACGGTCCGCAAGGTCGTCACCCCCGAGAAGCCGAAGACCCCGGTCGTGGTCGGTGAGGTCTACCGTCTCACGATCGAGGACGTCGGCCGCCGCGGGGACGGTGTCGCGAAGAAGGAAGGGTTCGTGATCTTCGTCACGGGAGCGAACCAGCGGGGCACGACGGTCAACGCGAAGGTCACGAAGGTGCTCGGCAACAACGCGTACGCGGTCGTCGAACCGTAAGCACGGACCATGCGGAGCATCCGCTGGATCGGACTCCTCGCGCTCTACGTGGGTGCGCAGGCGGTCGGCCTGGTCCTCTCCCAGCCGTTCCGGTCCGAGGGATTCTCCTCGACGTCGAACCCGCAGAGCCCGACCGCGCCGATCTTCATCCTGGTCGTGATCATCGTCGCGCCCTTGTTCATCCTCTTGCTCGCACGGCAACGCGGCGGGCTCGTCGCACTGCGCCAGCTGATCCTGCTCGGGATCGCCGGCGCGCTCTACTTCACGCTTTACGCGACGTTCTCGCTCCTTCCTCCCGGGCTGGTCCTGCTGTCACCGACCGCGGCGGAGGTGGTGCTCGACCCCGCACTTGCCCTCGCGGCGTTCGTGAGCGCGGCCCTCTACCTTGCGCTCCTGATGGAGCCGCAGTGGTACGTCGTCGACCTCGTCGGGTTCCTCGCCGCCGGATCGCTCATCGCGATCCTGGGGATCTCCTTCGGGATCCTGCCGGCGTTCATCCTGCTCATCGCGCTAATGGTCTACGACGCGATCGCGGTCTACCACACGAAGCACATGGTGTCGCTCGCCGACGTCGTCACCGACATGAAGCTCCCGATCCTGATGGTGATGCCCGAGCGCGCCGACTACGATTACACCGGAGCCCCGAGGCTCTCCGAGACCCGGGCCGAGCCGGTCGAGGAGCGGTCGGCGCTGTTCATGGGGCTCGGCGACGTCGTGATCCCGGGGACGCTGATCGTCTCCGCGTTCATCTGGCTGCCGTCGTCGCCCGAGTTCCTCGGGGTCGGAGCGAACCTCTGGGCGTCCCTCGGCGCCCTCGTGGGGTCGCTCCTCGGCTACGGCGTGCTGATGCGGCTGGTCCTCAAGGGGAACCCCCAGGCCGGCCTCCCGCTCCTCAACGGCGGTGCCCTCGTCGGCTACGCCGTCGTCTACCTGCTCCTCTTCCACTCGTGGACGCTCGGTCTCACCGGGGCGCTTTAACCCCGTGCGACTCCCCTGGGCTGTGCCGCGCAAAGTAGAGGATGTCCGGATCGACGACGCGCCGTCGCTCGACACTCTCATCCGTCGCCTCGAGGCCGGCGGCGGGTTCAGCGCGAAGGAGGTCGCCACGGGGGTCGACCTGCTCGCCCGGATCCTCTCCGACCGGGAGATGACGACCTTCCTGTCGTTCCCGGCCGACATCGTCGCCACCGGTACCCGCGGGGTCCTCGCGACGCTCGTCCGCGAGGGGTACGTCGACTGCGTGATCACCACGTGCGGGACGCTCGACCACGACCTCGCTCGCACGTTCCGGCCGTACTACCACGGTGACTGGGACCTCGACGACGCCCAGCTCCACCGACGCCACATCTACCGCCTGGGGAACCTCGTCATCCCGGAAGCGAACTACGGGGCGATCGTCGAGCGGAAGATGCGCACGATCCTCGACCGACTCTGGACCGGCGGGACCCGGGCCCTTTCGACGCGTGCCCTATCCGCGGCGATCGGCGAGGCGATCCCCGCGCGGGAGCGGTCCAGCATCCTCCGCGCGGCCGTCGACCGGAAGGTCCCCGTCATCGTTCCGGGGATCACCGACGGCGCCGTCGGTTCGCAGGTCTGGCTCTACTGGCAGGACCACAAGGGACTCTCGATCGACCTCCTGAGCGACGAGCAGGTCATCTCCGACCTCGTCTTCGAGGCGAAGCGCGCCGGCGCGATCATGCTCGGCGGCGGGATCTCGAAGCACCACACGATCTGGTGGAACCAGTTCCGGGACGGCCTGGACGCTGCGCTCTTCATCACCTCCGCCGTCGAGTGGGACGGTAGCCTATCCGGTGCCCGTACGCGCGAGGCCGTGTCGTGGGGCAAGGTGAAGGCGAACGCCCGTCACACGACCGTCACCGGCGACGTGACCGTCCTGTTCCCGCTCATGGTCGGGGCGGCGCTCGAGCGGATACGCTGAGCCCCGCCTTTTCCAGCGGTCGGTCACGCGCGGTACGTCTTCGAGGCGCGCCGGTGCTTCCGTAGCATCCGTTCTACGACCTCGACCCCGATCCCCGGTCCGCGGGGGACCGAGAGGGTGCTCCCGGGTCCCAGTACGAACGGTGGGTCGGTGAGGTCCTCCTCGTAGTATCGGTCGCTCGCGGAGAGGTCGGAAGAAAGGACGAACGGGGGCGTCGACGCGAGCGCGACGTTGTGCGCCCGCCCGATCCCCGACTCGAGCATCCCTCCTACCCACGACGGAACGCGGTCGCGGCGCGCCCGCCGGGCGAGGGCCAGCCCCACTCCGATCCCACCGACCCGAGCGACCTTGACGTTCAGACTGGTGACGGCGCGCGCGGACAGCGCATCCTCGAGAGAAGCGCTGTCCACTACGGATTCGTCGAGACACACCCGGAACGAGGCGCCTCGAGCGAGGTCGGAATGGGCCCGGATGGCGCGTTCGGCGAACGGCTGCTCGACCTGAGCGACTTCGTTCCTCTCGGCCCACGCACGGATCGCCTTCGCGGACCGGGAAGGATACGCCTGGTTCGCGTCGACCCACAGCTCCACGTCCGGAAACTCACGGCGAACGGCTCCGACCGGGGCGGCGTCCCATCCCGGGGCGACCTTGAGCTTGATCCGTCCATACCCATCCTCGAGATACTGACCCACCCGACGCACCAGTCTCGGAACGGTCGATTGAATGCCGACGCTGACCCCTACTCGGACCGCGGTGCGCCGTCCACCGAGGTGGTGAGCAAGGGAGCGGCGGGCCATCCGTGCCTGCAGATCATGGAGCGCCAGTTCGACCGCCGCCTTCGCCATGCGATTCCCCCGGAATCGGGCCGTAGAACGCACGAACGCCTCGGGAGTGGGCTCGGAAAGCCGGAACAGGATCGGAACGAACCGCTCGGCGAGCATCCAACGCGCGGTCGCAACACTTTCGGACGAGTACAGGGGGTCGATGGCGGCCGCGCATTCCCCCCAACCCTCCAGTCCGTCCCGCGACTCGACGTGAACGAGAAGGAAGCGACGGTTCTTCTCAACCCCAAAGCTCGTCTCGAACGGCTCGACGAGCGGCAGCTCCACCTCGTCGACCCGCACGGAGGAGAGATGGGCGCCCACGCCCGACCGACCCCTTTCGGCTACATAAGTCGGGAAGCGTCGGCAGCCCCGGGGGACCGCCTCCGCCGCGAGGCTTTATCTCCCGCCCTCTCGTCGGGCCGCCTCGCTCTTGGGCCCGTAGCTCAGCTCGGTAGAGCAGGCGGCTCTTAACCGCAAGGTCAGGGGTTCGAATCCCCTCGGGCCCGCT
>Ga0335078_10011344_pt1 | contig 13209 bp, 8 predicted proteins | sample Lox_Sample_32_FD_206711 | JGI IMG/M metagenome (GOLD analysis project Ga0335078, IMG submission 206711) | Soil microbial communities from Loxahatchee National Wildlife Refuge, Florida, United States - Lox_Sample_3.2 | ecosystem: Environmental > Terrestrial > Soil > Wetlands | place: USA: Florida... | reverse complement strand
CGCTCATAGAGGCGGAGGGTCTGCGGATGGATGGCGTATTGTTCCGCCACCGCGGAGATCATGTAAGCCGCTTTGGATCTGCCCCGGGCCATTGACTTACACCATACTCCAGATGTCTTTGCGAGGGTCTTCGGTCTCCATCTGGCCCAGTTCGCGCAGCAGCTCGCGTGTGCGCTCGTTGTGCACGTCCGGCGCCTTGATGGTTACCTGCACGATTTCGTCGCCACGCGTATTCTTGCGCGGGTTCTGGATGCCGCGCTCGCGGAGACGGAACTTCTGCCCGTTCCCGGTTCCCTGCGGCACCTTGAGCAGGGCCCTCCCGTCAATGGTGGGCACTTCGATGCGCGCCCCCAGTCCCGCTTCCGAGACGGTGATCGGCACCTGAATCTCGATGTTGTCGCCGTTGCGCTTAAAGAACGGATGCTCCTCCACCCGCACCGTGATGTACAGGTCGCCCGGCGGACCGCCCATCAGCCCCGCGTTGCCCTTACTGGCAACCCGCAGCCGCTGCCCGGACTGTACCCCCACCGGAATGCGCACCTCCACCGGGTCCGAATGGCCGATTCGCCCGTCCCCGTGGCACTTCGGGCAGACGTTGCGCAGCCTCCCGCGTCCTTCGCAGCGCGGACAGGTGAGCTGAAATTTCATGGCGCCGGCCATCTGCGTTACATTGCCGGTCCCGTTGCATTCCGGACACGTCGTGGTGCCGCCGCCGGAGCTGCCCGAGCCCCCGCATACGTCGCAGATTTCCTGGCGGGAAATGGGGAGCCGCGCCTGCGTGCCGCGAATCGAATCCCAGAAGCCAATGTTCATCGAGTATTCGAGATCGCTGCCGCGCTCGGGTGCGGTGGGCGTTTCCGCGTGGCCCCGGCCCCCGAAGAACTGGCTGAAAATGTCGCGGAAGGACCCTCCGGCCGCCGCTCCCGCACCCCCCGCCGCTCCGCCGCGCTGGCCGCGATTGACGTACTCGGAGAAATCGAACCCACCGAAGCCCATGTCCGGGCCATAGGCGTGTTGCTCGGCGCCGCCCCCCGCGCCGGGACCGCCCGGTGGAATGTTGTCGGAGTAGAAGCCGTACTGGTCGTAAACGTGCCGCTTTTTCGAATCGCTCAGTACATCGTAGGCTTCCTGAACGGTCTTGAAGCGCTCTTCGGCCGCCTTGTCGCCCGGGTTCAGGTCCGGATGATACTTGCGGGCCAGCCGGCGATAGGCTTTGCGTATATCCTCGTCTTTCGCCTTGCGGTCCACGCCCAGAGTTTCGTAATAATCTTTGGTTGCCGGCATACGAAGAAGGGGCGGGTCAGCCGCCCCTCAGATCACCGCTTCACTCACTTCTTGTCTTTGTCGTCCACATCCACGAACTCGGCGTCAACGACGTTGTCGGACGGCTTCTTCGGCTCTTCCGCCTTCGCTCCGCCCCCGCCCGCTCCGCCCGGAGGCGGCTGTGGCTGGCTGGATGCCTTGTACATCGCCTCGGCCAGCTTGTGACTGGCGGTCTCCAGCTTCGAAACCGACGCGTTGATCTGGTCGAGATTGCCATCCTTGATGGCCTTCTTAGCCTCCTCCAGCGCCGATTCGACGTCCTTCGCGTCCGCGTCGCTGATCTTCGAGCGATGCTCTTTCAGCATCTTCTCGATGTTGTAGACCATCGCGTCCCCGCGGTTGCGCGCTTCAATCTCCTCGCGCTTTTTGCGATCCTCGCCGAGATTGGCTTCGGCCTCCTTCGCCATCTTCTCCACTTCGTCCTTGCTCAGGCCTGAAGAAGACGTGATGGTGATCTTCTGCTCGTTGTTGGTGGCCTTGTCCTTCGCGGTCACGTTCAGGATGCCGTTGGCGTCAATGTCGAAGGTGACTTCGATCTGCGGGATGCCCCGCGGGGCAGGCGGAATACCCACCAACTGGAACACGCCCAGCAGCCGGTTGTCCTTCGCCATGCTGCGCTCGCCCTGGTAAACCTTGATCTCCACCGAGGTCTGGCTGTCCGCTGCGGTCGAGAACGTCTCGCTCTTGCGCGTGGGGATCGTGGTGTTGCGGTCGATGAGCTTGGTGAACACGCCGCCGAGCGTCTCGATGCCAAGCGACAACGGCGTCACGTCGAGCAGCAGTACGTCCTTCACTTCGCCGCCCAGCACGCCGCCCTGCACCGCCGCGCCCACCGCCACCACTTCGTCTGGGTTCACGGTCTTGTTCGGCTCCTTGCCGAACAGCGTGCGCACGATCTCCTGCACCTTCGGGATGCGCGTGGAACCGCCTACCAGCACGACCTCATCGATCTGCTGCGGGGTCACGCCGGCATCCGCCAGCGCGCGTTTGCACGGCTCGATCGAGCGCTCCAGAATATCCATCACCATTTCCTGGAACCGCGCGCGGGTCAGCTTCACGTTCATGTGCCGCGGACCGCTCGCGTCGGCCGTCAGGAAAGGCAGGTTGATTTCGGTTTCCAGCACCGTGGAAAGCTCGATCTTGGCCTTCTCCGCCGCTTCCTTCAGGCGCTGCAGCGCCATCTGGTCCTTCGAGACATCGACGCCCGTGTCTTTCTTAAACTCCTGGATGAGCCAGTCGATGATGCGCTGGTCGATGTTATCGCCGCCAAGGTGCGTGTCGCCATTGGTGGATTTCACTTCCACCACGCCGTCGCCCACTTCGAGGATGGAGATGTCGAACGTGCCGCCGCCGAAGTCGTAGACCGCGATGGTCTCGTCCTTCTTCTTGTCCAGCCCGTAGGCCAGCGCGGCCGCCGTCGGCTCGTTGATGATGCGCATCACCTCCAGCCCGGCAATCTGGCCGGCGTCCTTGGTGGCCTGGCGCTGCGCGTCGTTGAAGTAAGCCGGAACAGTGATCACGGCTTTGACGACTTTCTCGCCCAGATATGCCTCGGCCGCTTCCTTCAGCTTGCCGAGAATCATGGCCGAGATCTCCGGGGGCGAGTACTTCTTCCCGCTGGCGTCGATGCGCGCGTCGCCGCCGTCGCCGGAGGTGACCTTGTAAGGGACCAGCTTCATCTCCTCGGATACTTCACCAAAGCGGCGTCCCATGAACCGCTTGATCGAGTAGATGGTGTTCTCCGGGTTGGTGACCGCCTGGCGCTTGGCAACCTGGCCCACCAGTCTCTCGCCCGTCTTGGTGAAGGCGACGACAGACGGCGTCGTGCGCCCTCCCTCCTGATTGGGGATGACGACCGGTTGTCCGCCTTCCATCACCGCCACCACAGAGTTCGTGGTTCCCAGGTCGATGCCGATGATCTTGCTCATGTGATTCTGTTTCCTCCCGGTTGTTCCGGATGCGATTTAGCCTGAACCTATTATCAAAGTTTAGTGTGTTATTGTCAAGTTGCGCTGACATGCCGCCGCTAATTGCATGAACTGAAAGGCCAATGCCTCCACCCTGCGATTCCGCTTCCTTTCTCTTCGAGTCGCCCTATAATGTCCCAATGGCTGCGCCTATCCGTCTCGCTGCAATCTCGGGGTTGCTGGCCGGTTGCCTCCTGGCCGTAACGCCTTCGTCGGCTGTCTACTCGATTCCCCTTCACTTTGAAACCAACACCGGACAGGCGCCGCCGGCGGTGAAGTACGTCTCCCAGTCGCAGCGTGCCGCGCTCGAACTTGAAGACCATCTGATGCGGCTGCGCCCCCGGAACGGATCGCCCGGCCTGGAGGTGCGATTTGAACGAGCGCAGGGTCGCGGAGTCGAACCCGGCAAGCCCCTCGATGCCGCGGTGACCTATTACCGGGGAAGCGCCTCGGCGCGCATCTCCGAGACATGGAGCGAGGTCCGCTATGCCGCCTTGTATCCTGGTATCGATCTCAGGGTGTACGAAAGCTCCGGCAATTGGGAATTCGACTACATAGTCGAGCCCGGCGCGGATCCGTCGCGGATCGGCATCGCGGTCTCCGGCGCGCGTCGTCTGGAAGTGGACCGGGCGGGAGATCTGGTGGCCACCACGAAAGACGGGGAGACCATTCGCTGGCGAAGGCCGCGCGCCCGGCAGGGCCGGAACGAGGTTGCGGCCGATTTCGCGGTCCACGGCCGACAGGTCAGCTTCAGTCTGGGCCCGTGGGATCGTTCCCGCGAGCTGGTGATTGATCCCATAGTCTACTCAGAGTATTTTGGCGGCTCCGGCAATGAGATGGCTCGAGCCATCGCCGCCGCCAATGACGGGAGCATCTATACCTGCGGCGGCACCAACTCGGGCGATCTGCCCACGTCGGCCTCGAGTTTTCAGCCGAATTATCACGGATCCGGCCTCGAAGATGGAACGGGCGATGCGTTTGTGGCTAAGTTCAGTTCGTCGGGCAGGCTCCTGTGGACTACATACCTTGGCGGCTCAAACGACGATTCCTGCACGGCCCTGGCTCTCGATTCCGCTGGCAATCCGGTGGTGGTGGGAACGACATTGTCGAGCGACTTCCATGTCACTGCCAGCGCCGCGCAGAAGAACTATGCCGGTGCAGGGGGCAACAATAGCTGGTTTGACTCGGGCGATGGGTTTGTGGCGAAGTTCACCGCCTCGGGCGCGCTGACCTGGTCCACCTATCTGGGCGGTTCCAGCGACGATGGCGCTTCCGGTGTCGTCCTCGACTCCAACGGCGACGTGTATGTGACCGGGTTCACCTTGTCCACCGATTTCCCCGGCGTCACCGGCGGATATCAGACCACCAACCACGGCAGCGCAAATCTGTCCATCAACAACGGTTATGTCACCTGGTGGAATACGGGCGATGCGTTCGTCGCCGAACTGGATCCCGCCGGTCAGCATGTCCTGCATGCCACCTACCTTGGAGGTTCGCTGGACGAGGGCGCAACTTCCATCGCCCTTGACCCCACCGGCGCCGGCGGCGTCTGGATTGGCGGCATCACCAAGTCAGCGAACTTTCCCACGGTTACGCCACTTCAGGGCAACTTTGGCGGCGCCAGCTCTCCGCCCCGTCAGCCCATCGCCAGCTTTGGCGACGGCTTCCTCGCCAAATTCAACCTCAGTCTGAACCAGTTGCTCTATTCGACCTATCTGGGCGGTTCCGAGGACGACGGCATCTTCAGCATCGCGGTGGACGGCCAGGGCAACGTCTACGCAACGGGTTTTACTTTATCCAGCAACTTCCCCGTCAGCAGCGGCGCGTACCAGAAAGCTTTCCATGGTCCGAACCCGCTTCCTCAGGGGCGCTTTGTCAGCCTGGGAGACGCGTTCGCCCTCAAGCTGAATCCAGTGACCAACAAGCTCGTGTACTCCACTCTGCTGGGGGGCTCGGATGACGACGCCGGCACGGGCATCGCCGTCGATGCCAACGGGAATGCCTATATTTGCGGCTCGACAAAATCCTCCGACTTTCCGCTGTCCAAACCCATTCAGTCGGCTATCGGCGGATTCTTTGGAACCGAGCATTTTGGAGACGGATTCGTCGCGAAGCTGGACGCCTCGGGCGGGCTCGCTTTTTCGTCGTTTCTCGGCGGAAACGGCGGAGACGCGGCGCTGGGTATTGCGCTCGACCCTACGGGCAAGGCCTGGGTGACCGGCATCACCAATTCGACGAACTTCCCGGTTACGTCGGGACTTCAGTCCGCTCTTGGCGGAGAAGACACGTTCATCACGGCTATCTCCTCCTGCCACGCTTCGTCTCGCGAACGGAACCCCCAGCCGGCTTTCGCTGACACCGATGAAATACGGGGCGAAGGCGAGTGCGAACCTCCTGCCGGCCGCGGCGAACAGGGCCGGCGTCACTGAGTTCGCCTCCGCGCGTCAGCGGAACGAGACGGTACGGCCGCTTGCCGAAACGTAGAACGCGAGGCCGCGGTCAAGTCTTTGGCTGCGGAACGGCGGGGGCGAATGCCCCGGAACCTCGAGAACCCAGAGCGTATTCAGCGGCAGGCCCGGCCCGGGAATTGTTGGAGGCAGATTCGTGAGCGCCGCGGCGGGGATGGTGAACGAGCCCTGCTGAGCGGGAGCGACACACAACGCCCGGCCGAGCGCCCCCGTTTCATTGTCGGTGTTCACCGCGGCGATCAGGACAAAGTCGTCCGGCCGCGCAGCGGCCCAGTGAACCGTCACACCCTTTGAGCGGTCAACGGACGCAATTGCGTCGCGGTCCTTCCAGCGAATCGAACGTAGCGCGTGAACCGTTGCCGTGAACGGTCCCGTGTCCGCGCCTTCTCCGGAGATCGCGTAGTCGCCAGGTCGCAGGAACAGCGGAAGGTTGTTAGCGCTGGGCACCGGAGAATTGCCGCCCAGCACGCCACCGTATGTTTTCTCCGATCCCTGCGGCTTCCCGATGCGCCGCGTGCCACCGGCGCCGCGAAAAGTGAGCTGCTCGCCGGCATCGAGAGGCGTGCCTTCTATGAGATCGAGTGGCGAGAGCGTGGTCATCATGGCGCGCAGATGGGTGAATCGCTCCTGCGCGGTGCAGGTTCCCGGGGGCGGAAAAGACAACCAGCGATCGGTGGACCCGTGCACCGGGGGATTCGCGACGAACTTCGCAAAAGACGTATCCACACGGAAACGCGCCGAAGAACCGTCAGCCATACGCAGAACGAGATCGGTGTGGTTCAGGACAATGACGGCCGCAGTGCGCACCTGTTCGGATGCGGAGCGGATCCAGTCGCCCGGATCGCTGCACCTGCCCCCTGCTTTGCGAACCGCCAGGCTCACAAAATTGCTTGCAGCCGATTCCGAACGCACCTGCACCGGTACGTGACAGCCTTCCGGCGCGTTGCGAGGAACCTCGAAGACGAGTTCGTCCATCCCGCTTTTAGTGCCGCTGCGGCCGGCATAGACTACCCGGCGAACCGGCACGCCACCCACGGTGACCTGCAGCGACGATACCGCGACGGGCAACCGTTGCGGCGGAGCCGTATCCGATCCTGGTGTGGCGCCCAGCCCCGTTCCCAAAAGGCTTACGAGCTCGCCGGGTTCCGCCGAGTGGTCCGGATCATTCCAGACCCCGTCGTCGGCGCCTGCGCCGTTCCTGATGAGCCCTTGTCCGCGCCGTGGTCCGGGAGCATAGAACGCTCCGAAACTGGCCGGTACGACGCGGAAGTGAAACGGTTCGCTGCGAGAGCCCTCGCGCACGATCACGAGTTCCGCGTCGCCAACCGGTACGGTCGAAGGCAGGATCGCTTCAATCTCATTGGCGCCCGCGGAAACGAAGGCCGCAGCCGCAGTCCGGTCGCCCTGCCGTATCTCGACGCGCAGGCCGGCCAGCGTCTCGGGGAGCGGATATCCGGGAGCGCGGACCATCTGCGTCAGCCCGAGCCGCCAGGCGTGAATTCGAAGCAGCGAGCCCGGAGCAATACTTCCGCCGCTGAATTCCGCCGGCATCTCGCTTGCCGCATTCACCACTCCGTTTTGCTGCACCGCGGGGGGAGGAGCATCGTCCCGGTTCGCCCCGGTACACAATCCGCACAGAGCGGCAAACAGAGCGATCCGCTTCATTCCTCGGCCTCTCTGAGTTTGCCGCTTCGATACAGCGAATCCGGCGTGATGTAATACGGCGACACCCGCCGCAGGAATCCCGGTTTGAAGGCGCCGGCGAGGCGCCCGCCGATCCCCGCCCGATTCGGCGAGGCCAGATCCAGATTGCCCTCGGTGGCGGCCCAGTAGGCTCTCCACACCAGCGTGGCGCAGGTGAACCGGTCCGTGGCGAGTTTGCGGGATTCCATGACCTGAACGATGCGCGCAAAACGAGCCTCATCGCGCGGCCGATCGGCGCGCTGGTCCCACAGCATCCACGCGGCGTACAAATAACTGAAATCCTCCGCCGTGCCCCAGTACTTCAGGCCTCGATTCACCACGCTGCCGAGAAAATCGAGGAGCGCCCGCCGTTCGCGAGGACGCAGAGGTGAAACAGGACGGCAGATCGCTACGCGCTGGCCGCGCCGGAACGCCATGGACTGCTCGATGGGCACGGTGCGCACCTCTCCAAGCCCCTGGGCGTCCTCGGCAGTGACAGCCTCCGCGATCAGCGGCGCGCCCTCCCAGGAAGGCCCGTCGTAGATTGCCGCGTGCGTGAATTCGGCATCGTAGAGATCTGCTTGTTCGCTCCCGATGGAATGGGACAACACGACATCGCCGGGCCGCATTCGCTCCCACGGGACCTTCGCTCCGGACTGCGTCGCCGGAGGCTCGACGACCACGGCAATGGCGAGAGGATTGAGCCTCTGCCCTTCCGAGTGCAACTCAATGGAACTCGCGCCCGCCGGCAAACGCACGATTCGCTGAAACGCCGACGGATCCCCGGCTTCACCCGCGCAGACCTTTGCAATCTCCGCGCCTGCGGATAACACTCGCGCGCAACCGCCCTCCGGCGCGGTGCCGGACAGGGCAACAAACGACGAATGGATCCGGGCCCCATCCCGCGGAAAATCGATGCGCCACTGCCCCGCGGAAGCGCCGCCCCACGTCATCAAAATCAAGGCGGCAGACAGACACAATCGCATGAGGTTGTTCGATTTCAGTGGCCTGGCTCCTGCACTCCGGCTACAGAACGACATCATACAACTGCTCCGCGCAGATCGAGCGCGAACTGTTGTGAAGTTCGGCGTCAACCGCGCAGCGAGGCTTCGGCGCCGCAGTTCAGCGCAATCAAGGTGAAGAGCTTCTCGAGGTCCTCATAAACGTGCTTCGAATTGGCGAACTGCTGAAAGCGCTTCATTACCGAGGTCTCGTAGCTGCCCCGATATTTCTCTTCGCGCCACATCGTGATACAACTGCTCCATGCGCGTTCTCTTCATTGGCGGTACCGGCATCATCAGCACAGCCTGCACGCGGCTGGCGGTGGAGCGAGGAATCGACCTCACGCTCCTCAACCGCGGACAGCACGCGGCCGCCCTGCCGGCCGGCGCGAAATCTCTGACCGTCGACATCGCGGATGAAACGGCAGCGGCGAGGGCGCTCGAACACTCCTCCTGGGACGCCGTGGTCGATTGGACGGTCTTTGTTCCCGCGCAGATCGAGCGCGACCTCAGGCTTTTTCGCGAGCGCACGAAACAGTACATCTTCATCAGCTCGGCCAGCGCTTATCAGAAGCCGCCGGGGCATTACCTGATCACCGAATCCACGCCGCTCGCCAACCCGTATTGGCAGTATTCGCGCGACAAGATCGCCTGCGAAGAGCGCCTCAACCAGGCATACCGCGACGAAGGCTTTCCCATTACCATCGTGCGCCCGTCGCTCACATACGGCGACACGCAGATCACGCTGGCCGTGAACAGTTGGCAGAAATCGTACACGGCGGTGGACCGCATGCGCCGCGGCAAAAAGGTCATCGTTCCCGGCGACGGGTCTTCGCTCTGGGTGATCACCCACAACAGCGACTTAGCCAAAGGCCTCGTCGGCCTGCTGGGGCACAAACAAGCAATCGGCCACGCTTTCCACATCACCTCGGACGAGGTCATGACCTGGGATCAGTATTACCGGATTGTGGCGGAAGCCGCCGGCGTCGAGCCAAAGCTCGTGCACATCGCTTCCGACCTCATTGCCGAGTGCCTGCCCGACGAAGTGGGCAGCCTGACCGGCGACAAAGCGGTCAGCGTGGTCTTCGACAACAGCAAGATTAAGCGCTTCGTCCCCGGCTATTCCGCCACAACCCCGTTCGCCGAAGGCATCCGGCGCACGCTCGCCTGGTTCGACGCGGCCGCGGAACGCCGCCTGGTGGACCAGGACGCCAGCGCGAAGTGGGACAAACTGATCGATGCCTATGAACGAGGGGCTTGCGAAACCGTCCGAATCTTCCGCTCCCGATGATCCCGCGGTATATCCTAGGTGATGGCGCCGATGGCGTCCGAAAAATCATGTCATCCAATTTCTTTACCAGAACTATCCTCGGGGCACTCCTCGTTTGCGGGTTGGCCTCGATTTCCGTCTCCGCACAGCAGTTTGATAACAGCGCCGATACGATGCTGTCCGGCACATACGCGGTGCGCGAGCTTCTGGTGACGAAGTTCTCCGTGGGCGGAGCCATCGGACGTGCCGCGGTGGCCACGGGAACCATGGCCTTCAGCGGTTCCGGCCAATTCCAGTTCAGGGGTCAGATTCTGGATTCAACTGTGCCGGGCGGGCCCGTGCAGACCTCGCTCACTGGCACATTCGAGGTCGCCGCCAACGGGTTGATGAAGATGCAGAGTCTGTTGGGTGTCACGTCTACCGGACCGGATACGGTGTGGGGCGGAGTGGGCACCGCGGGACCGAACGCGTTTGTGGGCAGCGCCACTGACGGGCCGAATTTCGACATCATGGTGGGCATTCCGCTTGCCACGGGCCTCACCCCGGCGAACTTCAAGGGCCTGTATGCCACTGCCTATCTCGATTTCTGGGGAGGCATGGCCGGCTGGGTGCACAACGCATACTTCGTAATGGCCCCTGACGGCAACAATCAGGTTGCTTTCGCCATTCCGCCAACGGGCAGCGCCGAAAATATCGGCAACACCACCCTGGTGGACTCGATCGGTTCGGTGGGCTTCACCCTGCCGAGTTCCAATGGCGGCGACCTGGCATTTCCGGGCGACGTGACAGGCGCATCGCTGATCGCCGGCGACAAGACCTTTTACCTCTCCAAGGACGGCAATCTCGTATTGGGCGGAGATCCCGACGATTACGATCTGCTCATTGCGACGCCGCTCTCGCCCAGCCCCTCCAACGCCGATCTTACGGGGTTTTATTTCCTTTCCGGTCTGCGCGAGGACACCACGCGACTCGCTCAGGGCCTTTATACCTACTCCGCCTGGTACGGCTCCACTAACGCGAACGGGGCCGGCGTCTCCCTGAATCATCAGCACATGACAGAAACTTTTCCCAATGCTGAAAACACCATGGAGCCCTGGGAATGGACGTTCAGCGCGGCCTACAACGTGTCGTCGCAGGGCGTGTTCCTGCCCGCCCCCCTGCCGGGCCGGTACGTGGAAGGCGACAAGGGGAAGGTGATCGTCGGAACGGGAGGAAACGGCCTCTATTCGATCTTCCTCGGCCTGCAGCAGTCGTTCACCGCGGCGGGCGTTTTTCTGAATCCCCTCGGCATCGCCAACACGGCCAGTCTGGCGCCGCCAACCAATCCAATCGCGCCGTTTGAGATCGTGCAGTTATCGGGCAACAACCTGGCGCCCGAGGCCGCGAATGCGACCGGTTTTCCGCTGCCTCTGAAACTGAACGGTGTGACTTTGCTGATCAATGGTCAGACCAAGGCTCCCCTGATATCGGTGAGTCCGACTCTGATCACTGCCGTGATGCCGCGATCGATCGCGCCGGATTACGATCTGCTGCGTTACGCGACATTCCAGGTGATGAACAACGGCACCCCGTCCAACGCCGTCACCATGTTCGTGTCGGCCACCTCGCCGGGAGTTTTCACGCTCTCGGGCGACGGCACCGGCCCGGCGGCCATTCGGCATGGGCTGAACGACTCGCAGATCGTGGACGAAAATCATCCGGCGACGACCAACGAGGTTGTGGAGATTTTCGTGAACGGTCTTGGAGGAGTGACTCCGGGAGTGCCCGATGGGGATCCCGCCCTGCCTCCTCCCAGTCTCAGCAAAAGCGACGCCGCCGTGCAGGTATACATCAACAACATCAAGTCGCCCAGCGTGCAATTCTCCGGACTCGCGCCTGGTTACGCGGGGCTCGGTCAGATTAACGCAGTGGTGCCGCCCGGAACGGGATCCGGCGATTTGAGCCTGACCATTGCCACTCCCGACAACGTGACCCTTCAGACGACCATTCGTGTGCAGGACACCGGCGCTGCCGCAACAGGCCTCGCGCCGGACGGCGTTCGCATTAGGCGCTGACGCCCAAAGCGTTTCCTGGCTGCCTGGGGCATATCACCCACTATTTCTCTGCTGGCCTGTCCGGTCGATTGAAACAGCGGGTGAAATCGCCTGATTCCGTTGGCCCCGTGTTTGCTTATTCCACACTCGGTCGCCCCAGCGGGGCCGCGCAAACATGTCGAATTGTTTCAATCGCAATTCCTTTGAGTACGCCGCCGGCGGCAGTAAAATAGAGCTTCCAATTCATCCGACTGGAGTCCGCTGACGTTGCCTTCCCTACCCTGCATCGGCGACGGATTCCTCTCTCTCATCCCAGGAGGAGTACGCAATGTCCAGACCCCGCATCACCGTTGATGGAAACGAGGCGGCTGCCTCGACTGCTTACCGGCTCAACGAGGTGATTGCGATTTATCCCATCACGCCTTCCTCTCCCATGGGCGAATGGTCCGACCAGTGGTCCGCCGAGGCGAAACCGAATATCTGGGGCACCATACCGAAGGTTGTCGAGATGCAAAGCGAAGGCGGCGCGGCCGGAGCTTTTCACGGCGCGGTCCAGGGCGGCGCGCTGGCCACTTCCTTCACTTCATCGCAGGGCCTGCTGTTGATGATTCCGAACATGTACAAGATCGCCGGCGAGCTGACCCCGATGGTGCTGCACGTCGCCGCGCGCGCTTTGGCCGCGCAGGCGCTCTCCATTTTCGGGGATCACAGCGACGTGATGGCGGTGCGGCAGACCGGATACGGGCTGCTGGCATCGAATTCGATTCAGGAGATTCACGACTTTGCGGTGATCGCACAGGCGGCGTCTCTGGAATCGCGCGTGCCGTTCGTGCATTTCTTCGACGGCTTCCGGTCCTCGCACGAGGTGCAGCGCATTGAGCGGCTGGCTGACGAGGATCTGCGCGCCCTGATTGACGACGACCTGGTGCGGGCGCACCGCGCGAGAGCGTTGTCGCCGGATCATCCCGTGCTGCGCGGCACCGCGCAGAATCCCGACGTCTATTTCCAGGCGCGCGAAACGGTGAATCCGTATTATCTGGCCTGCCCGGAGATCGTGCAGCGCGCGATGGACAGGTTCGCGGCTGTGGTGGGCCGCGCTTATCGCTTATTCGACTACATGGGCGCGCCGGATGCCGAGCGCGTGATGGTCATCATGGGCTCCGGCGCCGAAGCCGCCGAAGAGCTGGTGGAGCACCAGGTGCGCGCGGGCGAGAAGATCGGTCTGGTGAAGGTACGGCTGTACCGGCCCTTCTCGGTGGAACATTTCGTAAAGGCGCTGCCGGCGACGGTGAAGGCCATCGCCGTGATGGACCGCTCGAAGGAACCAGGCAGCGTGGGCGAGCCCATGTATCTGGACGTGGTGACGGCGCTCAACGAGGCGGAAACGGCGAATCGGCCGCGCGTGATTGGCGGGCGCTATGGCCTGTCGTCGAAGGAATTCACCCCGGCCATGGTGAAGGCGGT
>Ga0335078_10011343_pt1 | contig 13209 bp, 9 predicted proteins | sample Lox_Sample_32_FD_206711 | JGI IMG/M metagenome (GOLD analysis project Ga0335078, IMG submission 206711) | Soil microbial communities from Loxahatchee National Wildlife Refuge, Florida, United States - Lox_Sample_3.2 | ecosystem: Environmental > Terrestrial > Soil > Wetlands | place: USA: Florida... | reverse complement strand
AGCTCGGGAGACTTATCTTCGGCCATGGAGACGATGGCCACGATGGAGATCCAGCGGCGAAATTCCCTTTCGCCAATCAGGGTGATCGCGTGGCTGATGCTGCGGACCTCGCGGCGCAAACCCAGGAGCGGAGAATTCAGGTAGCGCAGCAGCTAGTAGACGAGCGAGGGCTCGCGTTTGAGGGTGTCTTCAATCTTGGCGACATCGAAGTTGGGCGAATTCACGGCTTCGATGAGCTGGACATAGTTCAGCCGGTTGCCGGGAATTTCGCGGCCTTCCACCAGTGTCGGTTTGCAGAAAAAATAGCCCTGAAAGTAGGTGTAGCCTATGTGGCGAGCCTGATCCAGCTCATTTTGCGTCTCGACTTTTTCGGCGAGCAGTTGCAGGCCCTTGGGAAGGTAGCGCTCGGCCATGGCGCGGCGGGCGTCGTCATTGGACAGCCGAAAGTCGACTTTCAAGAACCGCGCGAGGTCCAGGAGCGGCTCCCACTTGGGATGGTCCACGAAGTCATCGAGCGCGAAAACGTAGCCTGCATCACGGAGATCAGCGCAAGCGGCCACGATCTCCGGGCTGGGGCAGACGGTTTCGAGGATCTCGACAGTGATGCGGTCGGCAGGCAAGAGCTTGACGGCGCCGCGAAGAAGCGCATTTTCGTCAGCGTTGATAAATGCTTTGGCCGGGCCGATGAGGGTTTGCAGATCGAACAGCATTGTCGAATCGACGATGACACTGCTGGAAGCATCTTTTCGCGGCTGAAAAGAATTTTGCGGCCCGCTGCGGAAGAGCAGTTCGTAGGCGAAAACCTTCAGGCGGTAGTCGAAGATGGGCTGGCGCGCGATGAATCGTTCGAACACAAACACTCCTCCCTTGAACAGCAGGAGAGAGCTGCTGCGGAGCGCGGCATAAAGCGCGGCCCAGGGAAGTGAGCGTGCGAGAAGGGGGCGCGAAGAATTGGCGGCCGAGGGCCGGCGGCGATCAGGGTGCGATCAGGCCGGCGCGGACATCGAGCCGAGAAATTCGGTGTTGGACTTCGTTTTCGTCAACCGGCTGAGCAAAAGCTCCATGGCTTCGACGGTCGAAAGCGGGCTCAGGACCTTGCGCAGCACCCAGACGCGGCTGAGTTCGTCGGGCGGAAGGAGCAATTCGTCCTTACGCGTGCCGGAACGCTGAATGTCGATGGCCGGGAAGACGCGCTTATCGGCGAGGCGCCGGTCGAGATAGATTTCCATGTTGCCGGTGCCCTTGAACTCTTCAAAGATGACGTCGTCCATGCGGCTGCCGGTGTCAATCAGCGCGGTGGCCACGATGGTGAGCGAGCCGCCTTCTTCCACGTTGCGCGCAGCCGCGAAGAAACGGCGCGGGCGCTGGAGGGCGTTGGCGTCAATACCGCCGGAGAGCACTTTGCCGGAAGGCGGTGTGACGGCGTTGTAGGCGCGGGCAAGGCGGGTGATGGAGTCGAGAAGAACGACAACATCGCGCTTGTGCTCGACGAGGCGCTTGGCCTTTTCAAGCACCATTTCCGCGACTTGAATGTGGCGCTGCGGCGGTTCATCGAAGGTCGAGCTGATGACTTCGCCCTTCACGGTGCGCTGCATGTCCGTGACTTCTTCCGGGCGCTCGTCAATCAGCAGCACGATGAGCGCGACTTCTGGATGATTGGTCGTGATGGAATTGGCCATGGACTGCAGGATCATGGTTTTGCCGGTGCGCGGCGGCGCGTTAATCAAGCCGCGCTGGCCTTTGCCGACGGGGCAGAGAAGATCGAGCACGCGGCCGGTCATATTCTCTTTGGAGGTTTCCATCTTGAGGCGGCCTTGCGGATAGAGCGGCGTCAGGTTGTCGAAGAAGATTTTGTTGCGCGCGACTTCGGGATCCTCGAAGTTGACAGCTTCGACTTTGATCAGCGCGAAGTAGCGTTCGCCGTCTTTCGGCGGACGCACCTGGCCGGAGACAGTGTCCCCGGTGCGGAGATCGAACTTGCGGATTTGCGACGGCGAGACGTAGATGTCATCCGGGCCGGGGAGATAGTTGTACTCCGGGGCGCGGAGAAAACCGAAGCCGTCGGGGAGGCATTCGAGAACACCCTCGGAAAAGATGAGGCCATTCTTTTCCGTTTGCGCGCGGAGGATCTGGAAGATCAGCTCCTGCTTACGCATACCGCTGGCGCCGGGAATGTTCAATTCCTTGGCGATTTTGGCGAGGTCGGTAATGTTTTTTTCTTTTAATTCGGCGAGGCTGATACTCATCTGCTTGTTTCCTTCTGCGGTTGTTTCCTTCATATGTCCTTAACTTTGGTTATGAAAATTGACCTTGTCTTTTGCAGGACTCCGGGGGAGCCTGCAAAATTCCGGATTGTTGAGTGAGATGGCGCGCCGCACTGGCGGACGAACGACAACCTGCCAGGGTGGGCAAACCAGACCTTCTGCAACCGGCGGCAGCGCGAGCCCCAGCTTTCCGAAAAATCCGCGGGCCGGGCCCGAACGACGCTGCTTAGTTGGTCAAACTCTTGTCTTTCTCGGCGCTGGCGACGAAGGGCTCCGCGACGGGCGCAACTTCGGGATGCTCGAGCGGAACAATGCCGCGCTCGAGCGCAATCTGCAGCACTTCGTCCATGGTTTCAACAAAATGAACTGTGAGGCAGGAGAGGATCTCCTGCGGGATATCTGCCAGGTCCTTCTCATTGTCCTTCGGAAGGAGCACGGTGTGCAAGCCCATTCGGTGCGCGGCCAGGAGTTTCTCCTTGACGCCACCGATAGGAAGAACTTTGCCGCGCAGGGTGATTTCGCCGGTCATGGTGACGTCGCGGCGCACGGGAATTCTCGTCAGCGCGCTGACGATGGAAGTGCAAATGGTGATGCCCGCGGAAGGGCCGTCTTTGGGGATGGCGCCTTCGGGCACGTGCACGTGAATATCGATGTTACGGTAAAAGTCTTTGCTCAGACCAAGCGGGCCGGAACGCGAACGAACGTAACTCATGGCGGCTTGCGCGGACTCCTGCATAACGTCGCCGAGTTTGCCGGTGAGCGTCAGGCGGCCCTTGCCTTCCATGAGCGTGGCTTCGGTGGCGAGCACCGAGCCGCCCACTTCGGTCCAGGCGAGTCCGGTGGTCAGACCGATTTCGTTGTGCTTTTCGAGCCAGTATTCGCGGTATTTCAGAACGCCGAGGAACTCGTTGACGTTCGCCGGCGTGATTTCGACGCTGACCGACGCGCCCTCGGTCACGACCTTGCGGGCCATCTTGCGGGCGATGTTCTGAATTTCGCGTTCGAGATTGCGTACGCCGGCTTCATGCGTGTAGTGGCGGATGATGTGCAGCAAGCCTTCGTCGGTGAGCTTGAGATTTTGTTCGCTGAGGCCGGTGGCTTCGCGGGCGCGCTTGACGAGGAAGCGTTTGGCGATTTCGAGCTTTTCCTGCTCCGTGTAACCGGGAAGGCGCAGGATTTCCATGCGATCTTGCAAGGGCTGCGGAATCGTGTGGAGGACGTTGGCGGTGCAGACGAACATGACTTTCGAAAGGTCGTATTCCACGTCGAGGTAGTGGTCGGTGAACGCGTGGTTTAGCTCGGGGTCCAGAACTTCCATCAGCGCTGCGGACGGGTCCCCGCGGAAGTCGGTCGACATCTTGTCCACTTCGTCGAGAACGAAAATCGGATTGACGGTACCGGCTTTTTTCATCATCTGGATGATTTGGCCGGGAAGCGCGCCGATGTAGGTACGGCGATGGCCGCGAATTTCGGCTTCATCGCGCACGCCGCCCAGCGAAACGCGGACAAACTTGCGGCCGGTGGCATGGCCGATAGACATCGCCAGCGAGGTTTTTCCGACGCCCGGAGGGCCGACAAAGCAAAGGATCGAGCCTTTGGGATTCTTCACGAGCTGGCGAACGGCAAGAAATTCGAGAATGCGTTCCTTGATTTTTTCGAGGCCGTAATGCTCTTCGTTGAGGATCTTTTCCGCGGCCAAAATATCGCGAATTTCCTTGGACCTTTTCTTCCAGGGCACAGCGAGCAGCCAGTCGAGATAGTTGCGGCTGACGGTGGATTCCGCGGACATCGGCGGCATCAATTCGAGGCGCTTTAATTCCTGGATGGCCTTTTCGTGGACTTCCTTGCTCATGCCGGCGGCGTCGATTTTTTTCTTCAGCTCGTCGATCTCGTTCTTTTCGCCGCGGCCGAGCTCTTTCTGGATAGCCTTGAGCTTTTCGTTGAGGTAGTACTCTTTTTGCGCGCGCTCCATCTGCCGTTTGACGCGGGTGTTGATATTGCGATCGACGTTGAGCTTTTCCAGCTCAATCTCGAGGATGTCCCCGATGCGGTTCAGGCGCTCCATGGGGTCGACGGTTTCGAGCAGGTCCTGCTTTTCGTCGACGGGAAGCTGCAAGTTAGCGGAAATGGTATCCGAAAGGCGGGCGGGGTCATCGCCGCGCGCCGCGGCAATCATGGTGTCGTAGTTCAGGCTTTGCGAAAGTTTGACGAATTGTTCGTACAGGCCGAGGATTTTTTGCACCGTTTGGTCAACCTGCGGCGAGGGTTCGACGCGCGCGGTGAGCAGGCGGACGGTGGCGCGGAAGAAGCCTTCTTCGGCGGAAATGGAAAGGGAGCGGGCGCGCTCCACGCCTTCAACCAGAACTTTGATGTTGCCGTCGGGAAGCTTCACGCTCTGCACAATGTTGGCGAGGGTGCCCACGGCGTAAATCTCTTCCGGCTTGGGGTCATCCACGGAAGCGTCGTGCTGCGTGGACAGGAAGATTTTCTTGTCGCCGGCCAGCGCTTCTTCCAGCGCGCGCACGCTGGCTTCGCGCCCGACGATGAACGGCGTCATCTGCTGCGGGAAAATCACCATGTCGCGCACCGGCATCATGGGCACGCGCCGCATATCCTGTTTTTCGCGATTAAACATTAGGGCCCCTAAAACTTTTGGGTGAAGCGAACCGGACTCATCCAGCCTTCTCGAGCAAGCTCCAATTGATTTCGCGGCCACGCACCATTTCCGCGGTAACCACGAAGTCGCGCACTTTGCGCTGCATCGGGAGGTGATACATGAGCTCGAGCATGAGGTCTTCCAAGATCATGCGCAGGCCGCGCGCGCCGACTTTGCGCTGCAGGGCGAGTTCGGCGACGGTGTCGAGGGCGTCGTCGGTGAAGCGCAGGCGGACGTTTTCGAACTCGAAGAGGCGCTGATATTGCTTGAGCAGCGCATTCTTCGGCTCGGTGAGGATGCGCACGAGGACATTCTTGTCCAAATCGTTCATCACCCCGGCGACCGGCAAGCGGCCAACAAATTCGGGGATCAAGCCGTAGCGGATCAAGTCGCCGGGCTGCACCTGCTCGAGAAGTTCGGTGTTGCGGCGGTTCGGCGTCGCCGGCGCGGCGTCCGTGTGAAACCCGAGCGAATGGCGTCCCGCACGCTTCTCGATGATCTTCTCGAGGCCCACGAACGCGCCGCCGCAGACAAACAAAATGTTCGTCGTGTCCACGGGCGTAAATTCCTGGTGCGGGTGCTTGCGGCCGCCTTGGGGAGGAACGTTGGCCACGGTGCCTTCGAGAATTTTCAGCAAAGCCTGCTGCACGCCTTCGCCGCTGACGTCGCGGGTGATCGAAGGATTCTCATCTTTCTTGGCAATCTTATCGATCTCGTCGATGTAGATGATGCCTTGCTGGGCCTTCTGGACGTCGCCATCCGCGGCCTGCAGCAGCTTCAAAATAATGTTCTCGACGTCCTCGCCGACGTAGCCGGCTTCGGTCAGCGTCGTGGCGTCCACGATGGCGAAGGGCACGTCCAGCATGCGCGAAAGCGTTTGCGCGAGCAGCGTTTTACCGGTGCCGGTGGGCCCAATCAGGAGAATATTCGACTTGCTCAATTCGACGTCGCCCGGCTGCTTGTTAAGGAAGATGCGCTTGTAATGGTTGTAGACAGCCACGGCCAGCTTTTTCTTCGTGCGGTCCTGGCCGATCACATAGCCATCGAGAAACTGCTTAATCTCCGGTGGACGCGGGAGCCGGCGCGCCGGCGCGGCGGCCTGCTCGCGCTTTTCATCTTCCAGAATGGTCTGGCACACGCCGACACATTCGTTGCAGATGTACGCGCGCGGGTAGTCGGAAGGAGAACTGATTAACTTCTCGACCTGTTCCTGCGTTTTATGGCAGAAGGAACAGCGCAGCGGTTCGTCAGGGCTGAATTTTTTCACTGGCGTGAAGACCTCGTCTCCGCTGGGCTTCGACGGAGTCCCGTACTCCTTATTCTAGGCCGATTCTTCCCCGGAGCAAGCGAGAACTGGAATCACTGCTAACTCATTGGAACTGGCTGAGGACGCGTGCCGCCCCCGCGGCGTTCGTGCCTCAGCGGTGTTTATAAATAATTTCGTCGATCATACCGTATTCTTTGGCCTGTTCGGGATTCATGATGAAATCCCGTTCGACGTCTTTCTCAATACGATCAACCGGCTGGCCGCTGTGTTGCGCGAGCAGCTTATTAATGACCGTGCGCATGCGCAGAATTTCTTTGGCGTGCAGATCGATGTCGGTGGCCTGACCGCCCAAACCGGACATCCACGGCTGGTGAATCAGAATGCGGGCATGCGGCAGAGCGAAACGTTTTTTGGGTGCGCCACCGGCGAGAAGAACCGCGGCAATCGAAGCCGCCTGACCCACGCAGGTGGTAACCACATCAGGTTTGACGAACTGCATGGTGTCATAGATCGCGAATCCGGCCGTGATGGAGCCTCCCGGGGAATTGATGTACAGCTGAATGTCCTTCTCCGGGTCCTCGGCTTGCAGGAAAAGCATTTGCGCGGTGGCCAGATTGGCAACGTGGTCGTCAATGGGCGTGCCAATAAAGATGATGTGTTCCTTGAGCAGCCGCGAGTAGATGTCGTAGGCGCGCTCGCCGCGGCTGGTCTGTTCGACCACCATGGGAACGAGCGTTGTGCCGCGATATTCTGGATCTTCGAAATTTTTCATTTAAGTGGTGGGACTGCTGGAATGAGTCACTTTGCGTCGGTCGCGGCACTCGCCGCAGCAACGGTCTTGACCTGAGCTTGCTGCGCGAGCCAATCGAGAGTTTTGTCACTCCGCAACTTAGCTTTCATCCTATCGAGCGCGCCCTGCTTTGTCAAACGAGCGCGCACAACGTCTGCCGATTCGTTACTGTGGCTGGCCAAGTGTTCGAGCTCTTGCTGCACTTCTTCCTCGGTCACGTCGATGTTTTCCGTCGTGGCAATGCGGTCAATGATCAGCTCAGCCTTTACGTCGTCGGTGGCGCGTTCCTGCTGGCGCTTGCGCAACGAGACCCAGTCCACGTTTACGGCGCGCGGGTCCACGCCTTGCGCGGCTAGCGAGCGAACTACCCGTTCGAGGCGCACATCCATTTGATGCTCGACGAGCGATTCCGGTACCGGGAAGTCGTGCTGCTGCACGAGTTCGGCGATGACCTTTTCTCTTTGCAGTTCTTTCTGGCGGTGGTCCCGCTGGTGCTCGAGGCCTTCGGAGACCTTTTTCTTGAGTTCTGCAAGCGAAGTGGCGTCGCTTACATCCTTGGCAAACTCATCGTTGAGTTCGGGCAGCTTCTTGTTCTTGATGCCGAGCAGTTCGGCGGCATAGTGATACGTTTTGCCGGCGAGCTTGGCATCCGGATAATCCGCGGGGTAGGCGACGTCAAAATTTTTATGATCGCCGACGTTGGCGCCGCGCAGATTCTCGTTGAACGGCTCCATGGTCTCTTCGGCGCCGATGTGGCAGGTAACGCTGTCGGCTTGGAGCGGCTCGCCGCCTCCGGCGGGAGTGCCCATCAATTTGAGCTGCACATAGTCGCCATTCTCGACGGGGCGACCTTCGACGGGCGCGAGCGCGGCGGCGCGTTCGCGCATCTCTTCCAGAGTTTTCGTGACGTCATCTTCGGTAATGTCCATCGCCGGCATCTCGATGTTCAGGCCCTTGTAGTTGCCCAGTTCAAATTCGGGCAGAACTTCGAAGACCGCCGTGAACTTTAACGGCTGGCCTTCCACGAAATCGAGCTTTTCGACTTGCGGCTGCGAAACGGGCGTGAGCTTCTGCTCGGAGACGGCCTTGCCGACGCGGTCCGGCACCAGCGATTGCAGGACTTCTCCTTTAATGTCCTCGGCGAAGCGCCGGCGGATCAGAGACACCGGGGCTTTGCCGGGGCGAAAGCCGGGAACGCGCGCAAGCTTCGCGAAATCCCTGGCCACGCGCTCTATTGCTTTCGACACTTCTTCCGCGGGAATCTCGAGGTCCAACTCGCGGCGGCACGTTGCTTCGGCCATGGAACACTCCTCTCCTCATTGAGCGATGAATGACGCTCGGCACTCCGTGAAAATACTCGCTGGTCTCGACGGCATGCTCGCCGGGCTACTGCGGAAAGCTCGGGCTTTCAGGTGAGGCCAGACAGGTAAGCGCTTACCCTGCAACGCAAAATAAAAGTATAGGGGACAACGGAGTGAGCGTCAATTGACGGATTCACTAGCGATGGGCTGAAGGTTTTCCGCTTGACGAGAGCTGGCGGGAGTCAAGGATGAAGCGCAGACGGGTTCGCATTGCTGGAGGCGTTTCTTGAACCAAACAGCTAAGGCGATGGTCAACGCGCAGAGCATCCATGGAATGATGGGGGAAAGCCAGAAAAAGTGCGGCGTGTAGCGAAGGCCGGCAAACCAAGCGAGAATCGAGACGAGCCCGAAGAAGAATGCTTGCAGCGAAGCGCTGCGCTTCCAGAGCAGCGGCCAGGAACACACGGCCACCATGAACAGCGCAAAAGGATAAGCGAGGACGAGGTCGACAAAGTAATGTTCGCCAGTGCCCATAGTGGCGCAGAAGGTGAACACCACGAACAGCATGACGATGGTGCGCTCGAACAGGGAAAGGCCGCGCGAGTACCACCACGTGAGCAGGACCCAGCCCATGTGAAGCGAAGGGATGGCGTTGCGCGGGCCGCGAATGGTTACCGGCTCGAGCAACACGCGGCGGAACATATCGGCGTCGAAAGGCTGCCACGGAAAACTGGCGCGCACGAGATGAATCGGGCCCATCGCCGGGAAAATATTGTAGAAGAGAATACCGATGGGGCCGGTCAGGAGAAACGCGGCCATCGCAGGAATGGCGGCCTGCCGCACGCGAAGAAGCTGGCCGGAATAGACCAGCGCGATCGGAATGGGCAGACCGATATAAAAGAGCTCGCCGGCGATTTTGAACCACGGCCAAAGCGCAAAGGCTTGGCCCATCAGGAAGGAAAGCTGCACGCGCAAGCTACCGTCAAACGAATAGAGGAAAAGGTCGAGGGTTCGCGGATGGAGTTTCTCCGTGAGGTCGAGTAGGTTGGAGGCGAACCACTCGGAGGTCACGAAAAGCAGCGAAGGCACAAAGGCGTAGACGAGAAGTTTGCGGCGGTCGCCTGCGGACCACACGGCGCGCAAAGCGAGCAAGAGCAGGCTGCTCAGCCCGAAAAACGAGAACCAGGCCATGAAATGCTGCGGATAGTGGAGAATGCGGAAGTCGATGAGAGCGAGCAGGGCCGTCAACCCAAGAAGGGCGAGTCCATCCGGCCACAGACCGCAGACGCGTAGTTGCATGATGACCACGCTGATCAGGGCGATGGCAAAGAAGGCCGAAGAGAGCGATTCGGAATAAAACTGCGCGCTGGTGCCAAAGCCGCCCGCGATGGCGAACAGGACGAGAGTCAGTAGGATTTGCGCAGCGCGCGGAAGTTTCATGGTGTGGCCGTGCTCCGGTACGGCGGGCAAGCAATCGTGAACGCGGGACGCCTGCCGCCTTCTCCATTTCAACATCGCCGAGGGCGGAAGCGGTGTTGAGGCAGAGGTGTTGTGTTCAATACCAAAAGAGACGAATCGGCGGCAGGGAATTGCGCAGGATGGTTGCGTCCGGAGAAGAGCTTCAGTCTGCCGCGGCGGAGCGCCTAAGAGCGCTGGTCAGATCGGCGTGCAGCAAGCGGTGGAAAAGGTGTTCGCCAGCTTCGCGGCGCACCGAGAGGCGCCCGGCAACGTAGGCGCGCGAGCCCAGCCCGCGCTGTACGGAATCGCAAATGGCCATGTCTTCGTCCTGAACTTTTTCACTGACCGCGATGCTCTCTTTGTTGCGCGCTTCGGCAGCTCCGCCGGTGTCCGCGAAGTAGTAATCGAAAACTACCGCGCAGCGGTCGATGGCCAGCGGAAGCACGAGATTGGTGTCCATCACGCCTTCGTACGCGTTGATCATGAAGTTTGGATAGATCCACAGATAAAATGCGCGGCCCTGGCGGGTGGCGGCGACGCCTGCTTCCGAAGCAGCGTCGGCAGACAGCGGGCTCGACTGTAGACACGCGCCGGCGAAATTTTCGATAGTATATTTCGTGTATTCGATGACGCTGCTCAGGCCTTTGTGGGCGTGCGGGACGTGATAGCCGCCGTCGAGATAGTTGTCCACGTAAACTTTCCAGTTGCAATGCAAGGTGTAGACGCGGCGATCGAAAAAATGAAGCTTCTTCGATAGCTCCAAGGGAGCGACGAGGTCGGGCACAACGCCCAGAAAACTTCCCAGCGACGGTGCGTGCGCGTCCAGATTCACAAAGACAAAGTTTTCCCAGGTCTCCACGCGGATCGGAACCAGTCCGTTCCTGCCGCGGTCAAAGTCGCAAACGCCTTCAAACTCGACCATGCCTTTGAGGGCCCCGTCTAGGCCGTAAGTCCAGCCATGATAAGGACAGCGAAACTGTCTTGCGCATCCGTGAGGTTCGGGCACAACGGCAGCCGCGTGATGGCGGCACACATTGAAAAACGCGCGCAAGAAACCGTCCTCACCACGCACCACCACCAGCGGCTCGCCGGCAAGCTCGGTGGTGAAGAATTGGCCGATTTCCCGAACTTGATCCACTCGGCCCACAACCTGCCAGGTGGCGCTGAAGACGCTGGCGCGCTCCAGCTCCGCGATGCGCGCATCGAAATACCACGGCGCCGGAATCGTCGACGCTTCGTCCAGCCGATCGTGCGGGTTATAGAGGTTTATCATTTCACGCAAGCTGCGTTCCATCGATTACTCCCCCAGGGCGCCCACGATCACTGCGCTTGCGTTGGCCGCTCTTTTTCGGCGAGCAGCGCACTACCCAAAAGAGTCAAGCCGCCCCACACACCGAACTCCACCCAGAACTGCCGCTGTTCAACCTGTTCCATTTGAATGGCGTCGCTCATTTCCTGGTTGGCGGTTTCCGCTTTCAAGACTAGCAGTTCATGGGTCCGTTGCGCCCGCGCTGCGGCTTCCCGGTCTTCTGCGGTATCCAGCGGGTAGCGCTGGAGAGTCGCTGCCGGATCGCCGTTGGCTTCCCTCTGTGCGTCGCGCGAGCGCTGCATCTTGACTTGGGATGTTCCCCTTGCGGCGAACCATTGCAGTGCGGTTCCAACCACTACCGCCGTCACGGCTATCCAGCATCCCATCACGAGGTAGGCGAGAAATCTGTGCAGGCTCATAAGTAGACCTTGCAGCGGGAACCTTCATCACCGCGACGCCCTTCAGTAAATCAGCTTGAGCGAAAACTGGATTTGCCGGGAATTTCCCGCCGTATGGCTTATCACTCCAAAACCACTGCCCAACACGGTATTCGAAGGCAACCCGAAATTCACGATGTTGAATATATTAAAGAATTCGGCGCGGAATTCAACAACGCCCAATTCGCGATTGGCCCTCTTGCCGAAAGGCGTGTCCTTAATCAAGGCCATATCGAAATTGTGAAAGCCGGGTCCACGGAAGGTATTGCGGCCGAGCGCTCCGAAGCGTCCCTGGTGGGGGCCCGTTCCGCCGGGAACATTCACCGGAATGAAGAAGAACGAGCTATTGTCCGCGCCGCGCCCGAAATAGTCTTCGCGGATGCTGCGGCTCGTCGAGAGATCGGGCATCGCCACCAAATCGGGCCGGTCCGCGCCACCGGCTCCGAACCCCGTTTGCTGAATGCCGGAATACACCGTGAAGGGCGGGCCGGTGGTCAGCGTGGTGATGTTGAGAAATTGCCAGCCTTTGGTGATGTGATCGTTTATCGAACTAAGAAAGCTAACGCGGTCCAGTGGCAGCGCTTGAAACAGGCTTACCGTGAAAACGTGCGTCTCATCAAATGTTGACGGACCTTTTTCCGCGCGCGGGTCGAGCGGATTCTGCGGTAGCGTTTGCAGGGTCACGCCGCCACTCGAAGAGATTCCCCCGGGAACGGCGCTCGTGTCGTCGACCGACTTCGAATACGTATAGCTGGCCTGGAAGCTCAAGCCAATGCGCGAATAATTCTCGGTGGCGCTCGTTTGCAACGCGTTATAGCTGGAATGTGAGCCGCTGGTCATCACCATTTCGGGTCCGAAGCCGCCGGTTGCATGTCCTGCGGCATTGAACTGGGCAAACGGGGCGAAGCCGGGAGCGGCGCCGGAATATCCATTGGGCACCAGCACACTCGCAAGATGCACTCCGGCGGTGCCCACATACGAAGCGCTGACCTTCAGGCTCCCAAAATCGTGGTCGATTCCGGCGCTGTAGCTGCCGATGTAGCCATTCCCGAAATGCCGGTCGATGATGCCCAGCGTAAACAACTGCACTTCGTGGCCCGGCGTGATGGCCGCTAGGTCATTCTGAAATCGTTGCAGATCAATCGGAATATTGGCGGGCAGATTCGCGCTGCTTCCCGAGGCGAACAGTGGCTCGCCCTGCGTCGTGTAAACCGGGGGAAGCGTTTCGGGCACGACCGCGTTTTGAAACGGCACGGGAACATCCGGCAACGCCGTGACAATTGGCTGAAAAACGAAAGGAAAGCTGCCGGTGACGTAGTTTTGGAGCCACAAATTCGGGAGGATCGTGGTGATACCTCCGCCGGCGTGAAGGGTAGTGCGCTTTGTCGCCGCGAAGTCCAAGGACACGCGCGGTCCCCAGCCATGCCAGTCGAGCGGATAAATGGGCTGTGGGTTGTACAAAAAGATTTGGTGCGCACCCGCTGCGAAAAACGAAGTGGGATTGCCCGCGGCGTCTACCGGAGCGGCGATGGAAGTGCGGTGCTGGGCTTCCTTGATGCGGCTGTTCAAGTCGTAGCGCATGCCGTAGTTCAGGCTGAGCCGAGAATTCACCTTCCAGGTGTCCTCAAAATAGAAGTTGTACGCTTCGCGCCGGACGGCCGCCTCGTCAAACTTGTCGCCCGTTGGCGTTAAACTGGCCGTGGCACTAACGGCATACGAATACGGAG
>Ga0335078_10011342_pt1 | contig 13210 bp, 7 predicted proteins | sample Lox_Sample_32_FD_206711 | JGI IMG/M metagenome (GOLD analysis project Ga0335078, IMG submission 206711) | Soil microbial communities from Loxahatchee National Wildlife Refuge, Florida, United States - Lox_Sample_3.2 | ecosystem: Environmental > Terrestrial > Soil > Wetlands | place: USA: Florida... | reverse complement strand
AGGATCGAGACGCCATCGAATCCAATGAAGACAAGCGCGGCAAACGAAGTTCCTGCAGCGAGAGCACGCAGATCAAAGGTCGCTGGATTGTAGATCGGCTGCGAAGAAAACAATCCGCTGAAACTCTGGTGCAGCACGACATGACGGAAAGCCTGAACCAGGAAGACGGCCGTAACCAGAAGCATGAATCCGAGAAGAACTTCGTTGGTACGCGCGTTGAATTTGATTCCCTGCACGGTCATCAGGGTGATGAATCCGATGGTGAGCGCGGCCAGCAGGGGAAAGGGAACTTGCGGCACCATCCGGTGAATAGCCAGTACGGCATAGAGCGAATTCTGAATTGGCTGGAAAAGATACTCGAGGAACATCGCCCAACCCAGAATGAACCCGACGTGGGGATTCAGCGCCTGGCTGATATAGGAATAGATCGACCCTGAGGACGGATAAACGTGGGCCATTCGCCCGAAGCTGACCGCCGTAACGGACATAGCGACCATTCCCAGCAGGAGAGTCGCCACTGTGTGCCCGCGGGAAAGCACCTGTGCCTCGCCAAAAAGAGGAACGGCGGCAATCGGCGAGGTGAGAATCATCCCGTAGTAAACGAGATGCCAGACACTTAGCACTCGCTTGAGATGAGGCTGCCCGGGTGTTGTCCCTGAGTTTGTTTGCACCCTTGGCTCTTTCTAAAAGAAGTAGCGTTCCTTTTTGCGGGCTTCCTCGTATTTCCGGCGTGCTGCTTTGACGGTCTCGCGTTCAGATACTTCCGCGATGGGAACGTCCCACCAGGATTCGTAGCTTGGAACGCTGGATTCGTATGCCGTCTCGATGACGATCACGGAAGTGCGGGATTGTTTACGAGCTTCTACCAGCGCGGATTTCAAATCTTCGCCAGTGCGTGCACGAACGGTCCAGGCTCCCAGGCTCGCAGCGTTCGCTACGAAGTCGACAGTCAGGGCATCTCCGTCGTATTTTCCGTCTCGACGGCGGCGGTACTCGGTGCCCATCCCTTGATTGCCGCAACTGCGACTGAGCCCTCCAATGCTGGAGAATCCGTGGTTATCGAGCAATACAATGTTGAGCTTGTAGCCCTCCTGCACGGCGGTCACGATTTCTTGGGACATCATCAGGTAAGAGCCGTCTCCGACTAGCACATACACTTCACGGTCGGGGTGAGCCATCTTCACGCCGAGGCCGCCGGCAATTTCGTAACCCATGCAGGAGTAGCCGTACTCCATGTGGTAGCCACCGGGCTGGTGGGTCCGCCAAAGTTTGTGGAGTTCTCCCGGCAGGCTGCCGGCGGCGCACACCATAATGTCGGACGGTTGCATGAAGTTGTTGACGATGCCGATCAGTTTGGCTTGCGTGATCGGCGGATCTTTCTGCAGGGCATGGAGGCGATCGACTTCCTTGTCCCACAGTTTGCGGAGGGAGGCGATACTTTCCGCGTAGTTTCTTTCCACGTTGTAGCCGGTGAGTGCTTGTTCCAGTTCCTGGATGGTAATTCGGGCATCGCCTGTGAGCGCTATTGCGCAATGCTTGTAGGCGTCGAATTCGCAGACGTTGATGTTTATGAAACGGACGGACGGATTCTGAAATGCGGTTTTCGATGCTGTGGTGAAATCGCTGTAGCGAGTACCAATGCCAATGACTAGGTCCGCTTCCCGAGCCATGATATTCGCGCCGGGAGTGCCCGTGGCGCCGATCGCTCCGAGGTTGTTTCGCTGATCGTGCGATAAACTTCCTTTGCCTGCCTGAGTTTCGCAGACTGGAATTCCTGTCGCTTCCGAGAACCGTGCAAGAGCCTCGGATGCTTCTGAGTACAGAACTCCGCCACCGGCAACGATCAGGGGCTTCCTGGCAGTGCGAATCCAAGTCACCGCGCGCTCTAGGAGTTCATGGTCGCATCGACCGCGTGGGATCGACCATACGCGCTTCTCGAAGAGCTCTTCGGGAAAATCAAACGCTTCAGCTTGAACGTCCTGGGGCAGCGAGAGGGTAACCGCGCCAGTGTGCGCAGGAGAAGTTAGAACGCGCATCGCTTCGAAGAGGGAAGTGAGGAGTTGCTCCGGACGCTGGATGCGGTCCCAATAGCGCGAAACCGGCTTGAAGCAGTCATTCACAGAAATGTCTGGCGACTGAGACGACTCAAGTTGCTGCAAAACCGGCGCGACATTGCGGCGGGCGAAAATGTCTCCCGGCAGAAGCAGGACAGGCAACCGGTTGATCGTCGCCAGGGCTGCGCCGGTCACCATATTTGTGGCCCCAGGGCCGATGGAACTGGTACAGGCCAAGGTCCGCATGCGGAACGTAGCTTTCGCAAAGGCTGCGGCGGTGTGCACCATTGCCTGCTCATTGCGGAACAGAAAGTAGCGGAGATCGGGATCCTGCTCCAGGGCCTGACCCATCCCGGCAACGTTGCCATGTCCAAAGATGCCGAGGCAGCCCGCAAAGAACTGATGCTCTCGCCCGTCTCGCTCAACATACTGGTTCTTAAGAAAGGAAACGATGCACTGCGCGACTGTCAGGCGTTTTGTCATAAGGTTGGGTTCCTTAGTCAGAATACCGCCTGCTGCCTCTTTCACAATCACTCGCGCACGAGCGGCAAACGAGGATCCGTACCGTTCCAGGTGGAGCGAATCCATGCGTGGTCCTGGTCTTCTGTGACTGCCAGCGCTCGTGCGGAGCCGGCAAGAAAATTCAGATAGTAGACGTCGTAACCGGGACCCGCGACCACCGAGTGATAGCCGCTGTGTACCAGAACGACGTCGCCATCCACGGCTTTCACTGTTCGCTCGCCGGCGTGCTCTCCTCCATAAAGACGTTGAAGGGCAAAGCCTCCTGGCTGAATCCGGTAGTAGTAGATTTCGTCCAAATCCACCTCGGTGGGCGGACTGTGGACATCATGCTTATGAGGAGGGTAGCTCGACCAGTTTCCCCCCGGGGTATAAACCTCAATGACCATCAGTTTGTCGGCCGGGAACGCGGGTGTGATTACGTCCACGATCTGTCGGGAAGCGTTTCCACCACCGCGAAGACTGCTTGCGACGTCGCGAGGCGTGATCAACTTTGGTTCCAGCCGGGCAGCGGAAGGTACACGGCATTCCGCGATCTCGCAGGTTGTTTCGGCGAGGAACGAAACTTCACTTTGAGCGGGAAGGTAGAGCGTATAGGGAAGTCCGTCGAACACCGTTTTGCGCTTTCCCAATTCTTGTGCACCCTGTCCCCAATTGGCCACACAGGTTCCACCCAGGATCACGAATGCGGCTTCCTCGCCCTCGGTCCGGGTGCGAAAAGCATCGCCAGGCTGCAAACGGCGAACCACGAAGCTCATCCATTGCCAGTTGGCCTGCTCGCGAGACAAGTGGCAAACCTCACCGGCTTCTTGGGGTGGCAGGTTCGCAGAATGAGCCAGGAAAATCGTTTCTTTCAGTCGTGATTCCATTGATAGAAAGCGACAAAACAGACGCCAGTGTCTAAACGCTTTGACACTATGGCAAAAGACGCTTTCCTTGTCAATGGCAGCTTGATTCCGGCCGTCCTCTCATGACTGCCAGCCAGCAAAAAGGCTCGTTAATGCTGTTTTAACAATACACAACGCAATTATGACGCGAAGCGAAATGCTGCGCCGGCCTGTTTATCAAGTTTTTACAACTTTGTTCTTGACCCGCCGGATCGATCGTTGATATAAGCGCTGCGGATAAACGTTTTGACAAATCCATCAAGAGTCCCCGGATACCGGGCAGCAGGCTTCGGAGGAATCATGAAATCGAATCTTCGCAACCATTGCGGAAACGGCGCGTCGCAGACCCCTGCCGTTGGGTTGGCGAGACGTGCCTGTTTTGCGCTGACCATATTGATCATGCTCAGCTTGTTGAGCGGGCTAATGCAGGCCAAGGTTGATGCTGGAATTTCGGGGATCATCACCGATACGAGCGGTGCTGTCGTGGCGGGCGCGTCGGTCCAGGTAAAGTCCGTCGAGACCGGCATTGTGCAGAAGCGCCAGACGAACGCTGACGGCTTCTATGCGTTCGTAGATCTGCAACCAGGTCTCTACGACATCGAGGTCACTCAGTCGGGATTCAATACGTATCGGCAGACGGGAATCCTGCTGGACGTGAACTCCGCCAAAGTTTTGAATATCAAGCTCAACGTGGGTCAGGTTAGCGAAAAGGTCGAAGTCTCCACTGCCGCAATTCAGTTGGACACGGCGAGCACGCAAAATGGTGAAGTGATCCGAGCGGAGACGATTACTTCTGTGCCGCTGGTGACACGCAGTTATACGGACCTGTTGGCGCTGCAGCCGGGCGTTACTCCGACTTCTTCCGGCCTTGCGGGCGGCCAGGGAGGCCAGTTCAGCGCCACGGGGTTCACTTTCACCAATATTTCAGGGGATCTGAATGCGGGTAACGTTTCCGTCAATGGCCAGCGTGAATCATCGAACGGATTCCTGCTGAACGGAGTTACCGTGCAGGAGTTCGCTTTCTCGGGCGCGGGAGTTATTCCGAACCTTGACTCGATTGCCGAGTTCCGGATCGTAACCAATAACTTCGACGCCGAATACGGCAATTACGCGGGCGGCCAGATCAATGTGATCACAAAATCCGGAGCGAACAAGTTTCACGGCAGCGCATTTGAGTTCTTGCGGAACCGATCATTCGATGCCCGAAACTATTTCTCGCAAGTAAGAGATGACCACAAGCAGAACGAATTTGGAGGCACAATTGGCGGCCCAATTGTGCATGACAAGCTCTTCTTCTTCGGGGACTATCAGGGCAACCGTGTCGTGATCGGCCAAAGTGCCAGTTCTGGAGTTATCCAGGTGCCGACCGCAGCAGAGCGATCCGGCGACTTTTCTGCGTTGGCCTCTTCGATGACCGGCACGGTGCAGGGACCGGCATGGGCACAGCAACTTTCGAGCACGCTCGGATATGCGGTAACTGAAGGCGAGCCCTACTACGTGGCTGGTTGTGCCGATACGGCGACGTGCGTATTTCCGGGAGCACAGGTACCGAGCACTGCGTTTTCTGTGCCGTCTACGAACCTGCTCCAGTTCATTCCTCCGGAAAATGCCGGGCCTGGCCTGTTTTCGCCGGTGGCCTCTCCGATACGGCTCTCCGACAACAAGGCAAGCGGCCGCGTGGACTACAACACGCACCTGGGATTGCTCACGGGATATTACTTCTTCGACCAGTACCGCCAGAGCGTGCCCAACATATTCCTTCCCGGTTTTGGTAGCGATTTTACGGGTCGTTCCCAAGTTGTGAGCGTAGGACATTCGAAGACAATCGGGACCGCATCCGTGAATGATTTTCGCGCCGGACTTACCCGGCTCCGATTCCTTATCCACAAACCGACCGGCGGCAACGACGTGACCCCCAAGTCGCTAGGCTTTGAGGAAGGGCCAGACACACTGGGGATTTCGCCTTCTCTTCCACAGTACGCGCACGTGCCGAACATTCACTTCAGCGCGTTTTCCTTCGGTGCGTCCGGTGGAGCTCTCGGCGTGACCGAAACCACCGCGCAAGTGATGGACAACTTCAGCCGGGTCATCCGGACGCACACCGTCACCGTGGGCGGTCAGTTTCGCTATAACCAGCTGACGGAATACAACGGCGGATCGAACGGGGATTTTGAATTTCACAACGGCGCCGATGGAGAGACGGGTCTGGAGTTTGCCGACTTTCTGATCGGCGCTCCAGCACGATACTCGCAAGGGCAGGGATACCCTTCATACGGTCGCTCTCGCTATATCGGGCTATTTGGGCAGGATAGCTGGCGCGTGAAGCCGAACCTGACGTTGAACTACGGCCTGCGTTGGGATGTAAGTCGGCCGTGGTCGGAGAAGTACGGCCAGTTAGAAACGATGGTGCCTGGCCTGAACTCGACGAGGTTCCCGGGTTCGCCCACGGGATGGGTATTCCCCGGTGATCCGGGCATCCCGAGCACTCTTGCTCCAACCCGCTACGACAACTTTGCTCCACGCATTGGATTGGCTTATTCGCCGTCGTCTGAAAACGGTTTGATCAGGACCTTGACGGGAGGCCCGGGCAATACAAGCATCCGCGCCGGCTGGGGAAGGTTTTACAGCACGTTTGAAGGAGCGACCAACTTCAACGAGATTGGTGACGCTCCATTCGGCGCATTCTATGGAAGCCCGGTGCCTCCGGAATTTGTGACGCCGTTCGTGGATCGGGGAACGGGAAACATCGAAGGCCAGAGGTTCCCGGTACCGCTACCATCGACGAATACTGTGATCAATTGGGCAAACTTCCTTCCCATCGGCACCTCGCCGGCGTTCTACTACAAGAATGTTCTGCCCTACACGGAAGAGTATCAACTCTCGATCCAGCGCCAAGTCGGTCCATCGACCTTGATTACCGGTAGCTATGTGGGAACGCAGGGGCATCATTTGTTGTCTTCGCTTGAGGCGAATCCAGGCAATCCTGCACTCTGCTTGAGTGTGAGCCAGCTGAGCCAGGTGACCGACGGCAATGTTTGCGGCCCGGGTGGGGAAAACGGAGTCTACAACCCGGTCGCTGGCGGTACGATCAACAGCACGCGGGGACCGTTTGGCCCGAGCTTCAGCAGCGACGGATATTTCATCACTAGCGGAACGTCCAGCTACAACTCGCTCCAACTGAGCGTGCGGCAACGGGTGTCGCTGGTGGAGTTTCTGGCGGGCTACACCTACTCCAAGTCGCTCGACAATGGTTCAGGATACGGAGAGCAAATTAATCTGTTGGATCCGAATCAAAGGTCGTTGTCGTCGTTCGATGTCCGGCATAACTTCGTAGTGAGCTACGACATTCGGCTGCCGTTCGATCGTCTGGGTGGACCAAGCCGCCTCGTAAAAGGCTGGCAGCTGAGTGGTATCACGCGATTTTCCACCGGTCTCCCGGTGACCATGATCGAGACCGACGACAACTCACTTCTTGGTACCAGCAGCGCGGGAGCCATCTCTCTGCCTGTCGACACACCAAACTTTACGCCCGGTTCGTTGAGTATCAGCGATCCACGATCGGGCCGTCCGTACTTCAACACTGCTTTGTTCAGTCCGGAAACACTCGGAACGTTGGGCACGGCGAGGCGGCGGTTCTTCTCCGGGCCGGGACTCAACAATTGGGACATGGCGCTCCTTAAAGACACGATGATTAAGGAAGGAATGAATCTTGAGTTCCGGGCAGAACTTTTCAACGCGTTCAACCACGCCCAGTTCCTCACTCCGGACGGAAATGTGAATAGCAGCACCTTCGGGCTGGTCACGCAGGCCAATCCCGCCCGGATTATGCAGCTTTCTCTTAAGCTGCTCTTCTAACTTTCCGGGCGCTCGTTCAGGTAAGCTCAGACGGCCTGCAGAAATGCAGGCTGTCTGAGAAACTTATCTGAAGTGCACGCCTTCCATCTGCGTGCTTTGTTTTTTCGAACCTCTGTCAGTCGGGATCGATCGGCCATGCCGCATGAAACCATCAAAGACCCGTAATTCGAGAAGAGATTTCCTCAAGACTTCTGCGTTGGGCCTGGGTGCGCTTGGCGCAAGTGGTGTCGCGTTGGCCTCCGCACATCCAAATCCCGCCGGCGCTGCGCCTGCTACGAAGCCGCCGAGCTCCGATATCCGTGTCTGGTTCACGAATGCGAAGCAGCGCTTCGCCTTGGGAACTCCGATACCATGGCAGGTGGCACCGGCATCGGCGACACCCACTACAGAATCTGTTCGCCTGGTGGAAACCAATCGGTTTCAGGACATCCTGGGATTCGGCGGATGTTTTTCTGACGCCGCGTGTTACGTTTTCAATCAATTGCGCGAGCCGGCGCGGGAGCAACTGCTCCACGAGATGTTTCATCCGTCAGAAATGGGTTTGAATGTTCATCGAACCTGCATCGGATCTGCCGATTCCGCTGCGACGATGTACAGCTATGACGAAGGCGAGCCCGATCCTGAACTGAAGCGCTTTTCGATCGATCATGACCGGGAATACATTTTGCCGCTGCTTCGTCGAGTGCGCGAGATCAATCCCGATTCCTTTTACTTTTCCTCACCATGGAGTCCGCCGGGCTGGATGAAGTGGAACAAGTCGATGCTGGGTGGCTCGATGAGCCGTCAATACCTTGCGTCGTATGCACAGTATTTCCTGAAGTTCTTGCGTGCCTATGCTGAGGCGGGCGTACCGATCCAGGCCATCACGACGCAGAACGAAATCGACACCGATCAACATGGCCAGATGCCGGCATGTACGTGGTCGCAGGAGTGCGACTCTGAGTTCATCATTGATCACCTTGGCCCGCTATTCGAAAAAACGAACACTCCCACCAAGATATGGATCCTCGACCATAATTTTGTGTATTGGGGGCGAGTCATCTCGCAACTCGATGACCCAGATTTTCGCAGGTACGTAAGCGCGGTCGCGTGGCACGCCTATACCGGCGAGCCGAGCATGGTCAGTAAAGTACACGCCGCGCATCCGGAAGTGGAAATGTACTATACCGAGGGCAGCACGGACTATAACGATCCGCACTATCAGGATGACTGGACGAAGTGGAGCAAGACGTATACCGACGTGCTCACCAACTGGTGCCGGGCCGGAGTGGCATGGAACATGGCCACCGACGAGCGTGGCAAGCCGAATATCGGACCTTATCCTTGTGGGGGAATTTTGATCATTAATCCCCACACGCAGGAGATCATTCGCAGCGGGCAATACTGGGCTCTGGCCCATTTTTCGCGGCCCATTCGGCGAGGCGCCCGGCGTTTTGAATCGCAGAGCGCGGCCCCCAATCTGTCGCACGTCGCGGTGGAGAATCCCAACGGAGAAAAGGTCCTGATACTAACCAACCTTGGGCCGGCACGAACGATTCAGGTCAACCAAGGCCTCAGTTCCGCTGCAGTTTCCATGGAAGAAAACTCGGTCGCAAGTTTGGTCTGGCAGTGATCTTCTTTGTATCGGGCAAGTACTACGGCATTCGTCCGGGTAAAACATGCGGCGGCGAACATTTATAAAGTCGGCTTTGGGCAGCGCATTACTTTGGAAAGCGCCCTCTTTATTCGCGCGTCAGGACTCTGCTAAGAGTCCTGTGCCAGACGCGGGCGTAAAGCGCGTGCTGGCGATGTTCAAGTGCCATTTCGATGCAGGGTTCATCGACACGCAAGTGGCAGTTGTGCGTCGCTATTTCAAGGAATATTTTCCGCGAGCCATCGACCTTGCGAGCCAACTTCGCGAGTCTGGAACCCAGCGATATGTGTGGACCACTGGATCGTGGCTGCTCTACGAGTACCTCGAACAGGCAACTGCTGAAGAACGTGCGCGCATGGAGAAGGCGATCTCCATGGGCGATGTCGCATGGCATGCATTGCCGTTCACGTGGCAGACGGAGTTGATGGATCCCTCGATGATATCTGGGGCCATTGGACTGTCGAAGATGCTGGACCGGCGTTTTGGGACCACCACAACCGGTGCCAAGATGACCGATGTTCCCGGTCATACTCGCGGGCTGATCGCTCCGCTGGCAGAGCACGGAGTGACGTTTCTGGATATCGGAGTGAACGATGCGAGTACTCCGGCGGAAGTGCCCCCGATATTTCTGTGGAAGGATCCGCGCGGTGCGACACTTGCCGTGATGTATCACCACGGATACGGCGGCATTGTGCGCGTGCCCGATTCCGATCTGGCGATCGCGATCGTGGTGGCCGATGACAATGCGGGTCCGCATTCTTTGAAAGAAATCAGCGAAACCTATTCGACGCTGAGTGCACGATTTCCGAATGCCCAGATTGTTCCCACGAGTCTGACTGAGGTTGCGAAAGCTGTCGAACCTCATCGTGGTGCGTTGCCGGTTCTGACCAGTGAAATCGGCGACACATGGATTCACGGTATCGCCAGCGATCCTTTGAAAGTTGCCAGGTATCGAGAAATCGCACGTTTGAGACAGAATTGGCTTTCCCAGGGAAAGCTCTCAGTCGGTGACGCCACCGACATAAGTTTGCTCCGCCACCTTCTTTTGGAGGTCGAGCACACCTGGGGCACCGACACTAAGACATGGCTCGATTTCGATCACTATATTCCTAGTGATCTGGCCGCGATGATCGACACAAAGAACTATAAGGTGGTGCAGTTCAGCTGGCAGGAAAAGCGCGAAGACCTTCTCGCGGGGATTGCTACACTTCCTGGCTCTTTGCATCAGCAAGCGCAGGCCGCAATAGAGAACATCAGTGCGACCCCGCCGCGACTGACGCGGCCCAAGCCGTTGCCGAGTGGGCAAGAGATTGAGACACCACATTTCTTCATCGGACTCGATCCCAAGACCGGGGCCATCCAGCGGCTGCAAAATAAGAAATCGAAGCGAGGGTGGGCCTCGCACGACCATCTTTTGGCTCAGTTCTCCTATCAGACTCTCTCGCAACAGGACTACTCGAAATTCTTCGACAGCTACGTGGTCAGTGACGAAGATTGGGCAAAGAAGGACTTTGGAAAACCTAATATTGAGCGTTTTGGCGCGAAGAGCCAGGAGTGGCTGCCCTCCATCGCGAGCCTGGAGGTGGATGAGGACGGCGACGGCCATCATTTACTAGCGCGCCTCGAAATTAATGATTCAGATGCTCTGCGCGCCGGGCGAGCATCGTTTCCACAGAGGATATATCTGGAAATCATGCTGCCGAAAAAAGAGCCGGTGATTTACTTGAATTTGTCGTGGTTTCAAAAACCGGCCACCCGGCTCCCGGAGGCCCTCTGGTTGAGTTTTCATCCCATTGCATCTGATCCCGCAGGATGGACGCTGGAAAAATCAGGACAATCGGTGTCGCCGATGGATGTCGTCAGGTCTGGCAATCGGCATATGCACTCGCTTTCGAGAGGACTTGGCTACAAGGATGACAGCGGAGCTTTGTTCGTCGAAACTCTCGACGCGCCACTGGTGACGTTGGGCACGAAATCTCCTCTTCCTTTTTCGAACGCCCAGCCTCATCTATCCGGGGGCGTTTATTGCAACCTGTTCAACAACGCTTGGGGAACCAACTACATCATGTGGAGTGGTGAGGACATGCGATTCCGCTTTGTCCTTCACGCCGAATGATCAGGGAAATAATGCATCGAGACAGCGGCCCGACCGTTGGCCGCAGTCGATCAGACGAGACATCGAGGAGAGCGTGAGCAAGTTCGGTAAATCGCTATGGGGGCTGTGTGCGCTCGCACTGATTACATGTGCGACTTCAGCGCGTCTGACCGCACAAACACTAAAGCACCCCACCGTAGTCATGATCAGCCTTGATGGCTTTCCCGCCTACGCGTTGGATGATCCCAGGCTTCCCATTCCTACTTTACGGAAACTGGCGAAAGAAGGCGCCGTCGCTTCATCGATGCGTCCAGTGAATCCTACGGTGACTTGGCCAAACCATACTGCCATCGTGACCGGAGTCGAACCATCGGAACATTGCGTCCTCTACAACGGCCTGCTCGTACGCCCGGAGGGTGGACTAAAGCCCTCGATTGAGCCCTGGCGCGACAAGGAAGAGATGGTTCATGCCCAGACGATCTACGACGCCGCACACGATGCTGGGCTCACGACAGCGCAAGTCGACTGGGTTGCCATCTATAAAGCCAAGTCGATCACGTGGCAATTCCCGGAGTTGCCTGATCCTGATGGGCTAATCGAGCGTGAACTCATTTCTGCTGGAACTGTGACGCCGGATCAGCTGCGGAAGTTCGAGGACAGCAGCCAGGCTTGGCAGGATGAAATCTGGGCAGCCGCGGCGGAAGACATCCTGGAAAGACACAAGCCCGATCTCCTGATGCTCCATTTACTCACTCTGGACGACACGAATCATGAATATGGGCCGCTGACCGCTGCGAGCTTTACGGCGATGGCATTTCTGGATGCCAAGGTGAAGCAGATTGTCGATACGCTGCAACGCAGAGGGCTCTCCAACAATGCGGCGGTGATTGTCGTGTCTGATCATGGTTTCCGAAGATACAAGAATGTGATCCAAACCAATGTGCGCTTACGTCAGAAGGGCTTGTTGCGCGACGGGCCAGGGCAACCAAATAGCGATGCATGGGTGATGCCTGAGGGCGGGAGCGCAATGGTGTACGTGACAGATCCTGCGCGAAGGGCGGAGTTAGTTCCCGAACTGCGGCGGCTGTTTACGGGTCTGGAAGGCATCGAAGGAGTCTATGGTGTGGAGGACTTCCCTAAGATGGGTCTACCAACTCCATCGAAAAGTAATCAAGCGCCCGACCTCCTCCTGGCAGCCAAACCTGACTACATGTTCGGAAAGGAGTCAAACGGTAACGTTGTCGTCCCTGTGCCGTCCGCTGGTACACATGGCTATCTCAATAGCGATCCACAGATGCAGGCGATCTTCATTGCTAGCGGTAAAGACATCCCCCGGGGCGTTCAACTGGGACGGATCTCCAATCTCGATGTGGCACCTACGATTGCGGCACTCCTGGGAATCAAGATGAATCGAACTCAGGGACATGCAATTGAGCAGATCGTGAAAGGCGTTTCCAAACGCTGAAATACGCGATTTATCGGAGTGGTAGACTGCTGCAATGCCCTCCAAGAAGCGAAAAACCAAGCGCACGCCGAAAAAGTTAAATACCGCCACTCGAAAAAAAGCTAACAGTAAGCGGGCGAAGGCTCCGAAGAAGCTGACCAGGAAAGCACAAACCAAGAAGAAGACATCGGCGAAAACGGCTGCGTCTGGCGAGCGCAAAACGCCTATCCGGCGCACGCAGAAGTTGGAGTCGTCTTGGGCAAAACGAGGCGCCATTGCTGATCGTCAATCGGGTGACCTGGAAGGTTTGTCCAGAATTGAGCGGGCTGATTCCGAAAGTGTCGATGAACTGGTCGAAGAAGGAAACGCCTTTGAAGCAGGCGCCGTTGCGGGAGTCGAAGAGGCCGACGATCAAGAGACGAGTGAAGTCCACACCCATGAAGTTCCTGAGGACGACGTGCCTAAGGAATACTTGGATAAGGATTAACTCAGCGATCTGAGTGAATCGCATTTTCGTAGGGAGCCACCCTTGGCGGAACAACTTTAGCGGCGACAAAATCCCTTAAGTCTCATTCGCGAGGAGTGGCGAAACGCGATTGCTTTTCACGAGCAGCCTGAAGGGCTACAATCGCGCACTGACAACAAGGTCTGTATGTGCACAGTCATCGTCGCCCTTGTACAGTGCTTCCATCCACGTAAGTCAGTAATCCCATTAGTCTTCGT
>Ga0335078_10011341_pt1 | contig 13210 bp, 9 predicted proteins | sample Lox_Sample_32_FD_206711 | JGI IMG/M metagenome (GOLD analysis project Ga0335078, IMG submission 206711) | Soil microbial communities from Loxahatchee National Wildlife Refuge, Florida, United States - Lox_Sample_3.2 | ecosystem: Environmental > Terrestrial > Soil > Wetlands | place: USA: Florida... | reverse complement strand
TCTGGGGACATCGTTCGGAAGAGGCGGAGCCACTACATTCCAGCAGGACCTGGAGAACTCGGACTGCATCGTGATCCAGGGATCCAACATGGCCGAGTGCCATCCGGTCGGATTCCGCTGGGTAATGCGAGCCAAAGAGCGCGGCGCCACCATCATTCACGTCGACCCGCGATTCACCCGCACCAGCGCCGTGGCGGATATCCACGTGCCGATCCGGGCCGGCAGCGACATCGCATTCCTCGGCGGAATCATTCGCTACATTCTGGAAGGCGAGCGCTTCTTCCGCGATTATGTGGTGAACTATACCAACGCCCCCGCCATTCTGAGCGAAGACTTCAAGGACACCGAAGACAACGACGGCTTCTTCAGCGGCTGGGACGCGGAAAAGGGCGGCTACGACCAGAACAGTTGGATGTACGCGGGCGTGAACCACGGAAAGGACCCCATACGGCCCGCTCAAACCGATCCCACGCTGCAGCATCCGCGATGCGTCTACCAGATCTTGAAGCGCCACTATTCCCGCTACACCCCGGAGATGGTGGAGAAGACTTGCGGCGTTCCGCGCGACCGCTTTCTGGCCGTGGCGGAGGCGCTTGCCGCAATTCCGGCCGCGACCGCACTTCGGCATTCTGTTACGCCGTCGGGTGGACGCAGCACACCACCGGCGTGCAGTATATCCGCACCGCCGCCATCATCCAACTGCTGCTGGGCAACATCGGACGGCCTGGCGGAGGCATTATGGCTCTGCGCGGGCACGCCTCTATTCAGGGCTCGACCGACATTCCGACGTTGTACAATCTTCTGCCCGGATATCTGCCGATGCCGCGCGCCGGCTACGACAAAGATCTCGCCGCCTATAACGACTCGCACGCGGAGAAATCGGGTTGGTGGGGCGAATTCCCGAAATACTCCGTGTCTCTGCTCAAAGCCTGGTACGGCGCCGCCGCCCATTCCGGGAACGGATACTGCTTCGACTATCTGCCCGCCATGACCGGCGACCATTCGCATTTGAGCTGGGTCGCCGATATGGCCGATGGCAAGTTGAAGGGCTATTTCGTGATGAGCGAAAACCCGGTGGTCGGCACCGCCTATGGCGGGTTACACCGGAAAGGATTGCGCCGTCTCGAGTGGCTGGTGGTTCGCGACCTGAACCTCATCGAGACCGCCGATTTCTGGCGCGCGGCTCCCGAAATCGAGCGCGGCGAAATCCGCCCGGAAGACATCCCCACCGGAGTATTCTTCTTCCCCGCCGCCGCGCACACCGAGAAGGACGGCAGCTTCACCAATACGCAGCGATTGCTTCAGTGGCACCACAAAGCTATCGATCCGCCCGGCGATTGCCGCAGCGAGCTCGATTTCATCTTCCAACTCGGCCGCCGTCTCAAAGAGCTCTATGCCGGGTCGACCGCGGGCAAGGACCGCCCGCTGCTCGATATGACCTGGGATTATCGCCTCTCCGGACCCAGGGAAGAGGTGGATGCCGAATCGGTGCTGCACGAGATTAACGGATATGCCGTTAGCGATCGTCATCCGATAAATGGCTTTGTCGATTTGAAGGACGACGGATCCACGGCATGCGGATGCTGGATCTATTGCGGCTCTTACAAAGACGGTGTCAATCAGACCGCCCGTCGCAAGCCGCATTGGGAGCAGAACTGGGTTGCGTCGGAGTGGGCCTGGTCGTGGCCCCACAATCGGCGCATCCTTTACAATCGAGCTTCCGCCGACCCTGAAGGACGGCCCTGGTCCGAACGCAAGGCATACGTCTGGTGGGACGAGCAGCAACAGAAGTGGACGGGCCACGATGAACCGGATTTCGTTGAAAAACCGCCGTCGTATCGGCCCCCACCTGGCGCTCGCGGCAAAGAAGCCATTTCGGGAGTCGACCCGTTCGTCATACAGACCGACGGAAAGGGCTGGATCTTCGCGCCCAAAGGATTGCATGACGCGCCCCTCCCCACGCATTACGAGCCGCAGGAATCGGTGATTCGCAATCCGCTGTACCCGCAGCAATGCAATCCGCTGCGCATGGAATGGCGGCGCAAAGACAACCCTTACCACCAGCCGTTCGACGATCCGCGATTTCCGCACGTGCTCACCACCTATCGCGTCACCGAGCATCACACCGCCGGCGGAATGTCGCGATGGCTCTCCTGGCTCAGCGAACTGCAGCCGGAAGCGTTCTGCGAGATCTCCCCGGAGCTGGCGGAGCAAGTCGGACTGAAGAACGGCGGCTGGGCCACGATTCGCTCCGCGCGCGCGGAAATCGAAGCCCGCGTGCTGGTAACCAATCGCATCCGTTCGCTCAAAATCAACGGACGCACCATACACCAGATCGGCATGCCATATCACTGGGCGGGCAACGGCCTGGTCCGTGGAGATTCCGCCAACGAGCTCATGTCGTTCGTCGCCGATCCCAACGTCTCCATCATGGAGACGAAGGCGCTCACCGTCGACATCGAGCCGGGCCGAAGGCTGCGGCGAATTTCCGGCCGCCCGCGCATTCCGCAGTTGCCCGGCCGCGAGGAGGATCGCGACCTTCCGCGGGCGCGCCAACGCAAGGGCTCCAGCTGGGAATACGAGCTCGAGCAGGGGAAGGAGGGTCACTAGGGAATGGAAGCATTGCTTTCGGCCGCCCAGGCGCACTCGCTGGAAACTCGTGCCGCCCGAGACGATACTCGCAATACCTCGGCCCGCAAGGGCTTCTTTACCGACACCACCCTCTGCATCGGCTGCAAAGCCTGCGAAGTCGCCTGCAAGCAATGGAACCAGCTGCCCGACGATGGCTTCCGCTTCACCGCCATGTCGTACGACAATACCGTCGCGCTGGGCGCTTCCACCTGGCGGCACGTGAGCTTCATCGAGCGGCCGCTGGATCTCGGAGGCCAGGAGGCCGGCGGCTTCTCCTGGCTGTTCAATTCGGATGTCTGCAAGCACTGCGCGCGCGCCGGATGCCTGGAAAGCTGCCCCACCGGGGCCATCATTCGCACCGAGTTCGACACCGTCTACGTCCAGCCGGATGTCTGCAACGGCTGCGGATATTGCGTCATCAACTGCCCCTTCGGCGTCATCGACCGGCGCCCGGACGATGGCCGCGCCTGGAAATGCACGCTGTGCTATGACCGCCTCAAAGAGAACATGGAGCCGGCCTGCGCCAAGGCCTGTCCGACCGATTCCATCAAGTTCGGTGATCTGGAGGATCTGCGCCGCGTCGCCCGCAAACGCGTGGCGCAATTGCACGATCGCGGCATGACCGAAGCCTACCTGTACGGCGTGGATAGCGCCAATCAACCGGGTACCGAAGGGTTGAATGCGTTCTTCCTGCTGGCCGACAAACCGGAAGTTTACAACCTGCCGCCCGATCCGGTAGTCCCCACCAAAAAAGTGAAGGATGCCTGGATTTCATTTGCCTTCGCGGCGGCCGGCCTGGCGATTGCCGCCCTCGGCTCGGTCTTCGCGGAAAGGAGTGTCCGCTAATGGACCCGGTCCGAACTGTTCCGCTCGAAAGCGACGGGCGCGATATCGATACCGCCGTCGCGGTGCTCTCCGGTGAGGCTTCGGGGCAACTGGCGGAGACTCACGCGCAGCTCGCCGGCATCCCGGAGGCGTTCCGCAAGAACCCCCCGGCGACTTACTACGGCCAGCCGCTGCTCAAGCAATCGGTCTGGAGCATCGACATTCCGCTCTACTATTTCACCGGCGGGGCCGCCGGCGCCGCCATGGTGCTGGGCGCGGCGATTCAGGCCGGCAGTTGCGGCGCGCGCGCCGATTGCGATCTCCGCAGACTGTCCGTCACGTGCCACTGGATGGGCATCGTCGGGTCGACCATGGGAGCGGCATTTCTGATTCACGACCTGGGAAGGCCGGCGCGCTTTCTCCACATGATGCGGGTTTTCCGGCCGACTTCGCCCATGAACATGGGCGCCTGGATCCTGGCGGGCGCGGCTCCGACCGCCATCGTAACGGGCCTGTTCATCAACCGGCCCGGCGTGCTGGGATGGATCGGCGAAGCCGCCGGCTATGCATCCGGCTTTTGGGGCGCCGGTCTCTCCTGTTACACCGGTGTGCTGGTCGCCGGCAGCGCTATCCCGGTCTGGCAGGAAGCGCGCCGTTGGATGCCGGTCCTGTTCGCCGCCTCCGCCGCCACCACCGCCGCCAGCATTCTCGATTTGTTCTACGAGGGGCGCGAGGCGCGCCGAATCACGCGGGTTTTCGGCACCGTGGGGCGGTGCATCGAGCTCGCCGCGGGCGGCCGCGTCGAGCAATCCGCGTCACGAGTGCGCCGCGTAGGACGTCCGTTCCGCCGCGGAGCCACCGGCGTTCTTTGGAAGGCCGCCGGGGTTCTGACCGCGGCCAGCCTGGTCCTCTCCTTGCTCCCGGATCGTTCCCGTCGCACCCAACGCATCGCCGGCGTCCTGGGCGCCGCCGGATCGCTCGCCATGCGATTCGCCGTCCACTACATCACCAACGCATCCGCCCGCGACCCCCGCGCGTCCTTCGATCTGCAGCGCTCCGCGTAGGGACAGATGGTCGCATTCTGCCGTCTGTCCCAAACCGGCAGGCGACAAAAACCGATCGCCTCCTCTACGCCGCGCCGGAAGACAGGCGCCGGAAAGCCCGCCGGGCGACGATCAGCTCTTCGTTGGTGGCCAATGCCAGAACGGTTACCGGCGAGCCCTGGGGCGATACGATCCGGTCGCCCGACCCGCCGGTATTCCGCGCTTCATCGATCCGTACGCCCAGAAATTCCAGGCCGCGGCAGCACGCGGCGCGGAGCGGCGCGGAGTTTTCGCCGATGCCGCCGGTGAAGGCCACGGCGTCGAGCCCGCCCATGGCCGCCGCAAACGCTCCGATAGTCTTCTTCACCTGGTACGCGAAGACGTCCAGCGCCAGGCGCGCTCGATCGCTGCCGGCGGCCGCGGCCGTTTCCAGGTCGCGGACATCGCCGCCCGCCACGCCCGAAAGTCCGGCTAATCCGCCTCCCTGCGCCAGTTGCCTCCGCACTTCTTCCGTCCCCCAACCGTGCCGCTCCATCATGTAGAGCACTGCGAAGACGTCCAGATCTCCATGACGCGTGGCATTCTCCAGGCCCGATTGCGGCGAGAAGCCCATCGTCGTGTCCACCGACCGTCCGCGATCGATGGCGCACATCGAGGAACTGCCCCCAAGGTGGCAGCTCACCAGCCGAGCCTCGCGCCCCAGCAGCGCGGCCACGCGCTCGGCGATGTACTGATGCGAGGCGCCGTGGAAACCGAGCTTCACCACGCCGTCGTCCAGCCATGCGCCGGGCACGCCGTAGGTCCGCGCATATTCGGGCATGGTCGCGTGAAATTCCGGCTCGAACGCCGCCACGATCGGCACCCCCGGCATGGCCTGCTGGAAAGCTTCGATCGCCGTCAGGTAAACGGCATTGTGAGCCGGCGCCGCGGGCAGGAACCGGCGCAGCGCTTCCACCACCCCCTGGTCCACGATGAACGTACCGCGATAGCGAGGTCCGGCATGCACCGCCTTCAGGGCAATGGCGGTGATCGGCTGGCTTCCGGTGGAGATTTGGGCAATCGCGCTTCGATAGTCGGATACGCGCTCCAGACGGCCCTTGCTCAGGACCATCTCTTCGGGCATGGCGATTAATTGATATTTGAGCGACGTCGATCCGAGGTTAGGGACAAGTATGTTCACTTCACCCCAGTGTATTGGGATTTCACGCCTTGCAGGTTTTTGGCCGCCTGCGCCTGGAACGGACCCGGCTGGGCGGCGCAAGCCCGGTAGAAATTGGCCGCTTCCTGGGGTTTCTGCAAGCTGAAATTCGCGAAACCGAGATCGAAAAGCACTTCGGCCTTGACGGCGGCGTTGGCTTCCACCAGCGGCAGGGCGGCGCGCAGCTCGCGATCGGCATCGGTCCATTTCTTTTCGCTGTAATACAGCTTGCCGTTGAGATACCGCGCGATGCCGATCACGGCCTTCTGATGGGCCGACCAATCGGCCTCGCCCACTCCCTGCGGCGCCGGCTTCGCCTCCATAATCTCCGCGGCCCTGGCGGCATACCAGTGGACCTTCTCCGGATTCTTCTGCTTGCTGGCGTAATCGTCGGCCACCACCAGCATCATGTCTTCGTTGCTCTGGTCGGTGGCGAGCACCTTCTCGGCCAGCGCGACCGCCTTGTCGTTGGCCCCCGCTTGCCGGTAGGCCGTGAACAACGCCCCCTCGGTCTGCGCGATGTACTGGCTATTGGGATTGCGATGTTCCAGATCTTCGGCGAATTCGATCGTGGTTTTCGGGTCGCGCGATTCCACGGCTACGCGGAAGAGCGCGTACTCGCTGTAGACGTCCACCTGCTTGGCGTAGCTGACTTCGTTTTTCCAGGTGTCGATATCCGCGGCCGCGGCGGGCTGCGGCTCCGACGCCATTTTGCGGGCATTCGCCGATGCAGCCGCCGACCATTTGCGGATGGCCGGCAGGTCTTTCAGGTTCTCCGCCGCCTTGAGGTTTTGCAGCGCCGATTCCGGATCGTCGGGATCGATAGCCAGCAGCTTTTCCCCGGTGGCGATGATCTTGTCGAACTGCCCGGCTTTCACATATAGAGCCTGCAACGCCTCCAGGGCCCACGCCGTCGATCCGTTCTTGGGATATTCCGTGCAGAATTGATCGAAGAGCGCGGCCTTCCGCGCCGGGTCGTTCTCCTCGATCGCTTTCATCAAAAGCGCGCCGTCCGGCTGCGCGGGATCGATGTCCGACGTGGCTTTGTGACGCTGCGCAAATGCCGCCGCGGAAAGAATCATCAGAATGGTCAATGTCCGCAAGTTACGTCCCCTCTCTCGGACTTTGAGGGAGAATCTTATCACGAACCGGCGGAAGCCGGCTTCTTACTGAATAAAGCCGAGCTTTCGCAAAGTTCCCTGCGGTTCGCCGTCGTCGAACTGCGAAATCGAGGCCTTCTCGACGCCGTTCTCGATGGCGACTCCGAAGGGGTAGGCCTTGTAACCGAAGACCGATCTCAGTTTTTGGAAATCGCTGGTCGCAACCGCGCTGAGTGCGGTTTCCGACAGGAACGGTTGCGCGAACTGCGGCTGTTCCGTGGGGATCGCGACCAGCTTCGTGTCGCCCCATGAAAACTGCGCCATTCGTTTAGCCGCGTCATAGCAGTGCGTGCACTCCGGATTGAAGAAGAAGAGAAACACCTTGCCGCGATTGATCGCGTAAGGCCGGCCATCGACGGTGATGGTAGCCGGCGCGCGCGTTCCGGCATATTCCTGCGTCTCCACTCCCCAGGATACGAGCGCGAATACCGTCACCGTGGCCAGAATGACTATCGCGGGGCGCACGCCCCCCGGGCGCTGCGACCAGACGCCGGCCACCGCCGCGAGCAGGAGCATCAACATATCGCCGATGAAGAACCCCGGCCCTACCGCCCGCTTGATCCACGGGAAGCAGCTGCAGTCCGCGCCGCGAAGTGCGCTGTAATTGACGGCGAAATAAGCCACGAACCCGGCCAGAACTACCGCCAGCAGGATGGAACCCCATCGCCGCAGACGCGGCACGAGTATCCAGATCGCCCCTACCGTTTCGGCGATGCCGACTACCAGGGCGGCCGCCAGGCTCGCCGAATGCGGCACCCGCAATTCGGAGGTTCTTATCGCCCAGCCCAGCGGGTCGGCGATCTTCCAAACGCCCGATACCAGGAAAAGGATCGCCAATGTGGCGGCGCTGATCCAACTGACCCGGATCTTCCAACTCGCCGGTTCAAGCGTCTGCATGAGGAGCGAGCCCCCCCGGCAGCTGTGCCATACTGGCTTGCATGGGACCTATTGTAGTCCTTTGGTCCGCCGCATGATCCTCGGCTTGCTTCTTCTTTTCTTCTCCTCGCCGGGGCGCGTGGAGTTGTATCCGAGCCAGGTCATCGAGATTCCGGCTCACGATTGGGGACAATTCGAGATCGGTCTCAACCAGCGGGTGGCGCTCGTCGACGCCACCTACAGTGTCGAGTCGGGCTCCAGCCACGTCCGTATGGCACTCCTCGATCGCCTCGATTTCGAGCGCCTCCGCAACGGCGACCCGTACGGGATGCTGGCTGTCACCGAGCCCGGACGAAGCGGACACTTGCGATTCCAGGTGCAGCATCCCGGCGGATATGTCATGGTGTTGGACAATCGCGCGGGAGGCGACCTGCCGGCAAATGTCCGCGTGGATGTCTGGGTGGATTTCAACGCCCCGCGATTTCCGGCGGTGACGCAAATTTCACCCGCGCGGAGGCTGACCGTCGTGCTGATCAGTTGCGCCATCTTCTTCGGTGTGGCGACTTTCTCGTTGCGCAGAATCCTGCAGGCGGTTAAGCGATAGCCGCGATCAGGATCGCGCCAAGTCTGAATATAAGATAAGAAGACCTGAATGACCTTGAATTTGCCGCGGGTCGGGCGTACAATGCCCCGAAAGGAGCAACCCTGTGTCTACTACCACGACCCCTCCGTCGCGGCCCAAGACCCGACCTCGCCGGCCGCCGCTACCCTCGAGAGCACATGGACCCCGGCCGGCGTTGCCCGGGATGCTCAGGAATGGCGACCTCTTGTTTCGATATCTCGACAGGTACGACGTGGGCGGCGACGGTTGGGATTGGGAGAAGTTCGGGTGGCATATCTACGAGGAGATTGCCGGGGTCCAGGCGCTGAATAATGTCTGGGACGATGTGGACGCGGACTGGGCCGGGCACGTGGACTATTGCGTCTTTCACGTCGGCATCTACCACAATGCGAAAGGCGTGCTCGAGATCCTGGGAGGCGGGTTGGAGACGCATAAGATCGACGAGCGGGACAACTTCGACATAGTCGTTCGCTTTCCCAAGTTCGGCGAAGCCATCGCGGCACAGGCCTGGGATGCGCACACACACAATCCTTCAGGCGGCATTCAGTACCCGTTAATTCGAGAAGGCATTGTCGAGAATTACACCCGGTGGAAATGGGGCGGGAAAACTACCAGCCGGGGAACATAAGACACAGAAGAGCGCTGAAGAACTTACCCGAGGACAAGCGGCCGGATAGCATCCCCGAAGCAGACAGGCTCACGGTCAACACCGGCGGGGCGATCCCCTGCGACGCCATGGATCGGCTCTGGATCGATTCCTTTAAATCAAGACGCGACTTAAAGCAGTATAAGTTCGCGCGGATGCCGGTCTGCTCTCACTTTGCCGCTATGATGATCTACCTGGCCCGGGATCCTCAATGCACTTTGCAGGTAGTCAGCAGTGCGGATTTCGACTACATCTTCAAAATGACGCCTTCCCATCTGTTGCACCAGGCATATCGGGAACTACATATGTGCGAGGGCGCCCAAGTGATAGGCATGCAGCACAAGGGCCAGATGATTGTCGAAACGGACCTCGGTGAACTGATCGACCGCTCGGAAGAGTTCGCCAGATTACTGGGATTCCAACCGACGGGTGCGGAGCCCCACCAGTTTCCCGAAACCGGAGTCCGGAAACGGCTGGGGATACCGGACCCGCCGCCGCTTCCGAAATTATAGGGCGGCCGCAGCCAATTCCGCCATTACTTCACAGGCAAGCTGACCGCTTTGGAGCTGGCCCCGCCGACACTCACCACCACCGGCTGATTGCCCGCCGCCAAACCGGCCGGCACGTTGATATTGATCTGGTATTCCGCCGGAAATCCCGCCAGCCCGCAATACGACACGAACGTGTCCTTCCCGCCGACCGTCGCCGTGCACAGGCTCTTGGTCGTCGGCGCGGGATTGGGCGGCGCTGCGGCCCCGCTGGGCGGCTGATTGTATACCGGCCCGAAGCCGTTTCCATACAACTGGATGGCGTCGCCGGCATGCGCCGGATTGGAAGCCGAGATCGGCGCCGGATTCGACCCATAAGTCGTGGCGTCGATGGCCGCCGCGATTCCGTTGTTCTGGAACAATTGCGGCGCATAGGGCGCCAGCGGAATGGTGAACACGTTGCTGTCCGCGACGCCATCGACGTTCACTTTGACCAGCGCCGAGCTCGCGCCCTGTAGTTCCCAGGGAATCATCACGTTCAGTTGCGACCCGTTCTGGCTGACGAAGGTGAAGAGCCCGGGTATGCCGTTATAGTCGGCGGGCTTGCCGTCATACCCTCCGGGCACGTCAAAGCTCACCGTCACTCCGTCCAGGTTCATCGGATAGGGCAGGAAGGTATTCGCGTCGCCGCCGACAAAAGTGTTGTTGCCGACCAGGCTGGAATTCGCCAGACCGCTCCCGTAGATCGAGATGTACGAACCGGCGGCGATGTTTGGGCTGCCTGCCGCGGCTTCCGTAATACTGGTGATTTTCGGCGCGCTGATGATCGTGCCCGTGAAGGGAATCGAAAGCCCTCCCGCCGCCGCCGTAACCGTCGGAGCGGCGCTAGCGGAAGCGCCGCCGAGCACTTCGGCCCACGCCATCCCATAAGCATCCGTGTTGCATGTGACGCCGCTGCTGTTCGGCGTACACACCGGATGTCCGCTCACGCTCGTCAGCGTCGCGCTGCCGCGCGGCGATACGGTGAACGTGACCGGCGAATTCGCCACCGGCGCCCCCGCGGAATCGATCAGCCGGATCTGGAGTGCTCCGCCGTCGCCGTTGGGAGTCGTCTCGAAGCTGCCCTCGGCAAACTGGTCGACCTGGCCGAATTGAATGGCCTGCATGTCGTTCACGGTCCCGCTGGGCACCAGGAACAGGTACGGCAGGTGAATCTCGGTTCCATTGCTTGTCAGGGTTACTTCACCCGTGTATTCGTCGGCAGCCGGAATGGTTCCCGAGATCGTCAAAATGAGGATCGAGGCTGCCCCTGGCCCGAGTGCCACGCTGCTCCTGCTCAAGAGGGCCGTAGCGACCTCCGCTGCATTGCCGTTGACATCCCTGGGGTCGCTCACTCTCGCGGAAAACGAAGTCGTAGTCGTCCCGAGGTTGAGAACCTCGATTTGGGCCGAAACCGGCAGTCTGGATACCGCGCCAAAGGAGACCGACACCGGGTTCGTGCCGTCGGATGTTAACGCGCGGGCAATGATGGTGCTCTTGGACGCGGCCCCCGCGTCCAGCCGGCCGGCGCCGGCATTCAGCGGATCCACCGCGTCGCCCCAGTTGTCGCCCAGGATGAAGGTGTCGCCGCTCGCCGTGTTCATCAGCAGCGCTTTGATCTCCGCCGCCGTATATGTCGGATGAAGCTGCCTCAGCAGGGCCGCCGCGCCCGCCACCATAGGCGCGGAAAAACTGGTGCCGGACGCCGCGATGTATTTATTGGCGCTATACATGGCGCCCAGCGGATCGAAACTCTGCGTCGCCATGTAAAGCGCGTTCGCGCCAAAAAAATAGTCGTCTTGCAGAGCCGCGCTGTTGGCGAACGATGTCGGGCCGTCATTCACGTCGAAACCGCCCGTCGCCACGATGTCGGGCTTCAGAGCCAGGGTCCCCGGCACGGGTCCAGGCGAAGAAAACGCCAGAAACTGGTTGGCCGCCGCGGGCGGCTGAAATCCCGGCGGATAGAGCGATGCCGCCTGCTGGTTATAGGCGGCCAACAGCATCTCCGTGCCGCCTGCATCCATCACTACCGATTTGCCGGGGTTGGAATCGATATAGTTCTTCAGGTTCTGGCCATCGCTTTGCGCGACCATGACGATCGGGCCGAACAGCGGAACATCGCCAGCGGCGTCCTGCGTTTCCACCGGCTGCGCCGCGCCCGATCCGTTCCTATAAAAAATGATCCCCAGCGCCCCGGCATTGGCGGCATTGACCGCTTTGCTGTGGAAATCGCAGTTGCCCTGCTCGATCAAAGCGATTGCGTTGTACAAGGAGAAGGCTGGAAGAGCGGAGCAGGCGTACCCGTCGTTGCCCGTCTGGGCGGCATCCACCACCGGGAGAACCGAGGCTCCCGCGAACACGCCCCCCGCGATGTCGCCCGAATAGGCATCGCTGCTCTGAGCCGGGATGCTTTGCAGGTTGGATGGGCCGCCCACGACGCTCACGCTGGGCTGCATCACGTGCGAGTTCATGGTCGCGCCCACCGCAATCACCGAGGGAGCCGTAGCCGGCGAGCTCATCAGGTTGAATCCGGTCTGCCCGGTGTTAAAGAAATCGTAGCCGTTTTCGCCATCGTCGCCCGCCGCCACCGTAATCAACATTCCGAGCTGCGCCGCCTTCTCGAAGTTGTAAGCCAGGAAATCGCAGGGAACGCCTGCCGGCTGCCCGCAGACCGACCCGGTATCGAGCGGGCCATAGGTAGCGATCACCCCGGACGACATATTGACAATCTGCATGCCGTCATTGAAGGCGTCGTTGATCGCCTGCACGTATACGCTCTCGAAGTTCTTTCCCGCACCGCCCGGCATCCCCGGCGAGTTCTCCACCTTGTAGTTTCCCAGCCAGGCTTTGGGCGCCATCCCCGAGAACGGAACCGCGGCCCCCATGATCTGGTTCCCGGCAACGACCGAGGCGATCGCGGTTCCTTCGCCCGAGCGGTCGCGCGGCGAGTAGTCGTCCGGACCCGAGTCGTTCGCCACGCCAGTAGGGTCGCTGCTGCTGCCCGCCGATAATTCGCGCACGTAGCTGCGCGCCACAATCACTTTGTTGTTGGTATAGGCGCAGTCCGCAAGGAAATTGGCGGTGCACTTCGGAAAACCGGCGGGGATCGGAAGCGACGGATCCTGAAACGCCGGATGGTTCTGGTCGATGCCCGAGCCGATGATTCCAATCTTGATCCCCCTGCCGGCATTCGACTGCCCGCCGGCGAGCTGCCACACGGCGGGCGCATTGGCCAGCACCGTGGCGGCATTCAGCCGGGGTTTCACCGGCCGCATTTCGATCACGCCTCTCACTCCCGGCAGAGTTCTCAGCTCTTCGACTCGATCGCGCGTGGTGGCGACAAAAACGGCGTTGGACAGCGTGTCCACCGCACCGACCACCGCGAACTTTCTCGATTCCAACTCGCGCTTCAACAGGTTCTGGATGGCTTGAATCTGTCCGCGATAATTCTGCGCTTCCACCGAGTAGGTGGCTTCGCGCGCCGGAAACCGGTCGGCCACGGCGGGATCCTCGAGCACCAGTGCAAAATGACGAAGATTCCGTTGCTGCTGGGCCGGCAAAGCCAGAGCTGCCAATAAAACCACCAGCCCTAAGTGGGGCAGATTTCCAATCTGCGGACCGATCTTGAATCGGTCCAGGCGAGCCCGGCTCGCCCTCGCGTCCGCAATCATATATTCTTCTC
>Ga0335078_10011340_pt1 | contig 13213 bp, 9 predicted proteins | sample Lox_Sample_32_FD_206711 | JGI IMG/M metagenome (GOLD analysis project Ga0335078, IMG submission 206711) | Soil microbial communities from Loxahatchee National Wildlife Refuge, Florida, United States - Lox_Sample_3.2 | ecosystem: Environmental > Terrestrial > Soil > Wetlands | place: USA: Florida... | reverse complement strand
CTGGCCGATGACCGCGCCGTAAGCCTTGGCCAAATCCACGTCCCACGTCGCCGCCAGTCCGAGTGCCCCGGGCATGGCCGTGGCAAAGTCATCCGTGCGGTTGAGAACGACCCCGTGTTCGCCGACCTCTTCGCGCACACCCAACGGGCCGTCGTCCATGATCAAGTCAGGGACGCCCAGCCGCGGAACGCCCGCCGTTGAAAAATGGCCGTTGGCGTGGACCAGCGAAACTTTCTCCTCGAGCGTGAGACGGGAAAGCAAATCCTGCACGCGCGCGTCAATGGGTTTTTTATTGTCAAGGTAAAGCGCTGCCTCTTGAGCTTGTGCGGTTTTTAAAATCGTCATTGTAAAAAGTAAAAGAACACAGTGTTTCATTTCTGGAACCAGGCGCATAATTTTCCTGTTTGTTGTATGATTGTGAACAAAACTTTGCCGCTGATGGGCGGCGGTGGGTATCCCTTATAAAACTCCCGACGGCGGGGCAAGTGAATTCTCGCAATGGAAAGACGGTTGAATCCGTGCCTGTCTCCTGACACACTCACCGACATGAGCCATCTTGACCAGGCCCGCAAAGTGTTCGACATCGAACTCGCCGCGCTCAAGGCTGTGCGCGCCCAGCTCAACCGCGCTTTTGGCGGCGCGGTGGAAATGATTGTCGAAACACTGGGTCGGCGCGGCAAAATCGTCGTCGTCGGCATCGGTAAATCGGGCAACGTCGGCCAGAAAATCGCCGCCACCCTCACCAGCACCGGCTCGACCAGCCTCGTGCTCAACAGTGTGGATGCCTTGCACGGCGACCTCGGCATCGTCAACGACGGCGACGTGGTTCTGGCGCTGAGTTATTCCGGCGAATCGGAGGAATTGTTGAACCTGCTGCCCGCGTTGAAACGGTTTTCCATCAAAATGATTGCTCTGACCGGGAACCTGAAATCGTCCCTGGGCAGGCACAGCGACGTGGCGCTGAACGTCAAGGTTCCCAAGGAAGCCTGTCCCTTCAATCTGGCCCCGACCGCCAGCACCACGGCCATGCTCGTGATGGGCGACGCGCTGGCGATGGCGGTGTTGCAGGCGCGCGGTTTCAAGCGGAAAGATTATGCGAAATATCATCCGAGCGGCGCGATCGGCCGCGCGATGCTGCTCAAAGTCGGCGACATCATGCGCGCCGGCGAACGCAACGCGGTGGCGGATGAAAACCTGCTGGTCAAGGACGCGTTGCTGGTCATGACGCATGCCAGGTCCGGCAGTTTGAGCGTGGTGAGCGCACGGGGCAAACTTGTCGGCGTGTTCACCGACGGCGATTTCCGCCGTCACATGGCCACGGACGAAAACCTGCTGGCCCGGCCGTTGAAGAAAGTGATGACGCGCCATCCGATCTGCATTGGTGAAAACGCGCTGGCCGCCGAGGCGTTGAAAATCTTCAACGAGCGGAACATTGACGACTTGGTTGTAGTGAACGTGAAGAAAGAGCCGGTTGGTCTGGTGGATTCGCAGGATTTGCCCAAGTTGAAACTCATGTAGAGCAACCGCCACGGACAAAGCCCCATTCCACTTGCAAAGGAAACTCAAATTTCAATCCCGGATTTCCAAAACGGTCGGCTACCAATGTCTTTTGCGTCTGCCAGAAGGCTACCAGGCGGCGGGCAGAAAACGGTGGCCGCTGCTGCTCTTTTTGCATGGTGCCGGTGAACGCGGCAGCAATCTCGCGCTCGTGACCAAGCACGGTCCGCCCGAATCGGTGACGCAAGAATGGAATTTCCCGTTCTTTATCCTGATGCCCCAATGTCCCCTTGAACAGATCTGGGATGATGACGCGCTGCTCGCGTTGCTGGATCACGCTGTCGCTCGGTACAAAATCAATACCCGCCGCGTGTATCTCACGGGCTTGAGCATGGGCGGCTACGGCGCGTGGAGTTTGGGCGCAAAGCACCCCGAACGGTTCGCGGCGATGGCCCCCGTCTGCGGCGGCGGCAGCGCGGCGAGCCTGTTGATGCTAAACCGGGCGCAGGCGCGCGCGTTGCGGTCGCTCGCGGTCTGGGCGTTTCACGGAGCGAAAGACGACGTTGTGCCGCTGGCGGAATCGAAAGTCATGATGGCAGCCCTTAAAAAAGCGGGTTGCCGGGAAGCGACGTTGACCGTGTACCCGAACACCGGCCACGATTCCTGGACGAAAACGTACACCAACCCGAGACTCTACGAGTGGTTCTTAAAACACGAACGGAAGCAGGATAAATTTTCCGTTGACGCGGCCTGACCCTCGACCGCGTTCATTCCAACCCGCTCGCCTTGCGCGCCCGTTTCAAAACCTCCTGCGCCTTCGCCCGGGCTTTGGTTGCGCCATCGCGCAAAACGTTGTTCACGAAATCTGGATTCGCCACGAGTTCGGCCCGTTTCTTCCGCGCATCAGCGAAATAATTCCAATAGTGCTCGAACAGCACCTTCTTCAAGTCACCGTAACCCAAGCCGCCTGCGCGCAGACGTTTTTCAAAATCCTTTGCCACATCCGCCGGCGCCACGAGCTTGAGCAATTGAATGGCGAGATTCTTGTCGGCGTCAGGCTTGGGTTCCTGTGGCGTGCGGCTGTCCATGACGATGCCCATGATTTTTTTGCGGATGGCTTTTTCGTCACCGAAGATTTCAATCGTGTTGCCGTAGCTCTTGCTCATCTTCTGGCCGTCCGTGCCGGGCACCACGGCGACCTCCTCGCGGATTTGCGGTTCGGGAATCACGAACGTCTCACCGTATTGCTCGTTGAATTTGATGGCGATGTCGCGCGTCATTTCGACGTGCTGCTTCTGGTCGCGGCCGACCGGCACGATGTTCGAGTCGTAAATCAAAATGTCCGCCGCCATGAGCACCGGATAGGCAAACAGGCCGTGCATGGGCGCGATGCCTTTCGCAACCTTGTCCTTGTAGCTGTGGGCGCGTTCGAGCAGCCCCATCGGCGTTACGGTCGAAAGCAACCAGGTCAACTCGGTCACTTCCGGCACGTCGGATTGGCGGAAGAAAACAGTTTTCTTCGAATCGAGGCCGCACGCGAGGAAATCCAGCGCCACATCCAAAATGTTTTTGCGCCGCAGCGCGGCATCGGTCAGCGAGGTCATGGAATGGTAATCGGCAATGAAGTAAAACGCCTCGCCCTTTTCCTGCAGCTCGATGGCGGGCCGCATCATCCCGAAATAATTTCCAAGGTGCAGGGTGCCCGAAGGCTGGATGCCTGACAGAATTCGCATGGGAAAAGCATACCTGGGATACATTCAACATCCAATAAACGATTGCGGTCTGATTTTGTTTGTGTTTACCCAAAAACGGCCTAAATTTGGTCCATGACGATCCTCAAATCGAGTCAGCTTAAATCGGACGCCGGCAGGGTTCTCGACCGGGCGATTCGCGCGCCGCAATACGTCGAGCGGAAGGGCACCCTGCTGGTGATCACCAAAGCCAATTTGATCCCGGCGCGCGACGAGCCGCTGCTGTCGCCCTGGGAAATCCGGGCCAGGCATCTCGAAAGTTTTTATGATTCAACCAAAGCCTGGTGAAGTCTGGTGGGTTGACATGGGGATGAAGGCCAAATTCCGGCCCTTGCTGGTCGTTTCGCGCGAAGACCCGAACGCCGAAAGGGCGTTAAGCGTCTGTGTGCCCTGCACGACAACGATCCGCGGTGGAAACTACGAAGTGCCGCTTCCGCGCGTCAAGTGGATGCCGGGATCAGACGACGGAGTTGCGAACGTTCTGGGAATGGAATCGATCGAGCATCACCGTTTTGAACGGCGGGCAGGACGTTATGAACTTCCGTTGCTCGCCGCTGTTCGCAAACGCATTGCCTGGACGCTCGAAATCTAATAAAACCTTCCCCGCCCGCTTTCATTGGATGTTGGGTGTTGAATGTTGAATGTTAAATCCTTTTCAACATTCCTGTCTTCACTTCCCATTTCTGCAAATCCCGTCCCAGTTCCGCCGGCCAGTTTTCCTCGGTGGCGGTCATGAAAACCTGGCCGCTCGTCCGGCGCGCCTGTTCGAGCAACGGCACAAAACCGCTGCGCCGTTTCACGTCCAACTCGCCCATCACGTCGTCAATCAACAGGATGGGGGGCGAACCCTGAATGCCGGTGAGGTACTCGGCTTGCGCCATTTTCAACGCCATCGCCAGCGTGCGTTTCTGCCCTTCGCTGCCGAATTGCGCGGCGGATTTTTCGTTGAGCAACAGTTGCAAATCGTCGCGGTGCGGTCCGACCAGCGTGGAGCGATAACTTTGTTCCCGTCCCCGGGATTGCGCGAGTTCCACAGCGAAATCCTTTTTCACGCTCGGCTGATACTCAATGCGCAATTCCTCGGCGTCGTTCGAGATGCGCCGGTATGCCAGCCGTGCCAGCGGGGAAAATTTCGGCGCGAGTTCGCGGCGGGCGCGAATGATTTCGTCACCGAGCTTCACGAGTTCCTGCGAAAAGCTGTCCAGCGCAGCTTCGTCAACGGCGCGTTGCTTGAGCAGCGCATTGCGGGCGCGAACGGCACGCAGGTAACGCTGGAGCAAAGGAAGGTAACCGGGTTGGGTTTGCGCGAGCAGCAAATCCAGAAACCGCCGGCGCGCGCGCGCCGTGCCCTTGACCAGGTGCAAATCCTCCGTGCAAAACACCACGGCGCGCAACACGCCCAGGTAGTCCGAAAGTTTCTTCACCGGCTGGCTGTCCAGCGCCAGCTTGCGTTCGCGCGCCGACCAGAACATTTTGATTTCGCGCGAGTTTTGGCTGGTCAGCATCGTAGCAGCCGACGTAAGTCGGCTCTGATCGGACGGAGCGGACTCACGTCCGCTGCTACCGGAGGAAGCTGGAATATTTCCGCCTACCACCGTGCCGCCGACGAAATAGCCGCGCTGGCCATGCCGGATCATCTGGGCGCCGCCGACGCCGCGGAACGAGCGCAGCGTGGCCATGAGATAAATGCTTTCGAGGATGTTGGTTTTGCCTTGCGCGTTGTCGCCCAAAAGCAGGTGGAAGCCGGGCGCGAAATCCGCGTCCAGCCGCGCGTAATTGCGGAAGTCGCGAAGTCGCAAATGGGCCAGATGCACGCAGAGAAAATAGGAGCGCGGACGGCTCGTCCGCGAGTTTTTTCAGAGATGCGAAAACTGCCAACGGCTCAGATCCTTCGAACAAAGATCATTCTCCGGAAGGCGGTGTCAAGGCAACACCGGGAGAGATTGGAACGCCAAATTTCGGCGAACCGTCGGCATTCCAGGTGAAGCGCTGGATGCGAATGTCACGCTGGCTCGTGCCTTGACCGACGTGTGCGTGATAAACAATCCAATCTTCCCTGCCATCCGGCGATTTGACGAACGAGCAATGGCCGGGGCCGAACACATCGGCCGTGTGCGCAAAGACCGGTTCGGGTTTCTTGACCCAGGATTTGGGATCAAGCACGTTCCCGCCGGTCCAGCTCAGTTGACCAAGACAGTAGTTGTCGTCCCAATAGGCGTTAGCCGAATAGATGACGAACAAGTGGCCGTCGTGCCAGAGCGTTTCCGGCCCTTCATTGATACGAAGGGAACCGTGGTGTTCCCATTTTGGGTCGGGATGCGAAATGCAAACGCGCTCACCGCTAATGGTCCACGGATTACTCATGGGCGCGATGTAAAGATTCTGCACGCCGTCGGTGGCGCCTTCCCAGCCTGACCAGATAAAATAAAGTTTTTGATCCGGCATTTGCAGAACGGTGCCGTCAATAGCCCAGCGGTCGGTCGGTGCGGCGATCTTGCCTTTGAACGTGAAAGGGGCCTGCGGGTCGGCGGAGCTGCCGGCGAGCACATACATGCGGTGGTTGGCATTTTCACCGTCATCTGCCGCCACGTAGATATACCATTTACCTTGCAGACAATGCAGTTCCGGCGCCCAAAGCTGTTTTGAACAGGGGGCGCTCCCGGGCGCGCGCCAGACGCATTTCCAATGGTCCATGCCAATGTCTTCCAGGCGAGCTGAACGATTGACCCACACTCCGTCAAGCCGCGACTGGCATAAATAATAATTGGTCTGCCACCGGATAACCCACGGATCTGCACCGTGGCCGACAACTGGATTCTTGAAAACGGGCCCCACCGATTCGCCGTCCCCCAAAACGGAATTGGCTTCGACCAAAGTAAAGAAGCTGACCAGGGCAAAACAAAAAACTCGCCGGCATTCCATGAAGCAATTATCGGGATGAGAACTTTCGAGTTCAAGCCTCCGGCTGCTTAATCCGGAGCGAGCGTACAACACCTCCAGCAGTTTCCTGATTTCCTTCAATCGTGCCTTCCGCCTTGGTCCCCCAAAACGGAACTCCGGCGCAACACAATGCGTCATCTTCAGCTTTGACCAATTCGGATCAGTCCGAGGGCGGACTGCTCAATGGCACGGCGCGATAGAACCGGGACGGATTGCTGGCCGCGTCGGGATCAACAAAGTCAATGGAACCGTTAATCACTTGATTGGTGCAAACGGGCGTCCAGTTGACCATGTCCGTCGAATACTCAACGCAGAACCAGGCGGCATCCGGTCCCGGCGTGACGAGGTGGAAACATCCACCGGGTAACATGCCGGTCACCGGACACGGGCCGTGGTCAATGATGATGGCGGCGGCACGGCGTGGGAAGCCAAGCAGATAATCCGGCGGTGTGTTGGTGGAAGGCGTCAGCGCGAGGATGACGGTCTTGTTCACGTCGGGCGGGCCGTCGTCAATGGGCACGATCGTAATGAAGGCGCGACGTTCACTCGCCGGGACGGTCACGAAACCGGGAAGCGCGATGTAATCCACGCCGTTGCTGGCGGTGCCGCCGATGTCGTAAGTCACTGTCAAATCGTCATTGGTGTCACCACAGCGACGCACGGCGAACGTGGCGGTCTTGGGACCGCAGTTGGTGAAGAACCGGCAGACCGCTGTGGGCCAAGCCGCCCAGGTTGGCGGCGAATTGGTTTCACCAGGCCAGACCCAGCAATTGGTGCCCTCGATGGCTACCGGATCGGTCGCCACGATGCTCACAATCGGCGGGCGATTGGTCGGTGGCGGCAGCGATGGCAAAACAGTGATGTTGACCAGGGCCGAAGTGGACGAAGCGCCGCCATTGTCTGTGGCTACAGCCGTCAAGGCGTAAGTGCCGACGGTGGCGTTGCTCCACGTCAACTCCCAGTAGTTGGTAGGCACGACAATCAGAATCGGCGGCTGAACCGGTCCTGGCGGCAACGGCGGCGGCACGGCGGTCACGGGATGGCCAAAACCCAGGCTGGTAGCCCCGGCAAAAAATTCAACGGAAGTCACAAAGCCATCTGCATCGCTGGCATACGCGAAAATCGGGATGTTTATCGCTGCATGGAACACCGAACCGTTGGCGGGGCTGATGATTCGCACCACGGGCGGGACATTCGTCGGCTGACCTTGCAGCACGGTGACGTTGATCGCGTCAGAAGTGGTGGAGTCGCCGCCGTTGTCGGTGGCCACGGCGGTCAGCGGATAATTGCCGGGCAACGGGTTAAGCCAGTTGAACAAATAGACGAGGCCAACGACGCCATTGACGCCCGGCGGATCGAGCACGACCGGGTTGCCTTGGCCAAGGTCATTCGTGCCGGCAAAAAACTCAACGTTGGTAACGTTCCCATCCAAGTCGCTCGCCTTGGCCAAAATTTCGATGTTCGTTGGCGTGTAGAATACGGCGCCGTCCTGTGGCACGATAATGCTGACTGCTGGCGGGAGATTGGTTGCGCCGTTGGCTTCGATATACACCACCGCTCGGCTGGGCGAGCCGATTTCATAATTGACCGGATTCAGCGTCGGTGGATTTGTCAGGGTTAGTACCACCGTCTTGACCACCGCCGCCGGGAAATTGGTCCCGGGCGTGATGATAATGGAATTGGAAGTCGTGCTGGCGGGAATGACCAACCAATTTGAAATCTGCGCGTAATCCACGCCATTGGACGCCGTGCCGCCAATCTCATAATAGACGTTCAAGGTCAAATTCGTGTCGCCCGCGCGAAACACCGTGAACGCGCCGGGGTTGCCCGGCCCGGACGCAATCGGTTCGGTTGCCTGGATAGTAACCACGGGAATGGAGTTGCCGGCAGTTTGGGAGAAAACCTTCCCGCCGCACATCAAAATTGTCAGGGACAAAACGAGAAACCGTCCGCCTTTCAAACCGCAATAAAACGCTTTCATAAACAGTCCTTCCCGGTTCAAAACCAATTCAAGCCGAATATCCCCTTTTGCTGGTTATAACGGTAAAATATTGCTGTTGGTTACATCGTCAAGCGGAAGTTAGTAACATTTTGGTGACGCCTTAAATCGCCAGCAACAGCCTCTTGATTTCCTTCAATCGGGCCCTGGCGTCTTTTTTGGTGAGGCGCGGGAATTTGCCGCCCAGCGTGATGAAATCGCCGTGGCGCGTGAGCATCAACTTGTCCTCCTTGACTTCGATGACGGTCACGGATTTTTCACTGGCGAGAATTTTCAGTTCAGCCACGAGCAACAGCAATTCCACCGCTGGCGGCAGCGGACCGAAACGGTCGCGCAATTCCTTCCGCAAATTTTCCAGCGCGGATTTTTCATTGGCCTGCGCGAGCTTGCGGTAAATTTCGATGCGATGCTGGGGTTCCGTAACATAGTTATGGGGAAGGGAAGCGGATTTGTGAGTAGTCAGCAGTCTGTGGTCAGTAGCTGACTGTCCGTTGCCTGTTGCTACTGACTGCTGACTACTAACGACTGACTCGTTCAGAAAATCCAGTTTCACGCTCACTTCCACGCGCGGCTTCACATTCTCACCTTTGAGCGCGCTGACGCTTTGCTTGAGCAACTGGCAGTAAAGTTCAAAGCCGACGGCCGTGATATGGCCGCTTTGTTCGGCGCCGAGCAGGTTGCCCGCGCCACGGATTTCGAGGTCGCGCATGGCAATTTTGAACCCGCTGCCGAGCGTGGAGTATTGCCGGATGGCGCTGATACGCTTGCGCACGTCGGTGAGCAAGCTGACGTGACGCGGCAACAGCAGGTAGGCGTAAGCCTGATGTTTGTAACGCCCGACACGCCCGCGCAGCTGGTACAAATCGCTCAAGCCAAATCGGTCGGCGCGGTCAATGATGATGGTGTTCGCATTCGGAATATCGAGACCGCTTTCAATGATGGTTGTGGAAAGCAAAACGTCCGCCTCGCCGTTGACGAATTGCGTCATCACCTCTTCCAGTTCGTCCGCGTCCATCTGGCCGTGGCCGACAACGATACGCGCGTGCGGCAACAGCCGTTTCAGGCGGTCGGCCATCGTCTGAATCGTCATCACGCGGTTGTGCAGAAAGAAAACCTGGCCGCCACGGTTCAACTCGCGTTGGATGGCGTCGCGGATGACGCGCTCGTCGAATTGGAGGACAATGGTCTCAACCGGCAGGCGGTCCTGCGGCGGCGTCTGGATGGTGCTCATGTCGCGCGCGCCGGTGAGCGCCAGGTAAAGCGTGCGCGGAATCGGCGTGGCGCTGAGCGTGAGCACATCCACGAGCGTGCGGAGGCGCTTGAACTTTTCCTTGTGCAACACGCCGAACCGTTGCTCCTCGTCAATCACCACCAGGCCAAGATTTTTGAAAGTGATGTCGTTTTGAATCAGCCGGTGCGTGCCGATGGCAATGTCCACCGAGCCGTTGGCCAAATCCTTCACGACGCGCTGCTGCGCGCGGCGCGAGCGAAAGCGCGAGAGCAATTCAATGCGCACCGGATAATCCGCCATGCGTTCGCGGAACGTGTTGAAATGCTGCTGCGCCAGCACGGTCGTCGGCACCAGCACGGCAACTTGCCGGCCATCCATCACGGCTTTGAACGCGGCGCGGATGGCGACCTCGGTTTTGCCAAAGCCCACGTCGCCGCAAATCAACCGGTCCATCGGCTTGGGTTTTTCCATGTCGGCTTTGGTTTCGGTGATGGACCGGATTTGGTCGGGCGTTTCTTCGTAGATGAAGGCGCTTTCAAACTCACGCTGCCACGGCGTATCGGATTTGAAAGCATGGCCGGGCTGCGTTTCGCGCACGGCCTGGATTTGCAGCAGGTCAGCGGCCACATCGCGCACGGCACGTTCGGCCTGTTCCTTTGCCTTGCGCCAACGCGCGCCGCCGAGGGTGTTGAGTGGCGGCTGCGCCTTGCCCGCGCCGACGTATTTGCTGACAAGATGCGCTTCGGTGACGGGCACGTAAAGTTTTGGCGGTTCATCACCGGGACGGGCGGGCGCGTATTCGATGACGAGACATTCCGTACCGGATTCGCTTTCGGTAGGGACGCGCTGCTGCGCGTCCTGGCCGACCAGCGGGTCGGCCCTACCAGATTTTGATCTCGTAGCCGGCAGATTTTTCAGGCCGAGAAAACGGCCGATGCCATATTGGAGGTGGACGACGAGGTCGCCTTCCTCCAATTCAGTGAAATCAATATCGAGTGCGGAGCGGGTGGCGAGCGCGTGCGGCGATTTCAACCGGCGCGGACGCTGGATTTTATAGCGACCAAAAATCTCGGCGTCGGTGACGACGACGAGTTTGGCGTCATCGCAGACGAAGCCGCGCGAGAGCGAGCCGAGGTGAGTCAGTAGTTTGTCGTCGGCAGTCACTAGCTGATTTGCGGTCGCGGCTTCGATTTGCCGTGGCGCGTTGACTACTGATTGCTGACGATTGATTACTGACTTTTGCCCCAAACCGATTTCGTTCCAGACTTCCTGGAATCGTTGCCGCTCGCCGTCGTTGTTGCAAAAGACATGGACGGCGTAGCTCTGGCGGAGCCAGCGATGGAGTTGATGGAAGAATTCGCGGCGCTGGGCCTCGGCGATTTGCAGGTCGGGCGTGCGTTCAGCCAGTGGGCGAAAGGCATCAAGGCTTCGAAATTGCGGATTGCGGATTGCGGATTGCGGATTTTCGGCGAGCGTCGCTTCAAACTCCACACTCTCGTTGCCCGTTTCGGTCAGATCCAGAATGGTCATTCCTTTAGTGGCAAGCCGCTTCTGAAATTCGTCCCAGCCCGCGAGAAGCGGATCCCCTTCGGGAATTTGCAGCACGTATTCCTCGGCGCGAGCGGCCGATTGTTCCGGTTCAGAGAACAGGAAAATTGTCTGCCGTGGCAGATAATCGAGCAAGGTTGCGAGTTGCGAGTTGCGAGTTGAAGGTTGTGCGAGACTTGCGGACGAGCCGTCCGCGCTCCGTTTCAAAAGACCCAGTTCACCAGCCGGCGGAATTGTGATGCCCGATATTTCCTCGCGCGAGATTTGGGTGAGCGGATCAAAGTGACGAAGCGATTCCAATTCGTCGCCGAAGAATTCCAACCGCGCGGGCCACGGACTGGTCAACGGCCAGACATCCAGGATGCCGCCGCGCAGGGCGATTTCACCTTTCCGGGTGACCTGGGCCTCTGGTTCGTAGCCCTGTGCTTCCAGCCATTCGATCAAATCGAGCGGATTGATTTTATCACCGCGCCGAAGCGTGCGCGTACGTTTTTGGATTTCGCCCGGGGGAAAGGTCTTCTGGAGCAGGGCGGTAACGCAGGTGACAACCAAGGCGGAGTGCGGAGTGCGGAGTGTGGAATTATTGGAAAGGGCGACGAGTGTTTGCAGACGGTCGCTGATGGTGTCAACGTGCGGAAGTGTGCCTTCGTGAGGCAGGATTTCCCAGGGCGGATAAAACAGCGTCCGGGGGCTGCCGTCCGGGGTCTGGGGCGGAGGGCCATTCCGCACTCCGCACTCCGCATTCTGCCTTTCCACCAGCCAGGTCTCAATGTCCTGCTGGAAACCTTCCTGCGTTTTCAAATCGGGCGCGACGATGACAAGCGGCCGCCCGGGCAAAAGTTTTTGAAGCAGAACCGCGAGAAACGGTTGCGCCGCCTGGCAAACGCCGGCACACGACAACACTTCGCCATGCTCCAGCCGCCGCGCCAGGGACTGCACGGCGGGAGCCTGCGAAATGTCAGCGAACAAGTTGTCCATCCTCCGCAGTGCTACGGAGGACGGGCTGGCCGCTGCCGCTGCCGCGTTTTGCGCCAAGCAGGATGAAGTTCGCAGCGGCGGACGACGGCGTCAAGTCGGCGGCGGGCAGAAAAATCAGGGTGCGTTTGTTTCCAGGCCCGAATCCTTCCAGCCGCCGGCCTCGAACAACTGGAGGTCTTCGTAGTGATTCACGTTGGCATTGGTCTCCTGATCCACGCGCACGAATTGAAGGCTGTGATTTTCGAGGAAGCTTGCCGCTTGCGCCGCCCACCTTACGGAGTAAGGCAGGTCCGACCAGCCGGAATATTCCAGCGGCGGCGGCGGCAGATCGCCCGGCAACGGCGCGCCGGGTTTGGGTATCTGCATGTGCCCGACGACCCACACGCGGTGGCCGGACTGGAGCGTGGCCGCGGCTTTTTCGAAGACAGGTTGCAAGGCGTGGGGCGTCTTCATCTTTTCCTGGAACAGATCGTAGCGGTGCCGCGAATGGTCGGCCAGCGGCGGCAGCGTCTGCCACGGCGTCGAGGACTTGAAGTAGCGTTCGAAAGTGAGGCCGCAAAACCACGGTGTGACGATGACGAAATCCTGCGGTGCCGCTTCATCCGCCAGTTGCCGCGCCAACCGGTCAACGTTGGTAAAGTGCCAGTTCAAATCCCGTTGTGCGAATGGCGCGGCGATGAGTGCAGTCGCGGCGATCAAACCGAAGAGCGCCGCGCGCAAAAGGCCCGGCGAGGACACCACCGGCACGCCGAAATCGAAGCACACGGCCAGCAAAGCCGCGAGCGGCAGGAAATACCACGGCTGCGTTGGCAGCGCTGCATACCACAAAAAACCGGTGAACCCGGCAAGCGCCGCCACCAAGGTTGCGGCGGCAAACAATGGCAGGTCGTCCGGCAAAACTCCAGTGGCCGGCACGGCGGACTTGGCAGCGCCCGCGCGCCAGATTGCCGCAACGCCGATCCCGACCACGGCGAGCGCGATAAATCCCCAGACGCAAACGTATTGCGGCAGTGGAAAAGCAACAATGGAGGCGAGGTTGCGATAGGCGATCTCTGGATAAAAGCCCATGCGCAGCGACGTGCTGGCATTCGGCAACGTGGCAAGGTTGCTCCAGTATGGCAACAGCGACGCGGCGGCGGCGAATCCCGCCAGAAAAATTTTTATCGCGCCGCGAACATTTTTTCGCCACCAGCAAACCACCCACGCGCCGAAGCAGATGGCTGCCAAAAGCACGGCATTTTGGTAAAGCGCCTGCACGCTCAAAATCGC
>Ga0335078_10011339_pt1 | contig 13215 bp, 11 predicted proteins | sample Lox_Sample_32_FD_206711 | JGI IMG/M metagenome (GOLD analysis project Ga0335078, IMG submission 206711) | Soil microbial communities from Loxahatchee National Wildlife Refuge, Florida, United States - Lox_Sample_3.2 | ecosystem: Environmental > Terrestrial > Soil > Wetlands | place: USA... | reverse complement strand
TCTCGCCGGACGGCTGCAGGTGATGTTCGACAATCTGACCTCGTCGCTTTCGTTCATTCGCGCCGGCAAGCTGCGGCCGCTGGCGGTGAGCTCGCGCACCGATGCGCTGCCCGGCCTGCCGCTGATCGGCGATTTCGTGCCCGGTTACGAGGCCTATTCCTGGAACGGCATCACCGCGCCGAAGGATTGCCCGGCGGCGATCGTCGACAAGCTCAACGCCGCGGTCAACGCCAGCGTCGCCGATCCGGCGTTCAAGGCGCAGCTTGCCCAGGTCGGCAACACGCCCATTTCCGATACGCCCGCCGGCTTCGGCAGGCTGATCGGCGCGGACAGCGCCAAATGGGCGAGGGTCGTCCGCTTCGCGGCCATTGCGCCGCAGTGAGAAAATGAGCCGTACCTGCGATCAGCGCCTGACTTTATTCGATCACTTCGTCGGCCAGCGTGAGCAGGTTGGGAGGAAATGTAACGCCAAGGGCTTTGGCAGTCTTGAGATTAAGGGCGAGCTCGAATTGGGTGGGCTGCTCGACCGGAATATCCGCCGGCTTTGTGCCGCGCAAAATCTTGTCCACGATATCCGCCGATTCGCGAAATTGGACGAGATAACTCGGTCCGTAAGACAATAAGCCGCCCGCTTTGACATATGCGGCATTGTTAAAAACGGTCGGCAGTTTTGCCGCGAGCGCCAAGGCGATAATCTGTGTGACGTTGGCAATAAGGAGCGCGTCGGACACGATATATAATGCGTCCACTTTGGGAGAGAACGTTTCGACGGCGGGAGCAATGTCGTCGGCGCGATGAATTTCGAGCCGAACGACTTCAAGACCCAACGTGCGAGCCGCAGCTTCCACCTTGCCAAGCTCAATCATGGCTTGCCTCTGCCGTGAGCCACGGCGCCCAGATTGCTTCTTTTGTACCAACGACTGCAATGACGGGTATCTTGCCGGTCTGTTGCGCGCGCGCGGCAAGCGGCGAGGCCGTCGCTGCGATCGACAGCGCGATGAAGTCCCGCCGTTTCATGAGCTTCGCCCCGTACCGGTCCCCACCGGTACATTTCAAGTTATATCGCCTCTAAAAGACGGGAAATCGGGGCGAGTGACTACGGGGCGCGCTTATCGAGCTCCGCCGCGAGCTTGGCATAGAGCGGATTGTCGCGCGTATAGACATAATTCAGTGCCGACACCGAGATCGCCTCCGCGCCATTGTCACGGAGGAAATTCGCCAGCGCATGCACGTTCTCCGGCGGGCAGTGCAAAGTGAGCATGCCCGACGAGGTCGGGCCGCCGAACGGGGAGGCGACGCCGAATTTTTCACGGGCGATGCCGAACAGCTTTTCGTTCATGCCGGCAAAGCGGGTGCGCACTTCAGCAAAGGCCTCGGCGCGCTTTTGCGCGGCGATGCGATCGAGCAATAGCCGCGCCGTTTCGCGCTGCTCGCCGGTCCAGGCCGCGCCGCGCGCGGCGACGAGGTTCGCCTGCGAACGCAGGATGACGCCGTCCTCGATCACCTTGAGCGCGTTGGCGGCGAGCGTCGCCCCGGTGGTGGTGATGTCGACGATCATTTCCGCGGTGCCGGCGGCGGGGGCGCCTTCGGTGGCGCCCGCGCTTTCGACGATGCGATAATCGACCACGCCATGGGCGGCGAAAAAGTCGCGGGTCAGATTGGCGTATTTGGTGGCGAGCCGCATCTTGCGCTCGTGCTTGAGCCGGAATGCGGTGGCGACGTCGTCGAGATCGGCCATGTTGCGTACGTCGATCCAGGCCTGCGGCACGGCGACGACGACATTGGCGAAGCCGAAGCCCAGTCCGGTGACGAGAACGACGTGCTCGTCCGATTGCGGGATCATCTCGCGCACCAGATCCTCGCCGGTGATGCCGAGATGCGCCGCGCCCTGGGCGAGCTGCGCGGTGATCTCCGCGGCCGAAAGATACGCGACTTCGATGCCGCCGAAGCCCGCGATGGTGCCGCGATAGTCGCGGGCGCCGCGCGGCTTGACGAGTTGGAGCCCGGCATGCGCGAAGAAGCTTTCCGCGTTCTCCTGCAAGCGCCCCTTCGACGGTACGGCGAGAATGAGCGGCGCGCTCATGGCGTGCCTCCGCTGCCGGAAAGTTCGTCGATTGAGGCGGCGAAGCCGACCGCCGGGATGGCTTGGCGGGCGCCGAGCCGCGTCAACAGGCCATCGTAACGGCCGCCGGCGACGAGCGGCCGTGCGCTGGAGGCATTATGAAGCTCGAACACGAAGCCGGTGTAATAGTCGAAGCCGCGGCCGAAGTCGGTGGCGAATTTGATCGCGCGCACGTCGACGCCGCGGGCGGCAAGAAAGCCGGTGCGCGTCTCGAACAGGTCGAGCGCCGGCGCAAGCACGATCTTGGCGTCGACGGCAAGCGCACGCAGCTCGCCCGCCGCGTTGTCCGGGTCGCCGGTAATCGACAGGAAGCGCTCGATCAGCGCACGGGTTTCGCGCGGCAGGCGCGTCGGCGCATTAAGCGCCGATTGCTCGAGGAAACGGTCGGCGATCTCGGCGACCGAGCGGCCGCCAACCGCGGCGATGCCGGCGATCGACAGAAGATCGGTGACGAGCGCATGCGCCGCCTTGGGGTCCGAGCCGGCCAGCGCCGCTAGCACGCCTTGATACTCCTTCGATCCATTGCTGGCGGCAAGCGTCAGTTGATCGAGGTCGTGTCGGAGCGAGGACTTGCGATTGAAGTCCTTGATCAGCCGCCGCTTCCACGCCGGCGCCAGATCGATCGCAGCGACAAAAGCGGAAAACAGCCCGACGTCGCCAATACGAATCTCGGGCGTGTCGATTCCGTATTGCGTGGTTGCTTCCAGGCCAAGCGCCAGCATTTCGGCGTCGGCCGCCGCCTTGTCCGCCCGGCCGAAGCTCTCGATGCCGGCCTGAAGAAACTCCGCCGGCGCCCCTCGCCGATGACGAAAGACCGCGCCGAGGTAGCAGAAGCCTGCAGGCGCTCCTGCCGCCGCCGAAGCTAGATAATCGCGCGACACCGGAATGGTGAGATCGGGCCGCAGACACAGTTCGCGCCCCTGCGGATCGGTGGTCAGGAACATGCGCCGACGGATGTCCTCGCCGGACAAATCAAGGAACGGCTCGGCCGGCTGCAGCGCTGGCGGATCGATGCGCGCATAGCCGGCGCGCATATAGGATGCGACGAGCGCTTGGGCGCGTTGATCCATGGCGGGTTGCGGGTCGCTCGACATAATTCACACTTACAGCCGGCCGTTCGGCCGGCATTGAAGCCGTTGCATTTTGTGCCGCTGGCGGCGGCCCTTTAGCACGACAACCCTCGCTATTCGATGAAGATCGGCCGGCGCCGTTAATAGTCGCCTCGCGGACGCTAGGATTATCGTGGATAATCAGTTAGTTCGGAGCACAATCCTCATCCGGCGCGACGTCGGGCGCGACGTCGGGGACCGTGATGATGCGTCTCGCCGCGGCCATGGCTGTGCATGCCGTCGGCCGGTAGATAGACCACATGACCGTGGCGCACGCCGCGCTCCGCGATGATGTGATCGGCGAATTCCTGCACGTCGGAGCCGCGGCCCTTGAGCACCGTGACTTCCATACAGCGCTCATGGTCGAGGTGCATGTGCAGCGTCGCCTGCGCCAGATCGTGGCGGTGGTGAAAGTCGCGGGTCAGGCGCTTGGGCAAGTCGCGCGCCGCATGATCGTAGACATAGATGAGCGCGGCGACGCAAGCGCCCGGGCTGCCGACTTCGGTCGCCGCCTGCTGCAACCCGGCGCGGGCCAGGTCGCGGATCGCCTCGGAGCGGTTGGCGTAGCCGCGGCTTCGCATGTAGCGCTCGAGATCGGCATCGAGTTTGTCGTCGATGGTGATGGTCACGCGCTGCATCGCTCTCTCCCGAATGGCGGCACGGCGTGGCCGCTACCTGGCCTGCGCTTGCGCCGGCGGCAGCGCCTCGACGGTGAACAGGCCGGGCGCATTCATCACCGCATTGAAGCGGCCGAGCGCGTCGAGCGTCTTGTTCATGTCGTCGAGCTTCGGCAGCCAGGAGGCGGCGACCGTGTATTTGAACCCGGCGCCGGTCGCCTTGCTGCGGATCTCGGCGACGCCCATCGCGTCGTCCGGCGCTTTTTGCGGCGAAACCTGCAAGGTACCTTGGCCAACGCTCGCCACAGTGGCGATGGCGATGCCGTCGGCCGGGCACGGGCAGGGCGATTTGGGACCGCTGTAATACACCACCGTCACGCCGCGTGGCTTGGCATCGAGCCGCTTGAGCGCGTCGAGGCCGATGCGGATGCCGACCGGCAGATAGGCGCCGAAGAAGCCGTGGATGCGAGTGCCAAGCTCGACCCATTGCGCGGGCGTTTCGGCGCGGGTGCTCGCCGTCGCACCGAGCGCGATGCCGACGGCGATTAAAAAACGGATTGCGATCTTGCTCATGAGCGGTTCCTCTGCGCGCCCACCGAGACGCGGGCGAATACACAGTATGCCATTTTTATCATAACGGCATACCGATGCCGGCGCGAAAAAAAATGAATTCTGAGACGGAGCATCGCGAAGCCGCCGGCAATGGTCGGCGGCCGAATCGATCCGCCGATCAGCGCTGCTTCACCCTGTCGCCCAAACGGCAACATCATCGAAGTGCCATCGGCCTCACTGATGCAGGACTTCGACGGTGACGTGCGAAAGGCTGCGAAACCGCCGCAACCGCAACTGATAATATTCCGGCCCGCGCTGCCGCCGGGTCTCGACCGACAGGATGGCGGCGAGGTGGCCGGGGCCGAGCCGCCAGACATGGAAATCGGTCACGCGATCGCCGTCAGTCTCGATGACGGCGCGCATGCGCTCGGTCATTGTCCGGTCCGGATTCATGTCGAGCAGAATGGCGCCAGTATCGCGGACCAGCGAATAGGCCCAGGCGGCGATGACGAAGGCGCCGATCGAGCCGACCACCGGGTCCATCCAGTTCCAGCCGAACACGAACGCAAGCACGAGGCCGACAATCACCAGCACCGAAACCGCCGCGTCCGCCAGGACGTGAACGATGGCTGCGCGCATATTGTTGTCACGGTGCGCCTTGCGATGCGCGTCTTCATGATCGTGCATGTGTCCGGCATGATCGTGGCCGTGATCGTGATCATGCGCGCCTTTGCGACCGTGCCGATGCTCGCCGCCGCTGAGCAGCAGCACGCTGGCAACATTGACCATCAAGCCGAGTACCGCGATCGGGATGGCCTCGCGAAAATGGATCGCAACCGGCCAGAACAAGCGCGTCACGGCCTCGTAGCCGATGAGAATCGCGATCATGGCCAGCACGATAGCGCTGGTGAACCCGGCGAGATCGCCGAGTTTGCCGGTGCCGAAGGAGAAACGTTCGTCGTGAACGTGGTGACGGGCGTAGCGGTAGGCCAGCGCCGCAAGCAGCAGTGCGCTGGCATGTGTCGACATGTGCAGACCGTCGGCAACGAGCGCGATGGAGCCGAAGAGAAGCCCGCCGACGACCTCGGCGACCATCATGAAGCTGCATAGTGCGATCACTATCCAGGTGCGACGCTCGTTCTCGTGGTGACCTGCGCCGAGGAAGACGTGGGTGTGGGCGCCTGGCGACCTATCCGCCATGACCGGTGTCTCCGCTTGTGCGTTGCGCACCTACCTCAGGTAAGTCTGCACCGCTTCGATAAGCTCTTCGGCGCCACGCGTGCGTTCGGCGCCCTTCTCGGGATCGACGACGTGAAGCCGGATATGATCTTCGATCACCTCGGTCATCAGGCCCGACATGGCGCCGCGCGCCGCGACGATCAGGTGCAGCACGGTGGCGCAGCCCTGCTCCTCCTCGATGGCGCGCTCGAGCGCCTCGATCTGGCCGCGTACGCGGCGCACCCGGTTCAGAAGCTTGGCTTTTTCGCGCTTTGTGTGAGTCAAAGTTGACGGCCTTTTTTCAATAGGGTAGGGGGTATCCGATATAGGGTAGGGGGTACGGTATATGAGGGCGCGCGCAAAGTCGAGGGCTGGCTCCCTGAGGTGACGCCGGTCCTGCGGTGCAGCGGATGGCGCCGCCGCATCCTGAAACATCGGTCGCGGTGCAAGAGCCGCGCAAACAGTGACGGTCCGGTCCCTGCGGGCCGCGTCGCGCTCGCGCCAGCGACCGCGGCAAGGAGGTGAGCCGTGTTCGCAAAACTTGCGCAGTTCCGGGCTTTGACCCACATGGCGCGACAACGTTCCGGCTCGGTCGCTGCGCCCTGCAACGACAATCAGCCGGTCCGCCGCTATGTTGCGCCGGCACGGTCGTTGCGCCGGCCGGTCCTGGTCCGCCGCTGGTATATTACTCCGGCCGGGACGCTCGAGTGCCGCTGGCAGGTGCAGGAAGCTACGGCGTCCACGGACGATCAGCCGGGGATAAGTCTGCTGATCGGCCTTAGGGCGAATTGCGATGAGCGATCTCCCCGCGCAACTTTTGTTACTTTAGAACATATTGCGGTCTGTAGGTTAGGCTGTATCATGTAGCCTGTGCTACAGAAACGTTTTTCCATTTGTGCCGACGCCGTTCAAACGAGCGGGTGATCGAGAAGGGCGGCTGTCACGATATTGTAGCGACGGAAATGGCAGCAATGCCGGCGCGGTATCGCGCGGGGCTCGGGGGAGTGATGCGGGGCCTGTGTCTGGCCGCCATATTGGGGATAGCGCTCGCGGGCAACGCCGGCGCCGCCGACCCGTCGGCAGTGCTGCCGACCAAAGCGCCGCCGCCTGCGGCGCCGGCCGCGTACGATTGGAGCGGATTCTATCTCGGCGCTTACGCCGGCTATGCGCTTGGTGGCTCGAACTGGTCAGCCACGCAGGCCGGCGGCCCCGACGTAGCCGGATCGCTTAGCTTTTCCAACGGCTACAATTTTTCCGGCGGGACCGGCAGCTATCTGCTCGGATTCCAGGCCGGCTACGACACCATGACGGCTTCGCACTGGCTGTTCGGCATCGCGGCTGATATCGCATTCCCGAATTTCGTCGGCGGCAATCAGACATTCGCCACGCCGCTGATCGGGATGGCGAACTATCTGGATCGAATCGAGTTCTCGGGCAGCTTGCGTGGCCGCGTCGGCTACGCGCCGGACATCGGAAGCGGCAACTGGCTGTTCTATGCGACCGGCGGCTTGGCCTACAGCTACGACCAGTTCACTCGCATCCAGCTTGCCGGCGTCCCCGCGGGCGGCACCGCAGTGCCCGGCACCGTGGAAAATTCGTTTCTCACGCCGCGGTTCGGTGGAGTGGTCGGCGCCGGCGCCGAATTCGCCCTGGCCGCGCATTGGACCGCACAGTTCGAATATCTGTTCACCGACTATGGCCATCGCGAGGTCAGCTTTTCCGCCGGTGCGCAGCGCTTCAATTCCGATCTGACGCTGAGCGAGTTGCGCGCCGGGCTGAACTACCGCTTCAATGACGACATGTCGACGTCCGCCGACAAGGCAGTTACGCCGCCAGCGCTGCAGACTGACAATTTCGCCATTCACGGTCAGACGACATTTCTCGAACAATACGATCCCCCATTCCATTCGCCCTACACCGGCGCCAACAGCCTCATTCCGAACGAGGGGCGCGAGACCTGGGACGCCACCGCTTTTCTCGGCTGGCGGCTGTGGGACGGCGCCGAGCTTTGGGTCAATCCCGAAATCGATCAGGGTTTCGGCTTGAGCGGTACGCTCGGGGTCGCCGGCTTTCCCAGCGGCGAGGCCTACAAGGTTGGCGAGGCGGTACCCTATGCGCGTGTGCCGCGCGCTTTCATCCGCCAGACGATCAATCTTGGCGGCGACGAGCAGAAAGTGGACGCCGCGGCCAATCAGTTCGGTGGCACCCAGACTGCGAACCGTCTGGTGTTGACCATCGGTAAATTCTCGGTGACCGATATATTCGACACCAACAAATACGCCCACGATCCGCGCGCCGACTTCATGAACTGGTCGCTGATCGATACCGGTACTTTCGACTATGCCGCCGACGCCTGGGGCTTCACCTATGGTGCCACCGCGGAGTGGTACCAGGGCGACTGGACCGTACGGGGAGGCATCTTCGACCTGTCCAACGTGCCGAATAGCGCCGAGCTGGATCCCAGCTTCACGCAATTCCAATGGGTTGGGGAGATCGAGCGCCGCTACGAAGTCTGGGGGCAGCCAGGTAAGCTCGCAGTGACCGGCTTTCTCAGCCGTGGCCGCATGGGCAGCTACGCGGACGCCATCGCCTTGGCGCAGACGACCGGCGGGCCCGCCGATATCTCAGCCGTACGCCAATATCGCAGCCGCCCCGGCATCAGCATGAATCTCGAGCAACAGATCACCGAAGAGCTCGGCCTGTTCGCGCGCGCCGGCTTCGTCGACGGCGCTATCGAGCCTTACGAATTCGCCGACATCGATCGGACCGTCGCGGCGGGCATAGCGCTCTCCGGCAAGCAATGGGGCCGGCCCGACGACACGTTCCGCGTCGCCGGCATCGTCAACGGCATCAGCGCAATCCACCAGCAATATCTCAATGACGGCGGGCTCGGTATTCTGGTCGGCGACGGTATGCTGCCGCATCCCGGTCTTGAGCAGATCATCGAGGCCAATTATCAGTTTCCGGTCTATAGCTGGACGGCGACGCTGGATTACCAGTTCATCGTCAATCCGGCCTACAATGAAGATCGCGGTCCGGTCTCGGTCATCGGCGCGCGCGTGCATAAGGACTTCTAGGCGGACGGTGCCGGGCTACAGTCGCAGTTGCGCGGCATTGAGATTGCCGCTCGCCGGAGAATCGACGACAGCTTTGGGTGCCGGCACGCGGCTGCTCCACACAAGGACCGGTCAAATCATTAGGACGAATCATGGGAATCATTGAGGCGGCACTGCTCGCGATCCTGCAAGGCGTCACCGAGCTTTTCCCGGTGAGCAGCCTCGGCCATGCCGTGCTGGTGCCGGCGATGCTGCATTGGAAGGTCGACCTGAGATCGCCGCAGTTCCTGCCATTTCTGGTCGCGATCCATTTCGGCACGGCCATGGCGCTGTTGCTCTATTTCTGGCGCGATTGGCTCGGCTTCGCGCGCGCGGTGCTCGACTTTCGCGATCCGCGCAGCGGCGACGAGCGCAGAATCGCGCTCTATGTCTGCCTGGCGACGGTTCCCGCGGTCCTCATCGGCGCGATTTTCGAAAAGCTCGTGCGCGACGCCTTCGCCCGTCCGGTGGTCGCCGCGGTCTTCCTCATCGTCAACGGATTGGTGCTCCTGATCGCCGAGCGGCTGAAGTCGCGCGGCACGCGTCCGCTCGAGGCGATGAACTGGAAAAGCGCGGTCGGCATCGGCATCGCGCAATGCTTCGCCTTCATCCCCGGAATGTCGCGCTCCGGCCTTACCTTGGCTGCCGGGCTCGCCAGCGGGCACAACCACGAAGCCGCGGCGCGCTTCTCGTTCCTGCTGGGAACGCCGATCATCGTCGGCGCCACGGTGCACGAGGCGCCGAAATTTCTGCATGCCGACGCGGCGTGGCAAATGCCGACGCTTGTTGCCTGTCTGCTCGCCGGGATTACCGCCTACGCCAGCATCGCGTTTTTGATGCGCTATTTCCGCAAGCACGATTTCGATGCGCTTGATCCCTTCGCCTATTATTGCTTCATCGTCGGCGTCATAGCGCTTGGCCTTATATTCCTGGGCTGAGGCGCTACAGGCCGCGATCAGAATGCGCCGCGCCTGTCGGGGAGCGGCCCCGACTCGCCGGTGCCGACGTCGAGAACTTGTTCCGGCGGCGGTTCGGCCCTGTTCCACCAGCCGCCGCCGAGCGCCTGAAACAGCGCGGCGGTGTCGGCGAGCCGCGCGGCGCGCGCTTGCACCACCTGGATATTGGCCTGCAGGTAGCCTTGTTGCGCATTGAGGAGCAACAGCACGTTGGAATTGCCGCTCTGCATCTGCTGGTTCGCCAGATCGAAGCTCGTCTTGGCGGCACGCTGGAACTCGAGCGCGGCGCGCATCGCGTCGGCATCGTTCTGCAGCGCGCGCAAGGCGTCGGCGACGTTCTGCACGGCGCCGACCACCGTGCCTTGATAGGTCCAGGCCGCGGCTTGATAGGTATCCTTGGCGCCTTCGAGCTGATGCAGCAAGGCGCCGGCGTCGAACACCGTCTGCGTGGCATTGCCGGCCAAATCCCAGAACAGATTTTGCGGCGCCAGCAAATGGGCGAGCGCCGTGTTCATGAACCCCGCATCGGCATTGATCGTGAAGGTCGGCAGCATATTGGCGGTGGCGATGCCGATCTGGGCGCTCGCCGAATGCAATTGCTCTTCCGCCGCTTGTACGTCGGGGCGCTGCTCGATCAATTGCGACGGCAGGCTGACCGGCAGAACGGCCGGCAGATGAAGATCCGCGAGCCGAAATGTCTGATGCGGCTCTTCGCTGGGGTAGCCGCCGGCAAGCGCCGCCAGCAAATCGCGCTGCTGCTCCAGCGCTTTGCGCAGCGGCGGCAGCGTCGCTTTGGCCTGCGCCAGCGCGGCTTCCTGGGCCGCCAGATCGCTGCGATTGGCGTAACCTGCGTCGAGCCGGCGCCGCAGCGTGTCGCACATCTGCGTGTTGATGGCGATGATCTGCACGGTGGCGTCGATCTGTCCGCGCAGCGCGGCTTCGGTGATGGCGGCGACCGCGAGGTTGGCGGTCAATGAAAGATAGGCCGCTTCGACCTGAAAGCGCTGCACGTCGGCCAGGGCCTCCAGCGACTCTACCGTTCGCCGGTTAAGCCCCCAGATGTCGAAGGTGTACGACACCGTCAATTGCGCCGTATCGAGATCGAAGATATTGGCGCCGGAGGCGAGCACCGGAGAGAGCACTCGCGCAGTGCGCTGGCGCGTCGGATTGAAATTAGCTTGGACGAACGGGAAGTACTTTGCCTCCTGGGCCAGCACGTTTTCCCTCGCCGCGCGTAGGCTGGCCAGCGCCGACTGCAGGTTGGGATTGTTTTGCAGCGCGTGCTCGATGAGCCCATTTAATTTGGGCGATTTGAACAGCGTCCACCATGCTTGCGGAATATCGAGGCCCTCGGCGAAATGCTGACTGCGGCCGCCGGGAGCGGCCGCCGACGCGGTATGCGGCGCGAGCGGCTCGCGCGTATAGCGCGTGATCTCGGGCGCAGCGGGATGGACGAAGTCGGGGCCGACCGCACAACCGGCTAATAGCATCGTGGCTGCCAACGCGGAGGCACCTGCGACTGACCACCTGACGGCCACGTAGGACATGTCCAACTGGGAATTTGGGCTACGGCGAAATGTCGACGCCCAGCGGCATTATTTCCGATTTAACCGCGATTGGCTGTGTTCCGCTGGCCACAGTCCCACATGATTCGCCGCCGAAGCTCGAAATGCCGCGCAGTTGTCGTGGTGAAAACCTAAGGCCTGCTTGGCATAATGGTCAGTCATGAGTCATACCGGGCGCCACGACAATCGACGCCAGCGTGATTGATATCGGTAAGCCGTGGGACCGGGCGGGCATTCCACGGAAATCTTTCGACTTCCTTGGATACGGGTGACGATGGCTTCGCGCCCACTCAGCTCGATGCTATTAGCGGTTGCCACGGCGCTTGTCGCCTTGGCGATCATCGTCCATTGGGTTTGGCGGCCAAGCACCGGGACGACGGCGGGTGGCGCGACCAGTGCCGTCAACGCCGATCAGCCGCCGAATGCATCACCACCCAAGGATAGCGTGGATTTGTCGGACTCGCAGCTCGGGTTCGTCAAGGTCGCGCCCGTGACGGCGCGCGACTTTCCGGTCGAAAAGAATGCGATCGGCAGCATTGACTTCGATGAGGAGATGGCAGTCCCGGTTTTCGCGCCTTATGAGGGGCGGATCATCGCACTGTTCGGCTCGGTCGGCGACGACGTCAAGAAGGGCCAAACGCTGTTCACTATCGACAGTCCCGATCTATTGCAGGCGGAATCCACCTTGATATCTGCCGCCGGGGTCTTGGATCTCGACACCAAGAACCTGCAGCGTCTGCGCGACCTCTATACGACCCGCGCCGTTTCCGAACACGACGTCGAGCAGGCGGCCTCCGACCAGCAGACCGCGGAAGGAAATCTTCGCGCGGCGCGCGACGCCGTGCGCCTGTTCGGCAAGACCGACGCCGATATCGACCGTATCGTTGCCAATCGCAGCGCCGATCCGACGCTCATCGTGCCCAGCCCGATCACCGGCCGAATCACGGCGCGCAATGCTGCGCCTGGATTGTTCGTGCAACCGGGCAATACGCCGGCGCCCTACACAGTGGCCAATATCGACACGATGTGGATGCTGGCGAATGTCGCCGAGGATGACAGCCCGGCCTTCCGCGTCGGCCAACAGGTGCAGGTGGAACTCGACGCGTTTCCCGGCCAAGTGTTCGAGGGAAAGGTCGAGACCATCGGCGCCAGCGTCGATCTCAATACCCGCCGGGTGTTGGTGCGCTCCGCCATCAAGGATCCGCAACACCAATTGCGCTCGGGCATGTTTGCCGATTTTATCATCAGCGTCGCCGCGCCGATGCATTCGCCGGCGGTCCCGATAGACGGCGTGGTGCGCGAAGGTGACGGCACTATGACGATCTGGGTCACCGCCGATCGCCGCCGATTCACGAGGCGCATCGTCAAGATCGGAGAGCAGCACGATGGCTATCGGCAGATTCTTGACGGGGTGCAGGTCGGCGAGCTCGTTGCTACCGAGGGCGCGCTGTTCTTGAGTAATGCGCTCGATACTGCATCGCGCTGAGAGTTTTGGAATTTCGGCCACGTTGCCCAGAAGCGGATTGAGGGACTACCGTGCTCCGAAGCGTGCTGCAATTCGGCCTGACGCGGCGCCCGCTGGTCCTGGTGGGCCTGTTCGTGTTCGTCGGCGTGGGTATGTTCGCGTTCTCGAAACTTAATATCGAAGCCTATCCGAATCCGGCGCCTGTCATCTTGGAAATTACCGCGCAATCGGCCGGGCAATCGGCCGAGGAGATGGAGCGCTACTACACGATCCCGATCGAGGTGGGTCTCGCCGCGACGCCCGGCGTCGATGTCATCCGCTCGACGTCGTTCTACGGCCTGTCATTCGTGCGCGTGACGTTCAATTACGGCGTCGACTACTATTTCGCGCTCACCCAGACTGCCATCAATCTACAACAGAACGTCAGCCTGCCGAACGGCGTCACGCCGCAAATCCAGGCCACCAGCCTAGTCGGCGAAATTTACCGTTATCAGCTCGTCGGTCCACCGCATTTCG
>Ga0335078_10011338_pt1 | contig 13216 bp, 13 predicted proteins | sample Lox_Sample_32_FD_206711 | JGI IMG/M metagenome (GOLD analysis project Ga0335078, IMG submission 206711) | Soil microbial communities from Loxahatchee National Wildlife Refuge, Florida, United States - Lox_Sample_3.2 | ecosystem: Environmental > Terrestrial > Soil > Wetlands | place: USA... | reverse complement strand
GCGTGGCTTACCGCCTGCTGCTCAATGAAACTTACCCCTCCTGGGGATATATGTTGTCGAAGGGAGCCACTACCTGGTGGGAGCGCTGGAATGGCGACACCGGCGATCCAGCCATGAATTCGTACAATCACTATGCCTTTGGCTCGGTGATGGCATGGGTGTATCGATATGTGGTGGGCATCGATACCACGCCGTCCGGCTCGGGATTCCACCAGATTGTGATCCATCCACGCCTGGATGACCGCATGACCAAGGCTCGCGGGACGTACGATTCGCCGTACGGAAAGATCGCCACCGACTGGAGCGGCACGGCTGCCGGTCCGTTCTCGCTGTCCGTGACGATCCCGGCCAATACGACAGCGGCGGTGTACCTTCCGGTTGCCGGAAACGGGTCGCTCACGGAAAACGGCAAGCCGATCACTGCGCCGGAGGATGGCGCCAGTTACAGGGTTGAGATTGGCTCGGGGTCGTACACGTTCCAGGTCAAGTAAGGCGCCGTATTCTCTTCACCGCCGCGGCGCCCAGCCCGCCGTGAACGTCACCATGACGCTCCGTCCCGGCAGGACATTGAGCAGGTCGCTCGGATTGGGAACGAAGAGCGCCCCCGGCACGGCGGCGGTCGCCGGCGTGACCCCTACGATATTATGGCTGTCGGCGAGATTATTGACCGCCAGGCCAATCCGGCTGCCCCGGAAGAAGGACCCGTTCTTGATGGTGTAATTGGCAAATACATTGACCAGGTTGAAAGGATTGATGGTGACCGCCTGATCCGCCGGATAGGCGAGCAGGATGCCGTTGATCTTGTAATTGATCGAGCCGTTGTCGTTATACATCGTGCCGACGCGCTTATCGACCAGCCCCACATCCCAGTTTGCGTGCTGCCAGAAGAAAGCGGCAGTCTCGACATTCTTCGGTGTGTCCTGCACCCAGAGGCCGCCGTTCGGGTAACTGGCCCCTTCCGTATACTTGGCCGAACCCAGCGTGCCGTTGAGATAGAGCGAGAATCCTTTGCCCAGAATGATATGCGATTCCGCCTCCAGGCCCTTGGTAATGCTGGGGCCGGTGGGGATCCAGATGTCATCGCTCGTAACCGGGTCCATATAGGAATCGAATCCGTTCTGGAAATGGATGTAATAGGCGTCGAAATCGAGAGTCCAGCGGCGGTGCTTCATTACGGAGCCGGCCTGGTACGTCCGAGCCAGGGTGGGTTTTTGCGGGACCTCGACCGCGCCGCCGACAGTGTCGAACACTCCGCTGGGCGGGATAATGCTTCCCCAAGCCCATTGGACATATGCCGACCAACTGCTGGAGAGGCTGTAATGGGCGGCGACGTTGGGCAGCCAGTTGTTATAGTCGATCGCGTGCGTCACAAATTGTGGGCCGCCTACGCAGAATGGGATGCCGGTAACCGGCTGATTGGTTAGCTTGCCGCCCAGGCAGCCCACAGTCTTTCCATTGTCCTGGTATTGGTTGAGCGCCATGGCGTAGTTCGCGTCTTTGACACCCGCGGTAATGGACAGCCGTGGGGCGGTGTGCCATTCGAATTCGGCGAAGGGCTGTGTGGACTGCGTGATGAAATGTTCGTGGAAATTGCCGAGCGGTGTGTCCTCATGGGTAATGATATTGGAGGGGATCTGGTAGCGGTCCGTATAGGCCCAGTCGTACCAAACGCCGGTGCGGAAGATGCCCCACTTGGTTTCCCCGCTCAAGATCGATTCGTCGCCGGCATGCCGGTAACCGTTGAGCTTATCGACCCCGCTCGGTTTGTTGGCGCTGAGGTTGACCGTGCCGCCGTTTTGATAGAACTGCTTGTTCCAATAGCGGGTAGTGTAAGCCTTCGTGTCGAACTTCCAGCCGTGGCCCAGGTCGGCGTTGTAAGCGATATATTCGAAATCCGTCTGCACGTGATAGGTGTCGTACCCGTAGTAATACGGGTCGGGCGAGCCGCTGGGCAGAAGCGGCGTGCTGTCCAGAAGGTAGTCGTAGCCGTATTGCGCAACCTGCGCGCGGGTGGGAGTGGTGGTCTTCGGGGTGTTGGTCCAGATGTCCACCAGTCCGCCGTACACGGTGATGGAACTGCGGTCGGAAATGCGGTATTGGTATTTACCGTACCCGGCGTCCCGCTTCTGCTTGTTGTTGGTTTGATATCCATCCGAAAGGAGCTGCTGGATATCCGTCAGGAAGCTGTTCCTGCTGTTTTTTCCAAAAAACCCGCTGTCGGCGTCCAATTGCAGCAGGCGCGTATCCCAGGAGCCATAACTCATCGTGGCGCGAATATTCGGATCCGGAAAAAGCGGCGGAGATTTCAGATTGATGGACCCGCCGAAGTTAGTGGGGCCGAAGGTCGAGGCCAAGCCGGGGCTGCGGTCGAAATCCACGGAGTCGGTCCAACCGCTGGGAAAGTTCGCCCAGGAGTGGTGGGTCGGAGTGTTGGTGTCTTCGAACGGAATCCCGTCGAACGTCATGGTGTAATCGCCGTCCGGGAAGCCGCGGTAGAAGGTGGAACCCTGGCCCAGTCCGATACCGTTCGGATTGAGACTGAAGGTGCCGGGCGCATAGTTCACATATTCCGAATAGTCCGCCACCGGAGACATGAAGTCTTTGATGAAATCGGAGCTGATTTCCGTTTTCGCCGAGACTGCGTCCAGCGAATTACCCGACGGCGCCGTTACCGCGGCCAGGAAAATAGACTCGCTGACGGTGATCTCACTGGACACGGACTCGACCGACATGGTGATGGGGACGTCGAGCGTGGCGCCGGCGCTCAGATGTCCGTTGGGACGGGTGGCGAGGGCGAATCCGGGCGCCGAGACGCGAATGATGTAGGTGCCGGCGGGCAGATCCGGAACCGAGAACTTGCCCTCTGTATCGGTCGTGGTGGATCTGTGGTCCCCGGCGGATTCGGAAGTTAACTCCACTACGGCCGCCGAGATGGGTTTGGCACTCTGGTCCAATACGGTACCGGATATGGTTCCGGTCTGCTGAGCGTGAAGTTGGCTGAAGCCCGCGGCCACGAATAGCACCGCCAAGACAGACCACACACAGTTCTTCTGTTTTCGCATTCCTGCACTCCTAAGATCGAGGGTCGAGTTCCGAAGCGGGGGGAAAACCAGGATACAGTTTCGGCCGTGACAATAGGATGACAAAGTGCTTTCAATTCCAAAAATACGAAGACCCGGATCGCGCTCCCAGGCCGTTTACCCCGCGGGGTAAATTAGAAGGGTAGTGAGAATCCGGCTTTCGGCAATCGGAATCCTGCTCGGGTTGGCGTGCTGGCCCCTGGCGGCCCAAGAGCGCGCCGGGTCGAAACTATTCACCCTGAGTGGAACGGTGGTCGATGGCGCGAATCTGCCCCTCGCGGGCGTGGCCGTTACCGTGAGCGGGCCGGGTGCGACCGAAAGAGATCCGGCGATCACAGACGCGCAGGGGCGCTTCGCCTTCAGCGGTCTCGAGGCCGGCGATTACAATCTCTGGGCCGAGGCCGGCGGCTTCGGATCGGTTCCGTACGGCGAAACTTCCGAGCGCGGCGCGGGCAGCCCCGTCCGCGTGGGCGGCGAAAGCGGCGATAAGTCGGTTGTCTTCCGCATTCAGCGTCGCGGCCTGATCGAGGGAGTAATCCGCGACGAATTCGGCGACCCGATGGCCGGTTCGCCGGTATTCCTGATGCGGCCCGCGTGGCGCGGCGGCCGGGGGACGTTGAACGTGGTCGATGGCAGCAAACAGACGGATGATCGCGGGCGTTACCGCATGGGGAACCTGGCGCCTGGAACCTACATGGTGTGCTCCGGAGACAGCGGCGGCCAGGGTTCGCCGGCGCCCGTGGCCGGCCCGGTCGATTTTGCCACCCGGATCGATCGCTACTATGCGCGCACATGTAGCCGCACGTTTCAGTTGTCGCCCGGGCAGCACACACAAATCGATCTGAATCCGTCAGCCGTGGCGATGGCGACCGTGCGCGGCCACGTCCGAAATGTGCCGCCGCAGTCGGCCATGGCGGTGTATCTAAAGCCCCAGGATGCCGATCAACAATTGAATCGGCTATCCATATCCACCGTGGCCAGCCAGGAGACTTTTACCATCCGCGCCGTGCCGCCGGGCCATTATATTCTGCACGCACAAACTTTCGCCGCGGCCGCGCAGAAGTCGCTGTTCGTGGACATGCCCCTGGAAGTCGGCGGCTCCGATATCGATGGTGTAGAGGTTGATCTCGCTGCCCAGGCCACCGTGAACGTGGTATTTCACGGCGTGGAGGACACAAGGCCATTGAATGTGAATCTTCGTGGCCCCGGCGGGGAAAATCGCGCATTCTCGCTGGCAAACGACGGCAGCTTCCACGATGAGGGAGTTCCGGCGGGAAACTATCGGCTGCTTTTACAGACTCCCTATGGAAGCTGCGTGGAATCCGTCAAGCTGGGCGACACCGAAATGCGCGGCGCTTCATTCGCGGTCGTGGCCGGCGCGACGCTGCACTTCGATGTCGCGGTAACGCAGAGCTGCGGTGCCGTCCGCGCCCGCGCCGTGCGCGATGGCCAGGCGATTCCAGGCGCCAAAATCGTCCTGCTCGCCAGCGGAACGCCCGACGATCCCGGCGATCTGACGGAAGAATTTACCGACGACGAAGGCGGATTCACTTTCACCGGTCTGAGTCCGGGACATTACCTGGTGTGGGCGTGGGCGGTCGAGGGTCGGGGCGCGATGGCCGGTCCTGAGAGCCTTGCCGCGGTGGCAAAGAAGGCAACGGCGGTGGATGTCAGCGCCGGCGATCCGGTAAGCGTCGACGTTCCGCTGCTTCCCGCGGAGGGACAATGAGGGTGCTTCGATTCGCGATCGCGGCGATCGCCGCCGCTGCGCTGGTGTCGGCCGCCGACCGGGAACTGACCGGCCGCGTGGTGGATGCCAACACCGGCGAACCGGTCGCCCACGCGCACCTAAGCATTCGTTTTCTTCAGGTGGGTCAATTCGTGCCTGAGGTGACGCTCTTGAGCGACCCCGATGGCACATTCAAGGTCACCAACCTGCCCGATGGCCAGTATCAGGTGACGTGCGAAAAGCCCGGCTATTTGCCGGTGAACCAAATGATGGCCGCCGTTCCGCCCTCTTCCAAGCCGGGCGGCAACCGGGAGGCGGCCGCGACGGTCATGAGAATGACCGCGCAGGCGGCCATTCAAGGCACGGTGGTGGACGAGCGCGACATGCCGGCGAACGCCACCGTTCAACTCGAGTCCCAACAGGTGGTGAGCGGGCGGCGGCAATTGCAATCGGTGCGCAGCGCGGTTACCGACGAAACCGGCTCGTTCCGCCTTTGGGGGCTTCCGGCCGGGCGCTACTACATTTCGGTTTCGGCACGGCTGCCCGGAGCGTTTGCCAGGAAGCCGCTGGCATATCCGCTGCTCTACTACCCCAACTCTACCGATATCGCCGCCGCGCAACCGCTGGAGTTGAAAGCGGGCGATGAAGCCCAAATCAAAATCAAGCTGCCGCCGCCCGTGCCTGCCTATACCGTGAGCGGTTCGGTGGATACGGCAAGCGCGAACATCAACCTGAGCTTAGCCCGGCAAATTTCCGGCCACGGCTTTCAACCCACCGCCAGCGATCTATTCCTCGACCAGCGCACCAAGGTTTTTCGATTCACGCACGTCACGCCCGGAACGTACCAGTTGGCTGCGGGCGTGTGGCAGAACCCTGGGAACCCAATGTCCACCAATGTACCAGTCACGGTGGGAAACGCCGATGTCACGGGAATCCGCCTGGAACCGGCTCCCACGGGGATCGATGGAACGGTACGCATGGACGATGGCTCATCGCAGCGGCCATCGGGATTCGTCTCGGCGCGATCCGACCTCGTGATGAATGGCGCCCCGATAGATACCGACGGCAAGTTTCACATTCCGGGCATCCAACCAGGAACCTATTTCATCGTGCCGCAGATCAACGGAACACAAACGTGCGTGCAGTCCGTTCTTTCCGGCGGGCACGATGTCCGCGACGGATTGACGGTCGCGGCGGGCGCGGCGCCCGATCCGATCGAGATCGTGCTGAGCAGCCATTGCGGCAGCATCGACGTCAGCCTCAGCCCTTCCGACGCCACTTTGCCTCCTAATCTCGCGGCATATTTACTGCGCAAATCCGCCGACGAACTCATCCTCGAAAGACAGGGGTATCAGGGGCCGGCCTCGAGCGATGGCACACGCCACTTCCTCATCATGGGAGTCGCGCCTGGCGATTACATAGTCTACGTCTGGCCGAACGACGCGCCCATCGAATATACCAACGCCGAGTATATGCGCCAGTTCGAATCCTACGGCCAGAAAGTCACCGTCGCCGCGGACAGCCCGACCACCGTGACGGTGGACAAGCCGCTGCTGCTCCCCGCTAAGAACTGAGCACCGTCAGGCGCGCGCGCCGATCCTGGTGGTAGCCGGTGAGCGTCTGATTCGCCGCTTGGATGGTGCCGATTTCGGCGGCGATGCGGTCGAGATCGGCGCCGCGCAGCACCACGTAAAGTTCATCGTCGCCGATCTCGGTATACACGCGATTGCCGATACATCCCGAGCTAAGCACGGCGCCATTCGCCAGCGACGCCGGAATCGCCATGCAGGTGGGGCGGCCCAGTAGCGGCAAATTGGACGACGCGCCGGCGCGCGTGGCGGCCTCGGAGAGCATCATCACGCGTCCGGGACGGCCGGAAACCAGCACCACCGATGGCGCCACGGGAGTGTCTCCGAGCGGCGCATACAGCACCACCTGGGGCGTCGCCGCAAGATGAAAGACGCCGGGGATTTCTTCCATGCGGATGTACCCGATGTCGCTCATCAGGCTGAGAGTTTGCTGAAGTTCCGGCACGCGGTCGGGCGGGAGCGTGTTATGCGTGTATCCGCCCACCGGGCAGTTGAGATGATCGGAGGCGACGGTATAAAACGTGCTCCCCGCGGCGGCAAGCTTCCAAAAGCTGCACGAAGACGGCAGGGAGCCGGAGAATTTGGCGACGCCATCGGGCGGCGAATCCAGAAACGTTACGGCGACGGGGCGGCGGGAAGAGCCGAGCATCCCCTGAATTTTTTCTTCGATTGCGCGAAAGTCGGACATGAAAGCCATTATGCCTGTTTTTTGCGATACAACTGAGAGAATGCCGGACCGCCGCACATTCCTGAAGCTCGCCGGCGGCCTGTGGCAGGTTCGCGGCTTGGGACGGGTGGTCTTCTGCCGCGCATCGCCGAGTACCGCTCACTGGCTGCCATTCGTTCTGGGCCCGGCCATACCGGTCTGCGAGCCGATCGCGCGCGACGAACTCGTGCTCTGCGGGACGGAGGCGACTTTGGTGATCGACGAGAGCGGGTACAGGAGGTTCGCATGAACGCCGATTGGGTGCGCAGCATCTGCAAAAAACTACCCCATACCACCGAGGAAGTGCTCTGGGGCAACGACCTCGTGTTCAAGATCGGCGGCAAGATGTATGCCGCGGCGGCGCTCGAGCCCTCCACGGAATGGCTCTCCTTCAAATGCACGCCGGAGAATTTCGCCGACCTGACGGAGCGCGAGGGCATCATTCCCGCGCCCTATTCCGCGCGCTACCATTGGATCGCGTTGCAGACCGAGGACGCACTGCCGGCGGCGGAGATCAAACGGCTGATCGGCGAATCGTACGAACTGGTTTTGGAAAAGTTGCCGAAGAAGAAGCGGGCGGCGCTGCGAAGTTAGAATTCCTGCTTGACCACGCCAACGTCCGTGCCCAGGCCGGCGTAGTCTTCTTTCACCTTCACCACCTTTTCCCCATCGAAGGTGACAAAGACGATTTTCCCGGGCGGCGTGCCGTACACCCAATCTTCGTAATCCACGCCATCCCGGGTCTGCCTCTCTTTATGCGTGGGCTGCCCCAGGGCCATGCGCACCTGATCGCGATCCATCCCCACGGCAGCACGCTTCTCTTTGATCGCCTGGCGGACTTCCGGCGTCAGCGTCTCGGTGTAGATTTCCGTGACGCTGTGACGATCGAAATCAAGCACCGGCGCCAGCAGTTTTTTTACCTCCACGGCCTTCATGCCTTCGATCGGCTTGTGGAATTCCACCACCAGGGAAGTTCCGCCCGGGGCATTGCTGTCGTTGTTGTTGGAAAGGGGAACGGTATTGCCCATCGTGCCGGTGACTTGCATGTTGCGGTACCAATGGCGGCCGCCGTTGTAGCCATTGTTGATCTGCAGCACGATGTGGTCGTCGAACAGTTCCACCTTGGTGATCTGCACCAGGTCGCCGCTGCGGGCCGCGGGACCGCTCTCCCTGGCGATGTCCGCCCACGCCTTCTTATCGTAGGCGCCGGTCTGCGCGTTGAACTCCAGCGCCTTCTTGGAGCGGGGCACGAGCACCTTGGCGTTGGCGTATTCCGCCATCAGGCCGCGCGTCAGTTCCACGCGATCTTCGAGCGTCAGCTTGTCCGGTTTGTCGGCCGCCGGCGCCAAGGGCGCGCTGGCGGCTACCATGGCGATCAGCGCTAAGACTCGCATACTTCTTCCCTCGGCTCGGCCGGGTCCGCCAGCGGCGCCGTCTGGCGGTGAATCGGAGCTCTCCAGATGTAAACGGCCAGCACGATCATCACCACGGACGTCAGTACGCTCGCCTCCGGACCATATTTGCCGCCGCTCCAGAGGTTGCCCACCGTCCACACCATATCGTGACCAGTCATCTTCATTCTAAGCCCACTCACGTCCGCGCCAAACAGCGGCAAGGTAATATTCCAGCCGAAATGGAGCCCCGCCGGCAGCCACAGGTCGCGGCTGCGTACGAAGGCGTAGCCGAAAAGAACGCCAAACCCCGCCGTATTCGCCATTCCCAACCAATTGGCGCCCGGATTGGCGGTATGCAAAAGCGCGAACACAATGCCGCAAGGAATGATCGTCGCCCAGACGCCTACGTTCGCCAGCAGAATCTGAAATCCGTAGCCACGCATCAGGAGTTCTTCGCTCATGGCGCCCAGAGCCAGCAGGCAGGTCACGAAAACCATCACGCCGAAGGAAGGCTGGTCTTGAGGAGTGGCGGCGATGTGCGCCTGGTGGGCGACGAGCGCCGGCGCGAGCACCAGGCCAGCCGCTCCCGCCCCGCCGAGAATGCCGAGCCCCAAATTGTCCATGGAGGCGCGATGCCATCGCATTCCCAGGTCGACCAGGTGGAACTGCGTAAAGAAACGCACCGCCAGGACATTGGCCACCAGGGCGATAGCCAGGGTGCCGGCGATGGTTCCGAGAAAGGGCCCGCCAACCCACAGCAGAGCCGGCCCCAAAAACTCCCGGCCCAGCCAGACCATCACGATATAGACAGCCACGCGAATGGCGAGTTTCGCCGGGTCTAGCCTCTCGGGCGCTGGGACTGGTATTGTCATGAAAGATATGTCAGCCTGCCGCATTTTACAACTCGGCGACCCGCTTCTGCGGGCCGTCTCCGCCCCCGTGGCTACACCGGCGGAGGCCGAGGACGTGTTTCGAAACCTGCGCGACACGCTCCACGAGTTCCAGCGCACTCACGGGTTCGGACGAGGGATCAGCGCGATCCAGATCGGGCAGCCGCTGCGACTAATATACATCGAACTCGACGGCCGCGCCTACCGCCTGCGCAATCCGCGGTACGAGTGGCAGAGCGAGGAAAAATTCCAGCTCTGGGACGACTGCTTTTCGTTCCCCGATCTGCTGGTGCGGCTGGAGCGCTCCGTCGCCGTGCGGGTACGCTATTGGAACGAGGCGGGCGAAGCCGAACAAATCGAGGCGCGGGACGCGTTTTCCGAGCTTCTGCAGCACGAAATCGATCACCTGGACGGAATTCTGGCGGTCGACCGCGCTCTCGATCGCGAGAGCTTGTGCACGCGGGAGGAGTACGAGCGGCGGTATCGGCGGGCGGTGGCGTAAGAGGGAAAGCGGACCTTGCGGGGACCTGGGGGTCAGCGCGATGGCCGGGTAAGGCGCGCCCCGAAGGTTGCCTGGAAGGGAACCCGATCCATGATGCTAAACTAAGCACATTAGCAGACAATGTTGTCGATTGTGATTCCGATTCACAACGAGGAGCACTCGATTCTCCCGTTGTATGACCGCCTCACGCATGTGCTGGAACATATGCAGAGGCCCTACGAAATCCTGTTCGTGGACGACGCGTCTACCGACCGGAGCTTCGAGTTGCTCGCCAACCTGGTGGAGACGGACGCACACCTGAAGGTGATCCGGCTGCGCCGGAATTTCGGACAGACGGCGGCGCTTTCGGCGGGGTTTCACGAAGCCAAGGGCGACGTGGTGGTGGCCATGGACGGCGACCTGCAGCATGCGCCCGAGGATATCCCGGCGCTGCTCACCAAGATCGACGAGGGGTTCGATATCGCCAGCGGGTGGCGGAAGCATCGCGTGGACAACGCCATCATGCGGAAGATTCCTTCGCGGGTGGCGAATTGGCTGATGGCGAAGGTGTCCGGCATCGAGCTGCGGGATTTCGGAACGACGTTCAAGGCGTATCGCGCGGAAGTTTTGAAGGACGTGAACCTCTACGGCGAGCTGCACCGCTTTATTCCGGCGCTGGCGAGTTTTTATGGCGCGCGCATCGCGGAAGTGCCGATTCGCAATACGGTGCGGACGGCGGGCGGGTCGCACTACGGGATTGGGCGGACGCTGCGGGTGGCGATCGATATTCTCACCATCAAGTTTCTGCTGAAGTACTTCACGCGGCCGATGCACTTCTTCGGGCTGATGGGCCTGGCGGGAACTTTTTCCGGCGGCGGCATCATGATTTTTCTCGCCGCCGAGAAGCTGATCTACCGCAACGACATCATCGCGGAGCACGGTCCGCTGATGCTGGCGGGGGGATTGCTGCTGCTGGCGGGAATGCTGATGTTCTGCACCGGGCTGATCGGCGAAATGATGATGCGGACGTATTTCGAGAGCCAGGATCGGCGGATTTATGCGGTGCGGGAGATCCTCACGCGGAAGCAGCGGGGCGTGACGGGGGCGCGGTAGCAGGCGGGTTCACACACCAGACGGGAAACAAAAACAGTTCTCCCACGGGCCACCGAGGACGCACGGAACACGCACCGCTCATCCGTCGTTCGGTCTAACCGGACAAGCGGATTTCCCAACATCCGGCTCTCCTGAAGAGTCTCGTCTCAGGCATGCGCAGGCAATTGCCGGCTGCCGCCCCATTGCTCGTAATAGCTGACTCCTTTCCGGCGGGCGGATGGGCCGTTGGCTGCGCCGTCGCAGGGGTGCCAGTTCAGTTTTTCAGTTTCTCAATCAGTTGCGGGAGCCGCTAGCGAATGCGGACCATGGCCGGCTTGTGAAAAAGGCAACCGCCGCTGCCGATGATCAGGACGCTCATTCGGCAATAAGGTCCGCCGTGCCCGGTTATCAGACCCAGGTGCGCGACCCCCGCCGGCACACTGAACGTGCGCGAAGTCGTCACCGATTCTCCCGGCCCGAGACGCAGATCCAGCGGAACAGCGGAGGGGTCGGAATCCGGAGCGTAGCGATGACCCGCGTCATCGATGAGATAGATCCAGGCGCCGAGCGCGCGCTGGGAAACGCGGCGCGCCTGGCTCGCAAGGCGCAGGTCAGCCCGATAAGAAACCGCGCCCTCCACCGCTGTCGATTTCACGCCCTCCACCGTCAGGCACCAATCGTCGAAGCACCACGGATCGCCGATCGCGATCACGCGTTGGGGCGCAAAATAGGCAACCGACACCGCGCAGGTGAAATATATAAGCGCCGCTATGCCCCACGTTCGAAGAATCCTGAGAAAACGGGCGCGCTTCCCGCGGATACCCGCAATTGCCGCGAGAAGCAGCGTCACGGCGGACGTCAGCACGGCGAGCAGGAAAATCAGGTCGAAGATGGTCACTGTGTCCTCTCCTCGCGTCAAATCATTCGGCGCCCTGCGTTTTGAGGAACGCAAGCACGGTCTCGAGTACGAAGTCCCGCTTATCGGTCATTCCGCGAGCGACTCCCAGATGGTCCTTCGCTGGCGCCACCACCACCAGCACGCGATTGCCAACGGCCTCGGCTTTCCTGCCAAAGGCCCGGGCATCGGCCGCGAGCATCGGAAAGTCGCTCTCGCCCACGATCAGGAGCGCGGGCGGCATCTTTTGAGATACGTGCCGAATGGGGCTCGCGTCCTCCATCAATGCCTCGTCGCGCTGGAAGGGATCGGCGCCGTGTCCCGACAGGAGAACGTCGCCATATCCCTGTCCGTCCGGGTGTCGCGTCAGATCTACGGGAGAACTCAGGCCAATGACGGCCCGAATATCCGACGGTTGCAGACGCCAGGCCAGAAGGTAGCGGGGATCGGCCGCGATCAACAGGCTCAATTGAGCACCCGAGCTGTGCCCGGCAAGGACCACTTTACCCGGGTCGCCGCCACGGGAGCCGATATGCGACTTCACCCAGGCGAACGCCGCCGCGAGATCCTCCGCCGGCGCGGGAAACGGGTCGGGCGGGAAGAGGCGATGCGATACGAGCGCGCAGGCGTAGCCCAGGTGTGCCAGTTCCTCCGCTATGGGCGTGGAGCTCTTGCCGCTGCCGGAGTGCCACCCGCCGCCGTAGGTGTATACGACGGTGCTGAAACCCGCCCCTTCGGGAAGGAACAGGTCCAGGACCTGCATCGGTCCTGGCCCGTAGTGGACATCGAACTCCTTGCCCGGCGGACCGGCGGTAAGGTAGACCGGGCCGAATCCTATCAGGAGGATCAAGCCACCAAGGCGAAGACTCAGACGCATAACGCCGCCGGCACTCAGGGGATTCGCTTCAAAACCAGGTCCATGCTGTCGGAGTGGCCTTCGTTATCGGAGAGGTGCGCGGTGCCCTTTAGTTCGGTCCCGCCGGCCACCAGGTCGAAGCGCATCGTGCCGGCGCCCATCTTGACTTCGAAGACGAGATGATCGCCCTCCGCTTTGCCCTTCACAATCGGGAACTGACGCGATTCCGCCGGTCCCGCGCTTCCGCTCAGGCTGGCTCCATCCTGCTTCAGAACCACGAACATCGCTCCAGCCGAGCTGTTTCCAGCGGATGACCACTTGCCCGAGTAATCCGCCGCCAACGCATAGGCGGCACTCAGCAGCGCAATCGTAAACAGAGCCGCGGCCTTTTGCGCTCTCCTGATTCTGGTGAAGCTGAAACGTGACATGAGCCCTCCGACTCTCTACAGGGTCTTTTCCCTGCGCGCGCGAACCACCACGGCGATGGTCAACAGGCTCTGCGCC
>Ga0335078_10011337_pt1 | contig 13216 bp, 12 predicted proteins | sample Lox_Sample_32_FD_206711 | JGI IMG/M metagenome (GOLD analysis project Ga0335078, IMG submission 206711) | Soil microbial communities from Loxahatchee National Wildlife Refuge, Florida, United States - Lox_Sample_3.2 | ecosystem: Environmental > Terrestrial > Soil > Wetlands | place: USA... | reverse complement strand
GCGCTGCTCTACCGTGTCACGCGCCTTCCGGGCGGCGCGCTGCTGCCGCGCAACCTGCTGGGCAATCTGCTGCTGCTGCTCTTGGTGCTGGTGGTCGCGCTGTACGTCACGGCGCGCACCATTACCCGGCCGCTGTCGGCGCTGGCGCGCTCGGCCGACAGTGTCGGCCGCGACGCGCGCCCGCAGCGGCTGGCGGAGCGCGGCGCGCGTGAGCTGCGCGATGCGGCGCGCGCCTTCAACACCATGCAGGACCGGCTGCGCCGCTACCTCGACAGCCGCAGCCGCGTGCTGGCGGCGATGTCGCACGACCTCAAGACGCCGCTCACCCGGCTGCGGCTGCAGGTCGAGACGCTCGAGGATGCGGGCCTGCAGGCGCGCATCGGCAAGGAGCTCGATGAGATGGAGGGCATGGTGCACGAGGCGCTGGCGCTGTTCCGCGGCGTGGATGACGGTGAGCCCGCGGTCGCCGTCGACGTCAACGCATTGCTCGAGGAGCTGCGGGAGCAGTTCGCCGAAATGGGGGCTGCGGTCACGGTGAGCGGCCGCGCGCGGGCGCCCTTCACCGCCAAGGCGCAGGCGCTCAAGCGCTGTCTCACCAATCTGATCGCCAACGCGGTGAACTTCGGCACGCGCGCCGCGATCGTGGTGGAGGACGGCACCGAGCTCGTCATCCGCGTGCGCGACCAGGGCCCCGGGATCCCCGAGGCGGAACTCGAGCGCGTGTTCGAGCCTTTCCACCGGCTCGAGTCCTCGCGCAACCGCGCCGGCGGCGGCACGGGCCTGGGGTTGACGATCGCGCGCGACATCGCCCAGGCGCACGCTGGCACTTTGTCGCTCAGCAACCGGCCCGAGGGCGGGCTCGAGGCGGCTCTGACCCTGCCGCGGCGGGGGTGACAATCCCTCACTATTGCTCACCGCCCCGAGCGGTGGCCGGCTTAGTCTCAATCCCCGCTGGAGTCCGCACGTTGCGGAGTCCGCAGGAGAAAACCGCTCATGAAAGCTTCGATCAAGGCCGGCGCCGTGGCGCTCGCCGCATTGTGGGCCGGCGCCGCTCTCGCCCAGACTCCCCCGGGACCGCCCAGTGCCGCAAAACACATGGAGAGTCTCGCCATCCTGCTCGATCTCACCGAGCCGCAGAAGGCGCAGGTGCAAACCATCCTGCAGGGCGAGCACGCGCAGATGCGCACGCTTTTCGAGCAGGCCAGGGCCGCAGGCGGCAAGCCTGACTTCCAGGCGATGCATGCGGCGCACCAGCAGATCAGCCAGGACACGCTGACCAAGCTGTCCGGGGTGCTGAACGCCTCGCAGCTGAAGAAGTTCCAGACGCTGCAGCAGATGCACACCCACGGCTTCGGCCATCCCGGCCACGGCGGCCCGCCGCCGGCCATGGGCGGCGCCGCAGCCACCCCGCAGCAGTGAGCCGGTCAGCATAGCCGCAGCCGCCGGCGGGGCGCGCCCCGCCGGCCCGTCTTCGGGGCTGATGCGCTAACGCGGCAGTGCGCGCAGCTCGTAGTGGCCGCGGTCGACGCTCACGTAGCTTCCCTGCTCGTACCAGGCGCCCAGCACGATGCGCTGGGCGGCTGCGCCGTCCACCTCGAGCTCGTGCACGGCCGGGCGGTGGGTATGGCCGTGGATCATGCGCTGCACGCGAGCCACGCGGTAGGCGGCCGCCACCGCGCCCCTGTTGACGTCCATGATGGTCGGCACCGTGCGCGAGATGTGGGCGCGGCTGCCGGCGCGCACCTCGCCCGCCAGCGCCTCGCGAACGCTGAGCGGCAGCGCCAGGAAGCGCTGCTGCGAGGCGGGATTGCGCACCATGGTGCGCAGCTCCTGGTAGGCGTGGTCGTCGGTGCACAGCGCATCGCCGTGCGTCAGCAGCACGCGCTCGCCGTCGAAGTCCGCGACCACGGGGTCCGGCAGCAGCCGGCAGCCGGTGCGTGCGGCGAACCCCGGGCCGAGGAGGAAGTCGCGGTTGCCGTGCAGGACGAAACAGGGGACGCCGCGGCCGGTGAGCCCGCGCAGCGCCGTGCACACCCGTTCCGCCGCATCGCTGCGGTCGTCGTCCCCCACCCAGCTCTCGAACAGGTCGCCGAGGATGTAGAGCGCGCCGGCGGTGGCGGCGCGCGTCGCCAGGAATTCGACGAACTGCTCGATCGCCTCCTCGAAGCCCTCCCCGAGGTGCAGATCCGAGACCAGCAGTCGCGTCATCGGCGCCCGGTGCGCACTGTGCGCTACTTCGGCGAGAGGATCTTCTGCGGCTCGGCCGGGTTCACCGGCGCCGCCGCCGGCGCCGGCGTGCTCGCGGCGACGATGGTCACGCTCTGGATGATGATCGGCTTCAGGGGTGCGTCCGCCTTGAAGGGTCCGATCGCCCCGGTCGGCGACTCGGCCATCCTGTCGATGACCTCCATGCCGGACACCACGCGGCCGAAGACCGCGTAGCCCCAGCGGGTCGGTACCGGGTCGAGGTCCGGGTTATCGACGAGATTCACGTAGAACTCGGCATTGCCCGAGTGCGGCAGGGGAGTGCGCGCGAGTCCCACTGTGCCGCGCTTGTTCTGCAGGCCGTTGCCCGACTCGTTGGGGATGTCTTCGTGGGTCTTCTTCAGCGCCATGGTCGCGGCGTCGTGGCCGCCGCCCTGGATGACGAAGTTCGGCACCACGCGGTGCATGAGCGTGTTGCTGTAGAAGCCCTCTTTCACGTAGCGCAGGAAGTTCGCGACCGTGAGCGGCGCGCGGTCGGCACGCACCTCGATGACGAATTCGCCCATGCTGGTGACCACGCGCACCTGGGTGGGCGGCTCATCGGCGCGCGCCGCGCCGAGCGCGAGCGTCAGGGCACAGACGAGCGTCGCGGCGGCGGCAAGCGGTGCGCGGTACTTCATGGGCATCAGATTCTCCGTCGGCGTCGGGTGCGGAAGCGGCGGCGAATTCTAAGCCGCCGCGTGCGCGAGCGACAGCGGCGCCGCCCGCACCGCCCTTGGACTTTGTTGGCCTCCGCGGGTTTCCCGTAACATGGTGTCAAATGAGCCCGCCGCCGGTCACCCGCTTCGCTCCGAGCCCCAGCGGCGAGCTACACCTGGGGAATGCGCGCACCGCGCTCTTCAACCTGCTGCTCGCGCGCCATGGGGGCGGGCGATTCCTGCTGCGCATCGAGGACACCGACGCCGAGCGCAGCCTCGAGGCACATACCGGGGCGCTGCTCGAGGACCTGCGCTGGCTGGGGCTCGAGTGGGATGCCGGCCCCGATCGCGAGGATGCGGCAGGTCCCTACCGCCAGTCGCAGCGCGGTGCGCTCTACGCGCGCTACTTTGCGCAGCTGCTCGAGCGCGGCACGGTGTACCCGTGCTTCTGCAGCCCGCTCGAGCTCGAGGCCTCGCGGCGGGCGCAGCTCGCCGCCGGCCGGCCGCCGCGTTACGCCGGCACCTGCCGCGAGTTGTCGCCCGAGGAGCGCGCGCGGCGGGAGCGGCAGGGGACGCCCGCGACGCTGCGCTTTCGCGTCCCGGCGGGCCGGCGCATCGAGTTCGCCGATCTGGTGCACGGTCCGCAGAGCTTCGCGAGCGATGACATCGGCGACTTCGTCGTGCGGCGCGCCGACGGCTCGGCGGCTTTCTTCTTTTCCAATGCGGTGGACGATGCCTGCATGGGCGTGACGCTCGCGCTGCGCGGAGAGGATCACCTCGCCAACACGCCGCGCCAGCTGCTGCTGCTTCAGGCACTGTCGCTCAGCGCCCCGACCTACGGGCATCTGGCGCTGCTCCTCGGGTCCGATGGCGCGCCGCTCTCGAAGCGCCATGGGGCGATGAGCCTGCGCGCCTGCCGCGAGCGCGGCTTCCAGCCGCTCGCCATCGCCAACCACCTGTTCCGCCTCGGTCATTCGAGCCCGCTGCAGGGGCTCCTGACGCTCGAGGAGATGGCGCGCGGCTTCGACACCACGCACCTCGGGCGCGCTCCGGCGCGCTTCGATGAGCAGCAGCTCGAAGTGTGGCAGAAGGACATCGTGCACCACCTGTCGCCCGAGGCCGCGCGTGCCTGGCTCGCACCGGTGCTGCCGCCGGGACTGGATGAGCGCACGGTGAGCGCATTCGTGAGCGCGGTGCTGCCTAATCTCGTGCTGCCGCAGGACGCGATTCCCTGGGTGGAGGTGGTGTTCGGCGGGCCGCCGTCCCTGGAAGAGGGGGCCGAGGCCGTGGTACGCAGCGCCGGAGCCGGCTACTTCGCCGCCGCCGCCGCGGCGGCCGATGTGAGCGGCAACGATCTTGCGGCGATCGCAGGCGCGGCGCGCGCGGTGAGCGGCCGTCAGGGGAAGCAGCTCTACATGCCGCTGCGACTGGCACTCACCGGGCGCTCGCACGGGCCGGAGCTGGCGCCGCTCCTGAAGGCGATGCCGCCCGGCAAGGCGCGCGAGCGGCTGGCGCGCTTCGCATGATCCGCATCTACGATTCGCTGTCGGGCGAGAAGCAGGACCTGCGGCCGATGCAGGCCGGGAAGCTGCGCATGTACGTCTGCGGTCTCACCGTGTACGACTACGTGCACATCGGGCACGCGCGCATGCTGACGGTGTTCGACGTCGTGAGCCGTTACCTGCGGCACCGCGGCTACCAACTCACCTATGTGCGCAACATCACCGACATCGACGATAAGATCATCCGCCGCGCGGCCGAGAACGGCGAGACCTGGCAGGCGCTCACGGCGCGCTTCATCGCCGCCATGCACGAGGACTGCACCCGTCTCGGGATCCTGCCGCCGGACGCCGAGCCGCGCGCCACGCAGTACGTGGCGCAGATCATCAATATGGTGCGGCAGCTCATCGAGCGCGGCTATGCCTACGTGGCTACCGACGGTGACGTGCTGTACTCGGTGTCGCGCTTCGCGGCCTACGGGCGCCTCTCGGGCAAGCGGCTCGCGGACCTGCGCGCCGGGGCGCGCGTCGAGGTGGACGAGGCGAAACGCGACCCACTCGACTTCGTGCTGTGGAAGCAGGCCAAGCCCGGCGAGCCGTGGTGGGACTCGCCCTGGGGGCGTGGGCGGCCCGGGTGGCACATCGAGTGCTCCGCCATGTCGACGGCGCTGCTCGGCAATCATTTCGACATCCATGGTGGCGGCATGGACCTCAAGTTCCCGCACCACGAGAACGAGATCGCGCAGTCGTGCGCGGCGACCGGGGAGGAGTTCGTCAACCTGTGGATGCACAACGGCTTCGTCAACGTCGACGAGGAGAAGATGTCGAAGTCGCTCGGCAACTTCTTCACGCTGCGTGAGGTGCTCGCCCGGCTGCGCCACCCGGAAGTGCTGCGCTACCTGTTCCTCGCCAGCCACTACCGCGGGCCGATCAACTATTCGCTCGAGCAGCTCGAGCAGGCGGATGCGGCGTTGTCGCGCATCTACACAGCGCTGCGCGCTCTGCCGGCGGTCGCGCCGGTCGCGAGCGCGCACTCCGAGCGCTTCCACGAGCGCATGGACGATGACTTCAACACCCCGGAAGCGCTCGCCGTGCTGCAGGGGATGGTGCGCGAGATCAATACCGCGAAGGATGCCGGCGACGCGGCCCGCGCGGCCGCGGTCGGCGCCGAGCTGACGACTCTGGGCAACGTGATCGGGCTGCTCGCAGTGCCGGCGGAGGAGTGGTTCAGGCTCACCCGGCCGGCGGACGCCGCCGGTCAGACAGGTCCCGGCGCCGGCGGTGCCGCACCGCTCAGCGACGCGGAGATCGAAAGGCGCATCGCGGTGCGCACCGCGGCGCGCGCGGCCCGGAACTTCGCCGAGTCCGACCGCATCCGCGACGAGCTCGCAGCAGGCGGCGTCGTCCTCGAGGACCGGCCGGGGGGCAAGACGCTCTGGCGGCGTGCCTGAGACGCGGCCGCGAAGCGGCGCCGTGTTGCCTGAGTTACTGTTTCGCGACGAGAGAATCCGTGCCCTGCAGCTTGAGCAGCGCCGCCTGTACCTGCGCCAACTGTTGCCGCAGGTCGCCGACTGCCTGTGCCTGCTGCTTGAGCGCCTCGATCTCCGCGGCCTGCTTCTGCACCTCGTTCAACAGCATCGGCGCGAGCTCCTCGTAGCGTAAGCCGCTGATCTCGCCGGCGGCGTCGCGAATTACGAGCTCCGGATACACCTTGGCCACCTCCTCGGCGATCAGTCCGTACTGCGTTGTCCCTGTCGTGTCGTTCTTGAGCTTGAAGCTCACCGGACGCAGCTGCGCGAGCGCATCGCTCGCCTCGCCCATTGAGCGGATGTCGGTCTTGAAGCGCTCAGATGATGCCAGTACGCCGAGTTGTCCGGAGGACGTCACATAGACTGCGGCGCCGGTCACGGTCGATGCGCTGATACCGGCGACGAACGTTTTCGTTTCGTTGGCGGAGCCGATGCGGATTGTGCCAGCTTCGCCTGCGACGCCCGGATTGCCGATATCGATGTTGTAGCTGCCCGTGGTCAGGTTGCTACCAGCGAGTTGGCCGACGGCGATGTTGTAATTGCCCGTCGAATTGTTATACAGCGCCTCCTCTCCGGAGCCGGTGTTGCCATCGCCGGTGGTGTTCTTGTAGAGCGCGCCGTAGCCGGAGACGGCGTTCTTCGAGCCGGTTGTGTTGAAGCCCAGCGCGTGCGCCCCTGCGGCGGCGTTATCGTAGCCGGTCGTGTTCGCAGACAGCGACTGATATCCGGCGGCGGTGTTGTTATAACCAGTCGTGTTGGCGGAGAGCGCGCTCGCTCCATCGGCACTGTTGCCGGCGCCGCTCGTGTTGGCAGAAAGAGCGTTAGCCCCGGTGGCGCTGTTGTAGGAGCCAGTCTTATTGTTATAGAGCGCCTGATAGCCGGAGGCGCTGTTGTTGCTGCCCGACGTATTCGAATAGAGCGTTTCGGCCCCAAGCCCGGTGTTGTTGTCCCCCGTCAGGTTGCTCGTCATGGCACCAAAGCCGGTGGCAGTGTTGTAGCTCCCGCTCGTATCTACCGTGAGGGTGTCAGCGCCGCTCGCGGTGTTGTGGCAGCCGCCGTCAGAATCCAGGTTCGGATTCATTAGCGCCCCGGTTCCCATTGCGGTGTTGTTCATGCCGTCGCTGCTCACCGGGTTCCAGGCTGGCTGCGCGAATACCGGGCTTGTCCCGAGGGCGATCATGAACATCAATGCCGGGGAGACCCTTGGCGAACGATTCATTTGCGTACTCCGTGCCTTTGAGGCCAGCCGTCGTTATCGTGTGAGGCGCGAGAATTCTGAGGTGAAACTGTAGCAGCCGTCGCCACCAGTATCGGCTTTATATACATAGTTGGCGGGTTTGCATCAGATATCGCCGGCGACTTGCCATAAGCGAGGTCCGTCACCCAGCTCACCGGAAAGGACTCTCTGAGCTTTGGTCGGGGTGACAGGATTTGAACCTGCGACATCTACGTCCCAAACGTAGCGCTCTACCAGGCTGAGCTACACCCCGCCGCCAGGCGGGCGTGGATTCTACGCCAGGCCGCCGTGCCCGAAGAACCGGTCTGGCCTTTACTCAGTACCGATGACCGAGACGAGCTCGCGCGCCAGTACCGTGCGCAGCTGCTCGAGGTCGTGCACGCGCTGCGCGGCCTTGCGCAGCGCCCGCACATCCGTCGCAGCCGCGGCATACAGGGCCCGGTGCTCGAGCCGGGCGGCCTGCAGGGCTTCGAGAGTGCTGCGCCAGCGCGCCGTGAGGGACTCGCGTGCGGCCTGGGAGAGGGCCGCCCGCCAGCGCAGGGTACGGGTTGATGGGGGCATGGAGGGTTCCCTGGCTCACGCCGGCCGCGATTGTGCCCGCGGCTTGTTACAGGCCGGGGTCAGGCCGGCGGGGTGGGCAGCGGAGCCCTCGCGGCTCCGCCGGCGAGGCCCTGCCGGGGCAATTGAAGTCTCGGCAGTGTAAGCCTTGACAATGACAGCCTAGGCAACTAGTATCCCCGGAAGTCCGGTGGCGGGGGCATTCCGTCCCCCCAACGATAGATTCACGGAGTCACGAACTTGGGCGACATTTACGACAGCGCGAGCTACCAGCCGCGCAGATCGATCGGAGCACTGCTGTCGCGCGTGCGGGTGGAGATGCTCGCCGCGGTCGATGCGGAGCTCGCCGCCGACCGGCGCCTGGCGCCGCTCGAGCTGAGCGCGGCGCAGTTCATCGTCATCGCATCGCTCGCGGGCGAGGAGCGCAAGTCCGCGTCCGAGCTGTGCAAGGGAATTTCGTACGACGCCGGGGCCATGACCCGGATGCTCGATCGCCTGGAGAGCAAGGGCCTGATCCGCCGCAACCGCAGTCCCGAGGATCGCCGGCTGGTGCATCTCGAGCTGACCGACGAAGGTCGCGCTGCCTACCCGCGCATGCGCGAGCTGTCGCTCGCCGTGGCCAACCGCTTCCTCCGCGGTTTCAGCAAGGCGGAGGCGCGCACGCTGGAAAGTCTGCTGCACCGGATGCTCGAGAACGCGCAGCCGGGCGAGGCGCGCGAGAGCGCCTGACGAGGCGAAGGTTTCCGCACTGTTCCGCTGAACGGATCGATTTCTCCGAAGGATCGCCATGAGCACCGACGACCGCAGCACTACCGTCAATCCCCGCCGCCGCTGGCCCCTGCTGGCCGGAGTCGGTGGCACCGTCTTGGGCCTCGCGCTGCTCTACGGTCTCTACTGGGGGCAGGTGCTGCGCTGGCATCAGTCGACCGATGACGCCTACGTGAGCGGCAACGTGGTCGAGATCACCCCGCAGATTTCCGGCACCGTGGTCGGGATCGGGGCCGACGATACGCAGTTCGTGAAGGCCGGGCAGCCGCTGGTGCGGCTCGACCATGCCGACGCCCGCGTGGCGCTCGACCAGGCCGAGGCCCAGCTCGCGCGCACCGTGCGCGAGGTGCGCAACCAGTTCGCGACCAGTGCGCAGCTCGAGGCCGCCGTCGAGGTCAAGCAGACCGCGCTCACTGCCGCGCAGAGCGACCTGACGCGCCGCGAGCAGCTCGGCGCCTCGGGCGCCGTCTCGGGCGAGGAGTTGCAGCACGCGCGTGATGCGGTGCGCGCCGCGCAGGCGGACCTCGCGGCCACCAGGCAGCAGCTCGCCGCCAACCGCGCGCGCATCGACGGCACGACGCTCGCCGACCACCCGGAAGTACGCGACGCAGCGGCCGCGGTGCGCAACGCCTATCTCACCTGGGCACGCACTGAGCTGCCGGCGCCGGTCTCGGGGTTCGTCGCGCGGCGCAGCGTGCAGCTCGGCCAGCGCGTGAGCCCCGGCACGCCGCTCATGGCAGTCGTGCCGCTCGATCAGGTATGGGTGGACGCCAACTTCAAGGAGCCGCAGCTCGCTGCCATGCGGGTCGGACAGCCGGTGACACTGAGCGCCGACCTCTACGGCAGCCGCGTGGTGTTCCACGGGCACGTCGCCGGGTTTGGCGCGGGCACCGGGGCTGCGTTTTCGCTCCTGCCGGCGCAGAACGCCACCGGCAACTGGGTCAAGATCGTGCAGCGTGTGCCGGTGAGGGTAGCGCTCGATCCGGCGGAGCTGGCCGCGCATCCGCTGCAGATCGGCCTGTCGATGCGCGCCGACGTCGACGTTCACGACAAGAGTGGCGCGCGGCTGCCGCAGCTCGCGAGCACCGCAACGCCCTGGTCGACGGAAGTGTTCGGCTCGACGGATGCGCTGGCGGACGCGCGCGTCGCGGCCATCATCAGCGCCAACGGCGCAGCTGCGGCGCGGGCGGTCGCGAGCGCGCCGCAGGCCGCGCCGGCCGCAGGGCTCCTCGCCGATACGCAGCTGCCGGCCGCGCGGCGGCGCGCACCCTGAGCCTGAGGGCCGCGGTTTCCCCCGTCACAGTAACGTTCATGTCCGGCGAGAACGCTGACACACCGGTCCCGGTCCCGGCACCCGCGCGGCGACCGGCGGAGCTGCCACCGCTCACCGGCTCGCAGCTCGCGTTCGGCACCATAGCGCTGTCGCTCGCCACGTTCATGAACGTGCTCGACACCTCGATCGCCAACGTGTCGATCCCGGCGATCGCGGGCGACCTCGGAGTCTCGCCCGATCAGGGGACGTGGGTGATCACCTCCTTCGGCGTCGCCAACGCCATCTCGTTGCCGCTCACCGGCTGGCTGACGCGCCGCTTCGGCCAGGTGAAGCTGTTCACGACCTCGGTGGTGCTGTTCGTGATCGCCTCCTTCCTGTGCGGACTTGCGCCGAGCCTCTCGGCGCTGATCGCGTTCCGCGTGCTGCAGGGCGCGGTTGCGGGGCCGATGATTCCGCTGTCGCAGTCGCTGCTGCTCGCGAGCTACCCGAAGAACCGCGCCGGCACGGCGCTCGCCATGTGGGCCATGACCACGCTGGTGGCGCCGGTCGCAGGACCACTCCTCGGCGGCTGGATCACCGACAACATCTCCTGGCCGTGGATCTTCTATATCAACGTGCCGGTCGGCATCGGCGCGGCGCTCGCCACCTGGGCGATCTATCACCGCCGCGAGACACCGACTGCGCGGGTGCCGGTCGACAAGGTGGGTCTCGGGCTCCTCGTCATCTGGGTCGGCGCCATGCAGGTGCTGCTCGACAAGGGCAAGGATCTCGACTGGTTCAACTCCTGGCAGATCGTGACGCTGGCGTGCGTGGCGGTGGTCGCGTTCGCCATTTTTCTCGTGTGGGAGCTCACCGACGAGCACCCGATCGTCGACCTGGCACTGTTCCGACGGCGCAACTTCTGGGTGAGCACGCTCGCGCTGCTGTGCGCCTACGGCCTGTTCTTCGGCAACGTAGTGCTGCTGCCCTTGTGGCTGCAGCAGTACATGGGCTACACGGCGACGCTCGCCGGCCTGGTGCTGGCACCGGTCGGACTGCTGGCGATGGTGTTCACGCCGTTCGTCGGGCGCTACGGGGACCGGGTCGATCCGCGCATCCTGGTGACGATCTCGTTCACCATCTTCGCGCTGGTGCTGTTCATGCGCGCGCACTTCAACACCGACGCGACCATCGTGACGCTCCTCATCCCGACGCTGATCCAGGGCGCGGCCATGGCGGCGTTCTTCATTCCGCTCATGTCGATCACGCTTTCGGGGCTGCCGCCAGAGCGCATTCCGAACGCTTCGGGCCTCTCGAACTTCGCGCGCATCACCGCAGGCTCCTTCGGCACCTCCATCACAACGACGCTCTGGGACCGGCGCGCGACGCTGCACCACGCACAGCTCGTCGAGCACCTGACGCCGAGCGACCCGGCGGCATCGCACGCGCTCGCCACGCTGCACGCGGGCGGCATGGGGAACGAGCAGAGCTACGAGCTGCTGAACCGCCTGGTCGACGGTCAGGCGTTCATGCTGTCCGCGGACGACATCTTCTACGTCTCCGGCATCATCTTCATCGCGCTCATCGGGCTCGTGTGGCTCGCGCGGCCGCTGCGCGGTCCGGCCGGCGCCGCGGCCTCATCCGGCGCGCACTGATTGCTTGGCTGAGGTCGCAGGAAGCGATCTCAGCGGACATTACTTCGGCGCCTCTGTCAGCGGGCGGCACGCAGCAGCTTCGCCGGCACCAGCCACTCGAGCCGCCCACCGCCGGCACGCACCGTGCCCGTGAAAGTCAGCAGCGCCGCGCCCATCTTGCGGAAATGAAACGCCTGCGCAGCCACGCTCCCCGGGAGCGCCACGGCGAGCAGGCGCGAGAGTCCCGGCTCATGCCCCACCGCCGCGATGCGCTCCTCGGTGAGGCGTTTCACCATCGCGAGCAGCGCCTCGGGCGTCGCCCCGGGGGCGAGCTCGGCGCATTGCGTGCCGCGGGGCCAGCCCGCAACCTCGGTGAGAATCGCCGCGCTCTGCCGGGCGCGCACGAGCGGGCTCACCAGCACGCGCTCGGGTCGGCGCAGCAGCTGTTGCATGCCGGCGGCGGCCCGGGAGGCACGCGCCAGACCTTCGGGGGAGAGGGGACGCTCGTCGTCGTCCGGCCAGCGCCTGGCGTCGCGCTCGCAGGCGATGGCGTGGCGGACGAGCAGCAGCTCCATGCGCTGTTGCCGCGCGGTCAGTGGCTCAGCGGGCGATCTTCCGCGGCGAGGGAAGTGCCGGTGCCCGGCAGCAGCGCGGGCGCCGGCACTGCGGTGAGCGGCACTGCCGCGCGGTGCTCGAACTCCCCGAGCCGGCTGCGCAGGGCTTTCCAGCGTCGCCCGCGCACCTTGCGCCAGCAACGCGTCACGGTGGCGCGCGCCTCGGCGGTCACCTTCGTATGGTGTGCCGCGAGCCGTCCCATGAGGAACAGCGTCGCCGGGGGCAGTCCGCACGAGGGGTCCGCGGCGAGCGCGGTGAGATGCTCACGGGCCATGTAGGCGTCCTGTTGCGCGCCGAGCCTGTCCTGCAGCCGGCGCAGGGCCTTCAGCATCTCCTCTGCAGGTTTCCCGTAGGTGAACACGCCCGACTCGAGCGCATAGCGCAACTGCTTCGCGCGGCGCCGCACCTTGTGGTAGTCGTCCATGGAGGAGTTGCCGCGCAGCTGCTTGACCGCCTTGCGCAGGCGACGAAAGCGCTGCCGCACCCGCCGCGGCATGATCGCCGCGACCGTCACCGCATCCGGCCCCGCCTCTGCCGCCGGCGCCTCGCTGGCGGTGGCGAGTGTCTGCAGCCAGCGGCGCGTCGCTTCGGAGTCGAGCGCGCGCAGCATGCGTGCCTGCGAACGGACGCGCTCGTGCATCAGCCGTTCGCGCAGCGGCTCGAGCGTCGCGCGCTCCTCATCGGGCAGCTCACTGCAGTACGCGGCGAGTCCGGCCAGCTGCACGTCGAGATCGCGCGTCGCGCCGAGCGTGCGCAGCACCGACTTGGCCATCTTGCGTGCCCGCACCAGGGTCTTCGGCAGATGCTCTTTGAAGAGGCCGAGCGTCGCATCGAGACGCCGTGCGGTCACGCGCAGCTGGTGGAGCTCCTCGGGATCGACCCCGAGACGCGCGCCCGGCTCGTGCGTGCGCCACGCGACCAGGAGCCGACGCACCTCGGCGAGCGCTGCGTCGCCGACGGCCGCCGAGCCGTCGGGTACCCCCGCCGAATCGGCGGCGGCGGGCTCACGGGCGCTGGCCATGACGTTCATCCGGACCTCCGAGGGATGGCCTTGAGTCTAACAAAGTCCGCGCCGCACAAGGCCGCCGGGTACAGGCGGCGGGCCCTCGGATGAGCACGGCCGCCATGGCGAGGCCCTGCACGCGCGCCACCCGGCGGCAGAAATTGACGCTCGTTGAGGCATCTACGTATGATTCGCGCCCCCCGTGCGGCGGGGCCGGC
>Ga0335078_10011336_pt1 | contig 13216 bp, 11 predicted proteins | sample Lox_Sample_32_FD_206711 | JGI IMG/M metagenome (GOLD analysis project Ga0335078, IMG submission 206711) | Soil microbial communities from Loxahatchee National Wildlife Refuge, Florida, United States - Lox_Sample_3.2 | ecosystem: Environmental > Terrestrial > Soil > Wetlands | place: USA... | reverse complement strand
CTTTGCGCCGGGGGCGCCGGCGCCCGCCGGCGCGCCGGCGCCCGCCGTCGCCCCCTTGAGCTCCGTCATTACTGCTGGGCCGCGGCCTGGTTGATGGCGGAGACGATCGACGACGGGGACGTGGTGGTCGGCTTGGCGAAGAACGTCGCCACCGCGGAGTCGAGTGCGGTGCCGACGTTCGTCGGCCACGCGAGGTCGAGGTACTCCTGGGTGAACGACGATGCCTTGCTGGCCTGCAGGACCTGCTGGTCAGCGGAGAGGCTCACCGCGGAGGCAGCGGCCGGGTTGGCGGGCAGCAGGCTAGCCCCCACGATCAGCTGCTGCGACGACGCGCTGTCGAGGTACTGCAGGAAGTCGGCGCAGGCCGGCTCCGGCGCGTTGTTCGAGCACGAGTTGCCGTCGCTGCCGCCGAGCAGCGCGGTGGCGTTGCCGGGCGCGCCGGGAACGGCGGGGAACCCGAACCAGCCGAGGTCGGTGGTGTCGGACTGCCACTGGCCCTTCGACACCAGCGCCTGGAACACGCTCGGGTCCCAGTCGCCCTGCAGTTCCATGGCCGCCTTTCCGGCGGCGACCATGCCGGCCGAGCTGCCGGCGCCGGTCTGGGCCGGGGTGTTCAGGAAGCCGGGCTGGAACGGACTGGTGGCCATGAATGCCTTGAGGTCACTGCCTGCCTTGGCGAAGCACGGAGCGTTCGCGGTGACGTTCTTGATCGCGGCCTGCAGCGTGGACACCGAGCACTCACGGACCGCGAAGTAGTCGTAGTAGAACGCGTCCGGCCACTGGTCCTTGCTGCCGACCGCGATCGGCACGATGTGCGCGGCCTTCAGCTTGGTGATGTCGGCCTCGAGCTCCGGCATGGTGGCGGGCGGCGTGCTGATGCCGGCCTTGGCGAACAGGTCCTTGCGATACCAGAAGCCGACGGTGTGCAGGTCGTAGGGTACGCCGTACTGCGCGCCGTTGATCTGCCAGGCCTGCGCCTGCGAGCCGAGCTCGCCGATCCAGCTCGACACGTACGGTGTCAGGTTCTTGATCTCGCCGGACTTGACCTGCGTGGCCATGAACCCGCCGCCGCGCTGGAAGAAGACATCCGGCGCGTTGTTGCCCTGCAGCGCGACCTGGATCTTCGTGTCGTACTGCTCGTTCTGGATGGGGACGTAGTCGAACGAGATGTTCGGGTGGGCGGCGTGGTAGCTCTTCATGAGCTTCTGGAACACGCCGAGCAGCGGATTTGCGTTGGCGTTACTCCACCAGGTGAGCGTGATCTTGCCGGTCGCTGACTTGCCGCTCGATGAGCCCGAGCTGCCGCACGCAGCGAGGAGGAGCGCTGCCGTTGCCATCAAGGCCACGGCCGCGTATTTCCGGGGGGTCCGGGTGCTGCGCATGTTCGTCATCTCCTGACGGCCGAGTTGTGTGTTTAGCACGGACGTCGGGCAAGCCGCCACCCGCGGCAGGTCGCCGGCGCCTGGATCCTCGAAATATTCAGTAACATTTCGACGTGCCGTCATCGTAGGAATCCGCCTTGTCCGGGTCAACCCCCTGTTCCAGATTTGTTACAGAGCCTGCACGACAGGCACATGACCGGGTCCAGCGGGTGATGAAGTGGACTATTGCAGACATCCGCAAAGCAAGGCAGGATGTGATCGCGCCGTAGATCTTGGAGACATGGCTCCGATATCATGGCCGAAAGTTTTCGAAAACTGAGCGCATCGCCGGGCCACGGGCGGCGCGCTCGGGGTACTGATTAGGCGGGCCTGCAGCTCCGGCCGAGGACGGCAGCGTACGGTCGCGGCAGGAGGGTGGAAAGGGACATGGCGAGCACCAAGCCGGGCGGCAACGGACACGCGTCGCAGGCGCGGCGTCGCCGCCGCACGACGCTGGCCGCCATCGCCGCGGAGGCCGGGGTGTCGCTGCCGACCGTCTCGAAGGTTGTCAACGGCCGGCCTGACGTCGCGCCGGACACCCGGGCCCTGGTCGAGCGGCTCCTCGGCGAGCGCAAATACCAGCGGCCAGGTCCGCGGCGCGGGCGGCGCGCCGGGCTGGTGGACCTCATCTTCAACGGGCTCGACAGCCCGTGGGCGGTGGAGATCCTGCGGGGTGTCGAGGACTGGTGCGCGCAGCACAGCATGGGTGCGGCGGTTTCCGCGGTGCGGCACGGCAACGCGACGCCTGCCAGCTGGACAAGCGCGCTGGCGAGTCACGACACCGACGGCGTCATCCTCGTCACGTCCGAGCTCACGATGCCCCAGCTGCGCCAGGTCCGGGAGGAGGGCATCCCGCTCGTCGTCGTGGATCCGGTCAACCTGCCCGAGACCGACATTCCCAGCGTCGGCGCGACCAACTGGGCGGGCGGGCTGGCCGCGACCGACCACCTGCTCGGCCTCGGGCACCGCCGGATCGCAGCCGTCACCGGGCCTGCCGACTACCTGTGCAGCCGGGCCCGGATCGACGGCTACCGCTCGGCGCTGGAACGCGCGGGCGTCCGGTTCGACGAGGCCCTGGTCCGGCACGGGGACTTCCGGCACGAGGGCGGCTTCATCCGCGGCGGCGAGCTGCTCGACCGGTCGGCCCGGCCGACCGCGATCTTCGCCGGCAGCGACCAGCAGGCACTCGGGGTCTACGAGGCGGCGCGCCAGCGCGGGCTGCGGATACCCGAGGACCTGTCGGTGGTGGGATTCGACGACCTGCCCGCGGCGCGCTGGGTGTCGCCGCCGCTGACGACCGTGCGGCAGCCGCTCGCCGACATGGGCCGCGTCGCGGCCGAGATGCTCGGCGACCTGATCGAGGGCGTGTCACTGCGGAGCCAGCGGGTCGAGCTTGCGACCGAGCTGATCGTGCGGGAGTCGACAGGCGAACTGGCCTCGTGACGAGGACCGTCCGCCCAGCCGTCCGCCGATCCGCCTAGTCGCAACCGAGGTAAGAGAACATGACAAGTCGTCCGGCCGGGCCTACCGGGCAGCAGGCAGCCGTCGTCGAAGTCGAAGCGGAACCGGCCAGCGAACCCTGGCGCGACGCGTCGCTGCCGCCGGCTGACCGGGTACGGGACCTGCTCGCGCGGATGACCCTCGCGGAGAAGCTCGCGCAGCTTGGCAGCGTCTGGCTGAGCGGCGCGGCGGACGGGGAGGGAGTCGCCCCGCTCCAGGGCGAGTTCACGACCGGCATGCCGCCGCTGCAGGATCTCATCCGGCACGGGCTGGGACAGCTCACCCGGGTCTTCGGGACGCGCCCGCTGCTCCCCGCGGACGGCATCGGGGAACTCGCCGAGCTGCAGGCGCAGGTCACGCGCAACAGCCGGTTCGGCATCCCGGCGATCGCGCACGAGGAATGCCTGACGGGCTTCGCCGCCTGGACCGCCACCGCGTTCCCGACGCCGCTGGCCTGGGGCGCCTCGTTCGACCCCGACCTCGTGCGCGAGATGGCCGCCGCGATCGGGTCCAGCATGCGCGCCGTCGGCATCCACCAGGGCCTCGCGCCCGTCCTCGACGTGGCCCGCGACCCGCGGTGGGGCAGGGTCGAGGAGACGATCGGCGCCGATCCGTACCTGGTCGCCGTCATCGGCACCGGCTACGTGCTCGGCCTGCAGTCCGCGGGCGTCCTCGCCACGCTCAAGCACTTCGCGGGCTACTCGGGCTCGCGGGCCGGCCGCAACCAGGCGCCGGTGAGCATCGGCCCGCGCGAGTTCGGCGATGTGTTCCTGCCCCCGTTCGAGATGGCGCTCAGGGACGGGGGCGCCAGGTCGGTCATGCACTCCTACGCCGACCTCGACGGCGTGCCGCCCGCCGCGGATCACGCGCTGCTGACCGAGCTGCTGCGCGGCGAGCTGGGCTTCGACGGCGTCGTGGTCAGCGACTACTACGGCGTCTCGTTCCTGGAGACGCTGCACCGGGTGGCGGACTCGCCCGCGGGCGCGGCGGCACTCGCGCTGCGCGCGGGGGTGGACGTCGAGCTGCCGAACGTGCGCTGCTACGGCGACCCGCTGGAGCAGGCCGTGCTCGCGGGCGAGGTCCCGGCGGAACTCGTCGACCAGGCGGCCGGGCGGGTTCTGCGGCAGAAGCTCGAGCTCGGCCTGCTCGACGGGTGCGGCGAGGATGCCGCCCGTGCCGCCGCGGGGGCCGGCCCGACGGCGGACCTCGACCCGCCCGCGCATCGCGACCTGGCCCGGCGGCTCGCGGCGGAGTCCGTCGTGCTGCTCGCCAACGACGGGGGCGCACTGCCGCTCGGTCGGGACGGCAGCTACGCCGTCGTCGGCCCGCTCGCCGACGACCCGCTCGCGTTCTTCGGCTGCTACACCTTCCCGCGGCACGTGGGTCACGCGCACCCGGAGACCGGCCCGGGCATCCCGCTGCAGCCGCTGCTCGCGGCCCTGCGCGCGGAGCTGCCGCAGGCGTCGTTCAGCTACGCGCGCGGGTGCGAGGTGCGCGGCGACGACCGGACCGGCATCGCCGCCGCGGTCGAGCGGGCGCGCGCGGCCGACGCGGTCATCGCGGTCCTGGGCGACGAGGCAGGGCTGTTCGGCCGCGGCACCTCGGGGGAGGGCTGCGACGTGACCGACCTGCGGCTGCCGGGGCTGCAGGAGGAACTGCTGGCCGAGCTGATCCAGACGGGCCGGCCCGTCGTGCTCGTCCTGATCACCGGGCGGCCGTACGCGCTCGGCGCCGTGGCGGGCGGCCTCGCCGCCGCCGTGCAGGCGTTCTTCCCCGGCCAGGAGGGCGGCCGCGCCATCGCGGGCGTCGTCTCGGGGAGCGTCGTGCCCAGCGGCAAGCTCCCGATGGAGATCCCCGCCGGCCCGGGCGCGCAGCAGCCGTCGTACCTCGCCGCGCCCCTGGCGGCGCGCACGGCGGTCAGCTCCGTCGACCCGACGCCGCTGTACCCGTTCGGCCACGGCCTCTCGTACACCGCATTTACCTACTCTGACCTGGTGGTCCGCTCCGCCGCCGGGGACGCCGGCGCGCCCGCCGGCCTGCCGCGCATCGGCACCGACGGCACGGCCGAGATCTCCTGCGTGGTCCGCAACGCCGGCGACGTCGCCGGGGACGAGGTCGTCCAGCTGTACCTGCGCGACCCGGTAGCGCAGGTGGCACGGCCGGTCCGGTACCTCGCCGGCTTCGCGCGCGTGTCGCTGCGGCCCGGCGAGGCGCGGCGGGTGTCGTTCCGGCTGCACGCCGACCGCACCGCGTTCCATGGCATCTCCGGCGCGCGGGTCGTGGAGCCGGGGATGCTGGAGATCGAGGTCGGCTCCTCGTCCGAGGACGTGCGGCTGCGGGGCGAGCTGGGGCTTTCCGGACCGGAACGGCGGCCCGGCGCCGACCGGGTGCTTTCGACCCCGGTGACAGTGACTAGCCCGTGAAAGTGCGGGATCCTGAACTCTGGAGGCAGCCATGAGCGCAGACCCCTACGTGCCGGTACCCGAGGACCGTTTCTCGTTCGGCATCTGGACGGTCGGCTGGCAGGGAGTCGACGTCTTCGGCTCGGCGGTGCGGCCGCCGATGCCCGCGGACCGGGCCGTGCGCAAGCTAGCGGAGCTGGGCGCCTACGGCGTCAACTTCCATGACAACGACGTCTTCGACTTCGGCGCCGACGACGCCGGGCGGGACAAGCAGATCGCGGCGTTCCGGCTGGCACTCACCGAGACCGGCCTGGTGGTGACCACCGCGACGACCAACCTGTTCGGGCACCCGATGTTCAAGGAAGGCGCGCTCACCGCGAACGACCGGGAGGTGCGCAGGTTCGCCCTCGCCAAGGTCATGCGCAACCTCGACCTCGCGGCGGAGCTGGGCGCGTCGGTGTACGTGTGCTGGGGCGGGCGCGAGGGCGCGGAGTCGGGCGCGAGCAAGGACGTGCGGGCGGCGCTCGACCGCTACAAGGAAGCCTTCGACGTGCTGTGCGCGTACGTGCTCGATCACGGCTACGGGCTGCGGTTCGCGATAGAGCCGAAGCCGAACGAGCCGCGCGGGGACATCCTGCTGCCTACCGCAGGGCACGCGCTGGCCTTCATCGGCGAGCTGGAGCACCCCGAGCTGGTGGGCATCAACCCCGAGGTCGGGCACGAGGAGATGGCCAGCCTCAACTACGCGCACGCGATCACCCAGGCGCTGTGGCACGGGAAGCTGTTCCACATCGACCTCAACGGCCAGCACGGCCCGCGATATGACCAGGACCTGCGCTTCGGCGCGGGCAACGCGCGCGGCGCGTTCTGGGTGGTCGACGCGCTGGAGGCCGGCGGGTACGACGGGGTGGTGCACTTCGACTACAAGCCGCCGCGGACCGAGGACGACGACGGGGTGTGGGCGTCGGCGGCCGCGTGCATGCGCAACTACCTGATCCTGCGGTCGAAGGTGCGCGCGTTCCGGGCCGACCCGCAGGTGCAGGCCGCGCTCGCGGCCGCGCGCGTGGCGGAGCTTTCGGTGCCGACGCTCGCCGCGGGCGAGACCTGGCGGGATGTGGCAGGCTACTCGGTCGACGCGGAGGCGCTCGGGGCCAGGGGCATGGCGTTCGAGCAACTCGACCAGCTGGCGCTGGAGTTCCTCTACGGCGTGCGCTGAGCCGCTTGCCCATCCTCGGTCACCGCGGAATCCTGACCGCGCGCCCGGGTAGCGTCCAGGAGTGCAACCTGACGTTCCCAGCTAACGAGGAGCGATTGTCATGGACATCAGGCCCAAGGAGCTAACCGCGAAGGGCCCGGCCGACTGGTGCACGGGCGACGTGGACATCGACGCGATCGCAAGCACGTAACCGAAGCCGAGTACGGCGGCGGCTGACCGTCCCCTGCCCCCGGACTGGTGACATTCGGCCCTACTGGCTCCGCCTGGTCCGCGTGAGAATGCGGATGAGGGGTGCAAAGGGGGTACCAGCGATGCACGCTGTCGTCGTCTACGAGTCCATGTACGGCAACACCCACCTGATCGCGGACGCGATCTGCGCCGGGCTGGGGGCGGCCTGCGAGGCGCGCGTCGTGCCGGTCGCGGAGGCCAGTCCCGCGCTGCTCGCGGACGCCGGTCTCGTCGTCGTCGGCGGGCCGACGCACGTCCACGGCCTGAGCCGCGCGTCGAGCCGGAAGGCGGCCGTCGAGGCCGCGAGCAAGCCCGTCAGCCCGCTGAAGATCGAGCCGCACGCGCTCGACTCCGGGCTCCGGGAGTGGTTCGAGTCGCTCGGGAAGTACCCGGTGAAGGCAGCCGCGTTCGACACGAGGATGCACGCGCCGGCGGCACTGACCGGCCGCGCGTCCAAGGCGATAGCCCGCGAGCTGCGCGCTCACGGCTTCGACCTGGTGGCCCAGCCCGAGAGCTTCCTGGTCACCAAGCAGGACAAGCTCGAGCCCTATGAGGCGAGCCGGGCGCGCGAGTGGGGTGCCGCGCTCGCCGCGGCCGTCGCGCCCCGCGCGAGCGCGGCGACCTGACTCGTGCGGCCTGGCCTGGCGCATGTCTGGATACGCCAGACGGCGTGGACGATGAGTTACTCGCGCGGGTCCGCCAGGCCCGGCAGCAGCTGATCCGCGCGGAGCACGCCGCGCAGCGGGGAGCACGAGCACGAGCACGAGCGCAGGCGCGGCAGCGGCGCCGGCGGGCAAATCGGAGGGCAAATCGGTCATCACCCCCGCCGGGGGATGTGGCCGCTCGCTCCTGTCTGGCACCGTGGCCAGGGGCGCGGACGTTGTCGCTGCTCGCTGACAGCCACTAGGGGGCGGCCTTGGATCGTTATTCGCATATAAGCGAGCATTTGCCTGATTGCGCTGTCAGTCTGCCCGGCGGCGGGCTGGCCCGCCGTCCCGGCCCGGCCCGCCGTCCCGGCCCGGCCGGGCCGTCACCGGCCGCGGCGCGATAGCCGGGCCATATGTACGGACAGGCCGCCGGCCTGGCGGCGCTCGCGGCCCTGTACCCGCCTGCGCTGCTGATCGCGGCCGTCTACCTGAGTTCGGCCAGCCCGCGCAGGCTGACGGTCTACTTCCTCGTCGGCGCGCTGGTGATGACGATCGTGGCGGGAGTGGTCATACTCGCCGCGCTCAGGGATGGGGGCCTGAGCCTGCCCACCAACCGGCCCCCGCGCTACGGGCTCAGGCTCGGCCTCGGTGTCCTCGCACTGATCGCGGCGGGCTACCTGGCCTGGCGCTACCGGCACCGCGGCCCGGACGAGACGATCAAGTCCGGCAAGCCGGGCCGGATCTCCCGGATGACGGCGCACCCGCGTCCGATGACCGCCGTGGCCGTCGGCACCCTGCTGTTCGCGCCGGGCGTGGGATTCGTCGCCGCGGTGCAGGTGATCGCCACCGCCAAGGCGAGCCTGTCGGCGACAGCGATCGCGCTCGCCATGGTCGTGGTGATCGATCTGGCCTTCGCCTGGGTCCCGCTGGTGGTCCACCTGATCGCGCCCGAGGCGACGACCCGCGCCCTGAAGTCGATCAACGCGTGGCTCAGCGCGCGCGGCAGGGTGCTGGCCGTCGGAGCGGTCGGGGCAATCGGGGCGATCCTGTTCGTCGATGGACTGGTCGGGCTGACGTGATTCACCGGCCGGGACAGGGCGGCCTGACGTTCCCGGAAGGAAGCGTTTTTCGCGGCGGACCTGCCGCAGCGAACGAGGGCTCGGGCCGGGCGCCGCGGGGACGAGAGGAGGCATTGATGATCAGCAGGCCAGACGTGGACAAGCTGCTCAGCGTGCGCGCCGAGTCGCGTTCGGTGCTGTCGATGTATGTGTGGGTGCCGCGGGACAAGACGCAGCTGCGCGAGCTGCCCGCGCGGGCCGACGACCTGCTGGCCGTCGCCGCACGGTCCGGCGAGGACACCGATCAGCAGGCCCGCCCCAGCGCGCGCGACCGCACCGTGGCCAGGGACTTCCTGCAGGAAGGCGACCGCGACTGGCTGGGGCACACCGTGGGGATCTTCGCCTGCAGCGAGCTCGGGCTCGCCGAGGCGATCCCGCTGCCGGTCGAGCTGCCGGAGCGGGCCGTGCTGGCGGCGCGCCCGCACGTGCGGCCGCTGCTGCAGGCCATCCAGCGCCTGCCCGCCCACCGTGTCATGGTGGCTGACCGGCGGCACGCCTGGCTGTTCAGCATCGCCGACGGGAAGATCCGGTCCGCGGACCTGCAAGACGGAGAGACCGAGCGCAGTCGCGGCTTCGGCGGCTGGTACGGGCTGGATTCCTACAACGTCAACAGCAGGATCACCGACCTCGCCCGTCAGCATTACCAGGCCGCTGCGGACCTGCTGGCGCGTGCCAGCCGGGTCGGCGGGCCGGAGCCGCTGGTCATCGGCGGCCACCAGGACACGATCCCGCGGGTGCTGGCGGCGTTGCCGGAGGACCTGCGCGGCTCTTTCGCCGGCAGCTTCCTGATCGATCCGGACACCCTCACCCCGGCGAAGGTCCGCGATCTGGCCGCCGGCGTCGTCGGGAAGTGGGCGGAGGCCGGCGAGGACCACCTGGCCGACGAGATCCGGTCGCAGCCGCCGGGCGGGCTGGCGGCGGTCGGCCTGGACGCGTGTGTCGCGGCGGCCGGCCAGCACGCGATCAGGCAGCTGGCAGTCCCCGCGGATGGTCTCACGCCCGGCTTCGCGTGCCAGCGCTGCGCGGCGCTCAGCACCAGTCCCGGCGGCAGGTGCCTGGACGGACCCGGAGCGGCCGTATTCGTCCCGGATCTGCTCGAGGAGCTGGCGGTCGGCACCCTCACCGACAGCGGTCAGGTCCGGACGCTGCGCGAGCCGCCAGGGGGCGTCGCGGCGCTGCTCCGCTTCGAGGTCACCGCGCCCTGATTCTTACCCGCGGAGCGAATGCGCTGCGGCGTGCTGCCTCAGCGAGGTGAGCATGGCGGCCCGCCCCGCGCGCATGAACTGCGGCCATTCCCGGGTGTCGAGGAACTGCTCATAGAAGCCGACCCCGACCACCTTCGTGTAGGGCACGGGCTCCACGAGCAGTGTGTCGGCCTCCCGGCGCAGCCTCGCCAGATGCTCGCGCGCCAGCTCGATGTGCTGCGAGGTCCGGACCTGGGATGCGGCAGACATGATGCTGAACGGCTGCCCGTCCCAGCCGGTGGCGTCCTCGCCGCGGAACTCGTGCGGGTAGTAGCAGTTGACCGCGACGGCCACGTCGACGGCAGGCTCGATGTCCAGCACCGGCCGCACCGGGAAGATGTCCACGATGCCGCCGTCGCACCAGGACAGCCCGTCGAGTGGCACTGCCTGCATGAGCAGCGGCATCGACACCGCCATCCGGATCGCGTGCGCCACGGTCATGTCGGGATACGTCCGCGGGCCGACGAACTCCAGCCGGTTGTGCTCGACATTCCAGATTGGGGAGTACGTCGGTATCGGCAGCTGCGCCAGCGTCATGTCGCCGAACCGATCGCGGTAGAACGCCTCGAGCTTGTCGCCCCGAACGATCCCGTTCCAGCCCCGCCCGAGGGTGGGGAGCAGGCCGGCGAGCTCGCGCCAGCCGACGTCGATGTAGTCGCCGGGGCGTACCGATGCACTGAGCTCGGCCACGTCGTCGGGGCGCATCCCGGTTCCGAGCGGGAATCCGAACAGCGCCGAGCCCGAGCACACCGAGTACACCGACACCGTCGTGCCGCTTTCCTCCAGCGCCTTCGCCACCCCTACGAGCGACGCGAGCGCACCGCTTCCGCCGCTCGCGACGACACCAACGCGGCCGGTGAGCGGAGCGGGGGCCGCGGCGTCCTGCGGCTCGAAAATCTGCCCTGGCGCCGGCCGGTGATCGACCGGCAGCGGGAGGACGGCGCGCCGGACCACATCAAGGAACGTCGCGTCCTTCCGGACCGCCGCCGCGAGACTGCGGCCACGAAGAATGACGTCGAAGTACTGGCGGATGCGATGAATGTCGAGCACGGTGTCCAGGGCACTGCGATCCGGCTCGGCGTCCCTGGTGGTCATGGCGATCGCCCCCGAGACCACGGTCCGCCTCCGCCCGGTCGCGGGCCAGAGGCTTAGGTCCCGCGGCGCCGGCTAACTTCCGCCGGACGCAGGCCCGGTTCCCTGCTGCCGGTGCCGCCGCCAGACCCCGGCCGCCGTCTGACCCAGGTACCTGACGCAGACAGGGGCGTCGGCTCCACGGCCCGAGCCGAGCTATGCACGCGGCTTCTGGCGATACTGCGCCGTCTTGCTGCGGTTGCCGCAGCGTTCCATCGAGCACCAGCGGCGGGTGCCTGGTCGTGATCGGTCGATGAATAGCAGCGTGCAGCCGGCACACGTGCGGACGCGGCCGAGGTCGCCACCGGTGATGAGCTCGACGCTGTCTCGCGCGATGAGGGCAAGCGCCCCGGTGACCGGATCGGGACCGACGGACAGGCGGGCGAAGCCGGGCCCGATCTGAGGCGCAGCAACCGGGCTACGTGCCCACTGGTTGACGAGCCGGAGCTCGGCTGCGGCTGGGCTGCCACTCTGACGAGCACAGTCGAGAAGGCCGCGGATTGCCTCTCGCAGCGCCCGGGCATCGTCGAGCAGCTCGGGGCTGGCGGCTGCGGCGCCCGCGATCCCTGCCTCGGCGATCCAGTCAGATAGGTCGCCGGGGACAGCCAGCCGCTCCACCCGCCGCTCGACCCTGCCGGCGAGCGTCGCGAGAAAGTCCAGCGTCACGTGGCCGAGGCCGAAACGGAAATCACTCATCGCGGTAACCAGTATAGGCGGTGTTGCCGACACCACTTTAACCGGTTACCCTGCCAGTCATGGACCGACTGACCGCTTGGCTCGCCAAGGCACCCCGTGACCCCTCGCAGCGCAGACTGCTCTCGGCGAACCTTGCCGACGCGCTCGGCACAGGCCTATTCCTGCCACTGTCGGTGCTCTACCTGACCCGGATTGTCGGGCTCTCCCCGGCCCGGGCCGGGCTCGGACTGACAATCGCGGGCTTCATCGCGATCGCTGCGTCGCCGCTGTCGGGGACCTTGCTTGGCAGGCTCGATGCGCGGTGGGTCGTGCTCGGCTGCTTCGCAGCCAGTGCCGTCGGCTTTGCCAGCTACGTCGCTGTCCGCTCATTCGCCGCGTTCCTGGGCGTGGCGATCCTCATTCAGTTCGCCGGCCGCATGGAGCGGCCGGCGATGGCCGTGCTCACTCTCGGCGTGACGCCGCGCCCCGGCCAGCTCGGCGCGCTCGCGCTGCAGTACTCGCTGCGGAATTTCGGCTATGGCGTGGGCGGCCTGCTCGCTGCGCTTGCGTTGCTGGCTCACGGCAAGGGCCCGTTCGTGGTGCTGCTCGCCGCGAATGCCGCCTCATACGTAGTAGCCGGGCTGCTCGTGCTGCGGCTACCGCCAGTCCGGCCTTCAGACCGCCGCCGGGATGATGACGCGGCCGGCTACCGGCAGGTTCTGCGGGACCGGCCCTACGTTGGCCTGGCGCTGCTGAATGTGATCATGGCGCTGCATGACAGCATCCTGATCGTCGCGATGCCGCTGTGGATCGCCACCCGCACCAGGGCGCCGCTCCCGCTGACCGGGCTGTTGTTCACGCTGAACACGCTGCTCGCCGTCGTCTTGCAGGTGCGGGCCACGCGGAACGTCGCCGCGCCCGGAGGGATCGCCCGCAGCTACCGCGCCGCGGCCGTGTCCTTCGTCCTCGCCTGCGGTGCCTTCGCCTGGGCCGCAGGAGCACCGGTCGCGGTCGCGGTTGTATTGCTCGTCATCGCGCTCGCCGCCCTGACCAGCGCAGAGCTCGTGACCTCGGCCGGTGAATGGTTCGTGTCCGTCAACCTCGCGCCGGAGCGACTGCGGGAGCGCTACCTCAGCGTCTTCAAGACGTCCATGGCCGTCCAGCAAGCCGCCGGGCCGCTACTCGTCACGGCCGTGCTCGCCGGCTGGGGGCGGGTGGGCTGGCTGGCGCTCGCGTCGCTCCTGGTCGCGGGGACGCTCGCGAGCGGCCGTCTTGCCGCGCGCGAGACCGCCCGCCGCCTTTCCCGCCCGGCATCGGCACCGCGCTCGCAACCGCCGGCCGCAGCCAAGGAGCAGCGCTCCGATCCGCGGCCCGCACTGGCCGCCATGACCGCGCGAACTCCAGGAGGTGAACGCGAAACTAGCTAGCATCTTGCTGCTGAAGGGTGGGAATGGCGCCGACGGCTGCAGCACCGTAGTGCTGCGTCAGCGCGGCGTCGTGCGCTACTCAGGACCCGTGGTCGTAGGGCCCGCGCATTCGCCTCGGGCTAGGACTGCTCGGCGCCGCAATGCTCGGCGAGCCTGCCAGCTGCGCTTAGTGCACATCTCGTGCTTGCAAGATACGCGCAGGTCGTC
>Ga0335078_10011334_pt1 | contig 13217 bp, 13 predicted proteins | sample Lox_Sample_32_FD_206711 | JGI IMG/M metagenome (GOLD analysis project Ga0335078, IMG submission 206711) | Soil microbial communities from Loxahatchee National Wildlife Refuge, Florida, United States - Lox_Sample_3.2 | ecosystem: Environmental > Terrestrial > Soil > Wetlands | place: USA... | reverse complement strand
TGATCGCCGCTTACCGCAAGGCCGCCGAGATCGACCCCAATTCCGCCGGCGCCCTGGTAAATCTGGGAACGGTCTACTTCAACGCGCGCGACTGGCGCGAAGCCGAACGCTATTACGCGAAAGCGGTCGAAGTGGACCCCGAATACGCGCTCGCCCATTTCAACCTGGGCAATCTCTACGACGAGCGCGGCAACCGGCAGCAGGCTCTGTCGCACTATCTGGCCGCGCTGCGCATCCAACCCAGCTATGCCGACGCGCACTATAACGTCGCCCTGCTCTACCAGTCCGCCGGCCAGCAGCTCAAGGCGGTCCACCACTGGAAGTTGTATCTGAAGCTCGACCCCAACAGCGCCTGGGCGGCCATCGCGCGCCGCGAGTTGGCCAAGCTGAAGGAATCGACAATCGTCCAGCGCCCCAAAGACTGAGCCGCGACCGCGCGCGAGCGGTTACTTCAGCGTCTCCAGGAACCAATCCCGTGCTAGCGTCGCCGCCTTCTTCAGCGTGCCCGGCTCTTCGAACAAATGGCTCGCGCCCGGCACGATCCGCAGTTCTTTGCGGCAGCGCATCCGAGCCATCGCCTCGCGGTTCAGCTCCAGCACCACGTGATCGTCTCCGCCGACGATCAGCAGTGTAGGCGCTTGCACCCGAGGCAGCGCCGCGCCCGCCAGATCCGGCCGCCCTCCGCGCGAAACAACGGATTCGACCAGATGCGGTGATTGTGCGGCCGCAAGCAGAGCCGCGCCTGCTCCTGTGCTGGCCCCGAAGTGCCCCAGCTTCAAACCAGGCATCTCCGGATGCTGCTTCAACCACTCGCTGATCTTGACCAGCCGCTTCGCCAGAAACGGAATGTCGAACCGCAATTGGGCGGTCTGCAGATCCACTTCCTGCTCGTCGGCGGTGAGCAAATCGATCAGCAGCGTCGCCAGCCCGCCTTCATTGAGCAGGTCGGCAGCATAGCGGTTGCGCGGGCTGTGACGCGAGCTTCCGCTGCCATGCGCGAACAGCACCACGCCGGAAGCAGCCGTTGGCACGCTCAGATAGCCCTCCAACTCCACCTGCTCCACCTGCACTATGACCGGCTGATGTTCAATCGCCTGTCCCACGCTTCCCAGACTAACTCCCGCTTGTCCCATGGCTCCTCCTTCCGCCCGCCCGCCCGCTTAATGCGACGGCGCCGGCTGCGCCGCGGCCTCCAGCAAGCTTCTCACCTCGTCGTCGGTGGTTTGCGTGAACCTTTCGTACCACACGCCCACGGCGTAGAACATTTCAGGCAGCTCCACGCACACCACCTCGTCAGCTTCCATCCGCAGGCGCTCGGCTGTGTCGGGCGCCGCAACCGGTACAGCTACCACGATTCGCGTTGGATGACTCTGCCGCAGAGCTTGGACCGCCGCACGCATTGTAGATCCGGTGGCCAACCCATCGTCCACCACGATCACCGTGCGGCCCGCGAGTGACGGAAACGCAGCTTCGCCGCGATATTCCCGCTGCTGCCGCTCAAGTTCCCGCATCCCGGCGGCTGCGGCAGAGTCGATCACAGTGGAGGAGATCCGCAGCCTACGGATTACCTCCGCGTTCAAAACGCGCACTCCCGGAGCAGCGACGGCCCCCATCGCCAATTCTTCGTGACCGGGAACGCCCAGCTTCCGCACCACCATCACGTCCAGGGGCGCATGCAGTGCCTGGGCTACCTCGAAGGCAACCGGAACGCCGCCCCGCGCCAGCCCCAGCACCAGCACGCTCGGATCGTTCCCATACGTCTGCAGCTTCTCCGCTAACTGCCTTCCAGCGTCTCTCCGATCCTGGAACATGAGAAGCCCCTTTGTGTTGTGCAACCGGACCGCCATCTTCGGCGAGTTGCCTTCTACCGCGAGTGTATCCGCAGTGTATTCTATGCCTAGAGGACATTTTGAGTCGCATTGGTCTAGCTTTCCGCAGTTTCTTCGCGATCTTGTTTACCGGCAAACTTCCGGGTGAGGTTGCACAGGCGCTTGGGTTAAACCAAGCCCAGCCAAACCAGGCCAAGCCAAGCCAGGCAAAACCGCCGGCCGCTGCCAAGCCGGCAAGCGTTCCGCAGGCCGGCCCCTCCGACGGAGCCCTGCAAATGCTGGGCATCCTCCAGCGCGACGCCCGCCTGATCGACTTCCTGATGGAGGACATCAGCGCCTATTCCGACGACCAGGTCGGCGCCGCCGTTCGGAACCTGCATGATCAAAGCCGCGAGGCGCTCAACCGCTATCTGCGCCTGGCCCCGGTCATCGACGGAGTGGAAGGAACGTTTACCAAAATCGAAGCCAACGCCCAGGCCACCGTAAAACTCCTCGGCAACGTGCCCGCCAGCGGCAAAGCGCCGGGCGGCCTGCTCCGCCACAAGGGTTGGCGCGCCGAGAAAATCGACCTGCCACCCATCGCGCCAGGCGCCAGCGCTACCGTCATCGCTCCGGCCGAAGTGGAAGTCGAGTAGCGCGGGATGAACGTCGGCATTGACCTCGGCACCACCAACTCCGCGCTCGCTTATGTCGAAAAGGTCCAAGGCGAACTGCCGGATTACCCGGAAGTAAAGGTTCTCCAGATTCCGCAATACACTGCGCCCGGCCAGGTTGAGCCGCGCCGCACGCTGCCGTCGTTCCTCTTTCTTGGCGATCAGACTTACGTCGGCGCTTATGCCCGTGAGCAGGGCGCGCTGGTACCGACCAAGTCGGTTCACTCCGCCAAATCCTGGCTGTCGAACCCTGAAGTCGATCGCACCGCCAAGATCCTGCCTTGGGATGCGCAGGAAGCCGGCCGCGTTCTTTCGCCGGTCGAAGTCTCCACGGCCGTCCTGGCCCACATTCGCGATGCCTGGAATCAAACCCATCCGAACGATCCGCTGGCTAACCAGGACATTGTGCTCACTGTTCCGGCTTCGTTTGACGAAGAAGCTCGCGAACTCACGGTCCAAGCCGCGCGAGACGCCGGGCTTGAGAAGCTGACGCTAGTGGAAGAGCCGGCCGCGGCGTTTTACTCCTGGATCGCCAACCATTTGGCGCAGTCGCAAAAGAGCCTTTTCGACGGCCAGCTCGTTTTGGTTTGCGACGTCGGCGGCGGCACCAGCGACTTCACCTTGATTCGCGTGAATCGCGACGGCGACCGCATCGAGTTCACCCGCACCGCCGTCGGAAAGCATCTGCTGCTTGGAGGCGACAACCTAGATTTAACTTTAGCTTGGCTCGTGGAAGCCAAACTAGGAACTCAACTTTCCATTCGCCAGCGCAGCGCCCTCCGCCGTCAATGTGCGGCAGCCAAAGAGCGCATGCTGGCTGACCAGAATCTCAAAAGCGTCGAGATTACGGTCCTGGGGGCCGGGTCGTCGCTCGTGGGCGGCACGCTGAAAACGGAGATCCTGCGCGAGGAGGCGCTGGAGCTCACTCTGGAGGGCTTTCTCCCGTTCTGTGATATCCACGACAATCCCGCTGAGGAAAAACGCAGTCTTTTCCGTGAGTTAGGCCTGCCGTACGTCTCCGATCCGGCGGTCACCCGCCATCTGGCTTCGTTTTTATCGGCGAACGAAGATGCCAAACCCGATGCCGTGCTGTTCAACGGCGGCTTCTTCATCCCCGACATCTGCCAGCAGCGCGTCGCCGACGTCATGGAGCGCTGGTATGGCCATCGGCCTCTGATCCTTGAAAACCGCGATCTGGATCTGGCCGTCGCGGTTGGCGCGGCCTACTATTCGTACGTAAAGGCGACTGGCGCCGGGCTGTTGGTCCGAGGCGGCCTGCCGCGCTCCTACTATGTCGGCATCGGCGACAATCAGGCGGTTTGCCTCGTGCCGCGCGGCGCCGAAGAGGGGCAAACACTGGAACTCGACAGCCAGGACCTGCATCTGGTTGCGAACAAACCGGTTTCCTTCCGGCTGTACAGCTCGCTGACGCGCGTCGATGACCAAATCGGTCAGGTTTTGCCCGATGCCCAGGCCGCTGATCTGCACCTCCACGCACCGCTGAACGCCGTCATCCGCTTCGGCAAAACGGGCGAGCGCTTGGTGCCGGTGAAGCTGCGCGCGCATTTAACCGAAGTCGGCACGCTCGAAGTCTGGGCCGATTCCAAGATCAGCGAGCACCAGTGGCGTCTGCAATTCGAGCTGCGTAAGACCGTGACGGCGCGCGCATCCAAACCCGCCGCCGTGGTCAGCACCGAAGCCCTGGAACAAGCCGAGGCGCTGCTCAACGCAACCTTTCGCGACACCACGCTTGCTCCTGAAGAACTGCCCGGCAAGCTGGAACAAACCCTGGCGCTGGGACGCAACTCCTGGCCTAGCAGCGCGATCCGCCGTTTTTCCGATCGAATGCTTGAACTCGCCGAAGGCCGCCGTAAGTCCGCCGCTTTGGAATTACGCTGGCTCAATCTCTGCGGCTTTTGCCTACGGCCTGGCTTCGGATTCCCCGGCGACGAGTTTCGCATTGAGCAAGCCCGCCGCATCTACGCCTCAGGAATCCAGTTCTCTAACCAGGTCCAGAACGAAATCGATTGGTGGATCTTCTGGGGCCGGGTCGCCGGCGGCCTGAACAAGAACCAGCAGGTGGACATTTTCCAGCGGCTTTCGCCCGTCCTGCTGCCGCGCGGTCAGAAACGCCCGCGCGTGAACAACAGCCTGCTGCGCGAGATGTGGCGGGCGGCCGCCAGCCTGGAACTGCTCCCGTTGCAAACCAAGACGCAGCTCGGCGACGCTTTGATCGCACTGGCCAAGAAAGGCGAGATGCTGGAGACCGCGCTCTGGTGCCTGTCGCGCATCGGCGCGCGGAAACTATTCTACGGTCCGATCAACCAGGTGCTTCCGGCCGCGTCGGCCACGCGCTGGGCGGAGGCCCTGCTGAAGATCCCCAAGACCGAAGATGCCGTGGTAGCAATCGCCCGCCGCACCGGCGATTCCACGCGCGACCTCGCCCCCGCCACGATCGACCTGGTTCGCCGCAAGATCCCCGAAGCACTGCATCCGGCGCTGGAAGGCGAGGTGGAAGAGGACCTAGGCAAAGTGTTCGGCGAAGAACTTCCGTCGGGCCTGGTGGCAGCGGCCCTGTGAACGAGGACTCCATTACCGCCAAACTGCGGCGGAAAGCCCCGCTGATCGGCGACGATTGCGCCGTGGTCCGCTCGCCCACGCGCCGCGACCTATTGTTCACTACCGACTTCAGCATCGAAGGCGTTCACTTCACGCGGAAGTCCACCGCGGAGGACATCGGCTATCGTGCCCTCGCTCGGTCCTTAAGCGACATCGCGGCTATGGGCGGCACGCCGCTCTACTGCCTGGTGTCGCTCGCGCTCGCCCCCTGGACGGACCAATCCTGGATCGATGGCTTTTATCGTGGCATCCATAGATTGCTCCTTAAGGTGAACGCGTCCCTCGCCGGGGGCGACATCTCGCACGCAAAACAGCTCGTCTGCGACGTGATGGTGTGCGGTTCCATTGCCCGCGGCAAAGCGCTGCTGCGGTCCGGCGCCAAGGCGGGTGACGCGATCTACGTCTCCGGACCGCTGGGCGGGTGGCGGCATAAAGGCGTCATCGAGCCGCGCTTGGAAGAAGGCCGCGCGCTGGTCGGCCGAGCGCACTCGTGCATGGACATCAGCGACGGCCTGGCGCTCGATCTGCACCGCCTCTGTTTTGCCTCAGGAGTCGCCGCCGAATTGGACTTCGTTCCGCTGCTGCCCGGCGCGACTCTCGACCACGCGCTCCACGACGGCGAAGATTACGAACTGCTCTACACCGCGCCGCCGCGCACCCGCGTCCCCGGCATTCGGATCGGCACGATCATGAAAGGCAAGCCCGGCGCGCTCCGATACCGCGGCGAGCCGCTCGCACCCGTTGGCTATGACCACATCCAACATCGTTCTTGACTTGATCGAAGCCTTCCGCCGCTCGAAAACCATGTTCGCGGCCGTGAAGCTCGGCATCTTTAACGGCAAACGCCCGGAGGGTTACAAGGAACTTAATCGTTTGCTCGACGCCTGCGTCGCGCTGGAGCTGCTCGAAAAGCAGGGCGACGCCTACGTGAACACGCCGGTAGCCGATAAATTCCTGCGATCCGATAGCAGCGACTCGATCACCGGCTACATCAACTACTCCAACGACGCCCTCTACGCGATGTTCGGCCATCTGGAAGACGCCATTCGCGAAGGCACGCCGCGCTGGAAGCAAACCTTCGGCATCGAGGGCGGCATCTTTTCCGGCTTCTTCAAAACCGAGGAAGGCAGGCGCGAGTTTCTGAAGGGCATGCACGGCTTCGGACGCATCAGCTCGCCGGAGGTAGTGAAGGCGTTCGATCTCAGCCGCTTTCACCGGCTGGTGGATCTGGGCGGCGCGAGCGGCCACCTGGCAGAAGCGGCGCGCGAACGCTACCCTCAGCTTCAAACCGCAGTGTTCGACCTGCCCTCGGTCGCGACAATGTATCCGGGTACGATCGCGGGCGACTTCTTCACCGACCCCCTGCCCCCGGCCGATCTCTACTCGCTGGGCCGCATCCTGCACGATTGGTCGGACGACAAATGTGCCCTGCTGCTGGCCAGTATCCACGCCGCGCTTCCCGCGGGCGGCGGCCTGCTGATCGCCGAAAAGCTGCTGGAGCCGCACTACGTATCGGCGCATATGCAGTCGCTCAATATGCTGGTGGCCGCGGAAGGCCGCGAGCGTTCCGCCGCCGAATACGTTGCGCTGCTGCGCACGGCCGGGTTCACCGACGTCCAGAGCCGTGTGACCGGCGCGCCAGTCGACGCCACGCTGGCCCTAAAGTAAATCGCCAGCCGCAACCGGAGGCCGGATTGCCACCGGCCGCTCACGCTCCTGGTACGCCAGCGCGCCGATGTATTCGGGCGCCGGAATGAAATCGTGCATGGTCCAGCAGCGCGCCGCTTCCACGCTGCCGCCCAGTTCCAGCAACCGCGCCGCAACGCCCGGCCGGAGCGTCACGCGGAAACTGTCCAGCGGCACGGCGAAGCCATCGCCCACCGCTTTGATGTAAGCCTCTTTGCGCGTCCAGCAATTGAAAAAGCCCTGGGATCGGACCGCTTCCGGCAGTGCCATCAATTCCGCGGCCTCTGCGGCCGCAAAGAACCGCTCGGCGATCTTCTCGATGTCCGGCACTCGGCGGACATACTCGACATCCACGCCCACCTCGCAGCCCTCCGTCACCGCAATCACGGCCAAATCGCCCGAATTGGACGCGTTGAATCGCAGCCTGGACGCCGCATCTGCCAGCCAGGGCTTGCCCTTTGTCCCATACGAAAATCGGACGTCCGATGGCGAGATGTCCAGATACCCGCCCAGCAGCGCCCGCAGGGCCGCCCGTCCCAGCGCGTACGCCCGCCGATGCTTGTCGAACTTGAACCGCTCCGCGCGCGCCACTTCATCCGGCGCGAGCCAGCCATACATGGCCCGGAACTGATCGTCGGCCGCTTCCAGGCGAACGGTCCACACGTGGACTTCCCGTTCGCCGAGCCGGTAACGCCGCATACACCAAAGGTACAATAGCGTTGGTGGCCACCCTTACCTTCGAGCAAGCGCGCCAGTGTGTTGTTTCCAAGGTTACGGAGACCCGCGTGAGCCCACGTACCGAACAGGTGAGCCTTTCGGAGGCTGCCGGACGGGTGCTGGCCGAACCGATATCGGCCGATCGCGACTACCCCACCGTCTCCCGCTCCGCCCGCGACGGATTTGCTGTCCGCGCCGCCGATCTCCCGGGCGAGTTCGTCATCATCGGCGAGGTGCGCGCGGGCGAATCGTTCGCCGGCGAAGTGCAGCCCGGCCAGGCAGTCGAAATCATGACCGGCGCTCCCGTGCCACCCGGCGCCGATTGCGTCGTGATGATAGAGCATTGCACCGTGGCCGGCGAGCGTGTTCACATACCGCGCACGCTGCAGCCCGGCGAAAACATCAGCGCCCTCGCTTCGCAAGCGCGCAAGGACCAAGTTGTGCTGGAGCCGGGCCGGCGGCTGGGCTTCGCTGAAATCGCCCTTCTCGCCACGGTGGGCGTTTCCCGCGTGAGTGTTTTCGCGCGGCCTCAAGTGGCTATCATCCCCACCGGCGACGAAATCGTCGAAGTCGAGGAAACCCCGCTGGATTATCAAATCCGAAATTCCAACGCCGAGTCGCTAGCCGTCCAGGTGACACGAGCGGGCGGTTGTCCCCAGATGCTCCCGGTCGCCAAGGACGTTTACGACTCCACGCGCGAATTGATCGAACGCGGGCTGCGTTCCGACATGCTAGTGCTCTCCGGCGGCGTCTCGGCGGGCAAATACGACATCGTCGAGCGTGTGCTCGCCGACCTCGGAGCCGAGTTTTATTTCGACCGCGTCCTCATCATGCCCGGCCAGCCGCTGGTCTTCGGCCGCGCGCAAGGCAAATTCTTCTTTGGCCTGCCCGGCAATCCAGCGTCGACCATGGTCACGTTCGAAATCTTTGCTCGCGCCGCCGTCGAGCTGCTCGCCGGCCAAAAGGATCCCATGCTGCCGCTGACCTGGACCCGGCTCGCCACCGGCTTCCGCCAGAAAACCGGCCTCACGCGCTTTTTGCCGGCCCAACTCAGCGCAGACGGCTCCCAAATCACGCCCCTGCCGTGGCAAGGCTCGGGCGACGTTCCGGCGCTGGCCCTCGCCAACGCTTTCCTGGTGACCGAACCCGGCCGCGAAAGCTGGGCGGCAGGCGATTGGATTCAGGTCCTGTTTAGGTAAGCCGTTTTTGAAATACCGATCATGAAAAAGAAGCTCAGCCATTACGACGAAGCCGGCGTGGCCCGCATGGTGGACATCTCTACCAAAACGCCCACCAAGCGCACCGCTCGCGCGCATGCCCTGGTGCGGATGCGCCCGGAGGTGATCGCGCAGCTCCCGCACAATCCCAAAGGCAACCCGCTCGAAATCGCGCGCGTGGCCGGCATCTCGGCGGCGAAGAGGACCTCAGAGCTGATCCCGCTCTGCCATCCGCTGATGCTTTCGCACGTCGACGTGGAGGTGCAGGTGGAAACGGACGGCATCCGCATTACCTCGAGCGTCGCCACCACCGGCCCCACGGGCGTCGAAATGGAGGCGCTCACGGCCGCCGCGGTCGCCGCCCTCACGGTTTACGACATGACCAAGGCGCTCGACAAAGGCATCGAGATTCAGGATCTGTATCTGCTCGAGAAGAGCGGCGGCAAGAGCGGGGATTATAAGCGTCCATGATCCAGGTGGCCGTGGTCACCGTGAGCGATTCCGCGGTCGCCGGCACACGGGAGGACCGTTCCGGCCCGGCGCTCTCGGAACGCGTCGCGGCTTTGGGCTGGTCCATCCACTCGCGGGAGCTGGTTCCTGACGAACAGGACCAGATCGCAGCCAAGCTCCGCCAGCTCGCCGATTCTGGACACATTCCGGTGATCCTCACTACCGGCGGAACGGGCGTCGCATTGCGCGACGTCACTCCCGAGGCAACCCGCGGCGTGATCGAGCGCGAAATTCCCGGCCTGGCCGAGTTGATGCGTTCGGAAGGCCGCAAGTTCACGCCTTTATCGGTGCTGTCGCGCGGTCTCGCCGGTGTGCGCGGCCGCACGCTGATCGTCAATCTACCGGGATCGCCCAAAGGCGCCGTTCAGTCCTTCGATGCAATCGCGCAACTCATTCCGCACGTCGTGGATCTTTTGGAGGGCAGGACCAGTCACGGGGATGTGCCACACTAAATATATGAGGAAGATTTTGATCTTCTTGGCGTGTAGCGCCGCGTTCTCGCAGGCCCCGGGAACGCTCGATCCCTCCAAAGAGCCCCAGGCAGTGATTCGCGAGAACGTCAACGTCGTGATCGCGCCCACCACGGTGCGCGACCGGTCCGGCAGCCTGGTTGACGGCCTTCAACTGCAGGACTTTCAGCTGTACGACAACAACAAGCTGCAGCGCATCACCGCCGACGTCCGCGATGAGCAGCTCTCCCTGGTTGTCGCCGTGCAGCGCAGCTCCAACCTGACCGAAGCACTCCCCAAGATACAGCGAATCGGGCCGCTGCTCAGCGCCCTGGTCGCCGGCGAGGGAAGCGAGGTCGCCGTAGTGAGCTTCGACCATCGTATCGAGGTGGTGCAGGACTTCACCAACGAAGCCACCAAGATCAATCAGGCGATGCAGAAGCTGACGCCCGGCAGTTCGAATCACGCCGTAGTGGACGCCGTGTCCACATCCGTCCGCATGCTGCAACGGCGCCCCAGTGACCATCGCAAGGTGCTGCTGCTGATCTCGGAAAAGCGCGACCGCGGAAGCGAACTGCACCTCCGCGACGCTCTGGAGCAGGCTCAGTTCGCCAACATCGTCATCTACTCGCTGGATATTTCTACGATCGTGGCCGCGTTGACCGACAAGGGCATGCCGCCACCGCCGCCGCCGATCCCGGTCACCGCGCAGCACATGCCGGCCGGCGCCGCAGTTACGCCGACCACCGTCGATCAGAACTACTACATGGGTAACTATATTCCGGTCTTCGTGGATATCTTCAAAGCCGTAAAGAGTGTCTTCGTGGACGACACGCTGGACGTGTTTACGCGCTATACCGGCGGCAAGGAGTATTCGTTTATCAGTGACCGGAGCCTGGAGCGGGCCGTCACCGAAATCGGCGAAGAGCTCCACAGCCAGTACTTGCTAAGCTACTCACCCAACAACCAGAACGAGGGCGGATTCCACGAGATCAAAGTAGTGGTGAATCGCTCCGGCCTGGAAATTCGCACGCGCCCGGGTTACTGGGTAGCGGCGCGGCCCAACTAGCTCGAACGGAATCCCATCGCGGCGAAGCTGACCACGCTTTGCTCGTCGATGTTCCACTGCTGATAGCGATGCAGCGCGCCGCGAGCCTGCGGAACGGTCTTCAGAAACGTGTAGATCGGCGAGGAGCCGCACCATTTCAGATCGTCGCGGTTCTGCTGCACCAGTTCCCAGAAGCCCTGGGCGTCGCCCTCGCTCATGCGTTCAATGCGCGACCGGTCGCGCACGGCCACGGCCAGCATTTCGCCCTCGTCCGCCTTGGCGGTGAGCTGGTCGCCATAGCGGCGGCCCATGTGCGCCATGTCCACGCCCAGTACAAAGAACAACTTCTTCGCTTCCCGGGCCGCGATGTTGCCCAGGCTGTCGAAAAACCGCTGAACGTCCGGATTGTCCTCCGGTTTGCCGCCTTCAAAGATGCTGCGCGCGAACGAGCCGCACAGAATCGGCAGGATGCGCAGATTCGGACCAAAGAGGTGCTGCAGGAACAGCACTTGAAACTCGATGGAGTGCTCGACGGCGTGGCAGTAGTCTTCCATCCGCACTGCGCCGGGCGCGGCCTGCTCCAGTTCATTCACCAGCGCCAGGTCGGTAACGGCTTCCCCGAACGGCGTCGTGAACGGTTTTCGCGTTAAGCCAAAGCGGTCCGGCTCGCCGTAGTGCGACGTCCCCAGAACCACGAACGTGCGTTCGCCGAGCGACGCCGGAAGTGTCGCATAGGCATCCCGATAGGATTCCCAGCCGCCAAACGGGCTGACGTGCGGCGCGGCAATTGCGATTTGCGAATCCTCCGAGCCCGCCGGCTGCGCGCCTTGCAGGAACTCGTCCAGAGCCTTCTTGGCTTCCTCGGCAGTGTCCGGATAGGCCGAGCCGGAATGTGCGGCTTCGCGACGCGGCGCTGCCGTGAATTCGCTGACGCGCGCCGCACGCATGGCCTCAAACTGCTCGTCTTCCAGGAATCCGGACTGGCTGAGCGTATCGTACAAATGCTTTTCCAATTCGCCGATCTGAATTTCACCTGTCAGCCGCACCAGGCTGGCGCGAAGATCCAGAGCGGTCTGCTCGCCGTCGAAGCACGCCAATGCCTGCACCAGCTGCGGCGGGATGAGCAGCATGGCGTCCGAGAATTTGAACGGATCGCGAATCAGCAAACCGGGATGCTGCGGGTCCGGCGAGGGCATGAAATCCAGGCCCAGCCGCAGGCGGGGAAGTTGGTCAGACACTACAACCACTATCGCATGCCGGCCGCGATCCTCTCGCGCGCGATAATAGCGATATGAGAAAATTCTCAGGGCCGGAGCTGAAAGCGGCGCTCGACGCGCTACCCGGCTGGAGCGTGGTCGAAGGAAAACTGCACAAGGAGTACAAATTCGCCGACTTCATTCACGCCTTCGGCTTCATGGCCACCGCGGCCTTGGCGATCGAGAAAATGAATCATCATCCGGAATGGTTCAACGTCTACAACCGCGTCACGGTGGACCTGACCACGCACGACGCCCAGGGCATTACTTCCAAGGACGCCGATCTGGCCAAGCTGCTGGACGAAACCGCGAAAATGCTGCAATGAAACTTCTCCTCGCTCTCGCCGGCGCCGCGTGCCTCTGCGCGCAACAGCCGTTCTCCGGCGGACCCAACATCGACCAGGCGGTCGAGCAGGCCGTCCACGACGGATTGATCCCCGGAGCGGTGGTTCTGATCGGTCACGATGGGAAGGTCGTTTTCCGCAAAGCCTACGGCGAACGGGCGCTGGTGCCGCACCGCGAGCCAATGACCGTAGACACCATCTTCGACGCCGCCTCGCTGACCAAGGTGTTGGCCACTACGCCGTCGATTATGAAATTGCTTGAACAGGGGAAAATCCGGTTAAACGACCCGGTCACGAAATATTTGCCGGAATTTCAGGGCGGCCACAGCGAAATCACCATTCGTAATCTAATGACCCATTTTTCGGGCCTGCGGCCGGACCTGGATATTAAGCCCGCCTGGAGCGGTTATGAGACCGGAATTCACCGCGCCTTGATCGACGAGCCACGCAACCCGCCCGGAGTCCGGTTCGTCTACAGCGACATCAATTTCCTTCTGTTGGGCGAGATCGTACACCGGCTGAGCGGCAGGATGCTGAACGACTACGCCCGGGAAAACATTTTCGAGCCGCTGGGAATGCACGAAACAATGTTTCTGCCGCCTGCTTCGCTCAAGCCGCGGATCGCGCCGACGGAGATCGATCCAGCCACCGGGCTGCCTTTCCGGGGCGTGGTGCACGACGACACGTCGCGATATATGGGCGGCGTCGCCGGAAATGCCGGCGTGTTCACCACCGCCGACGACCTGTCCAAGTACGCGCAGATGATGTTGAACATGGGCCAACTCAACGGCGTACGGCTGTTCAGCGCCGCCACGGTGCAGAAGTTCACTTCGCCTAATTCGCCCGCCGATCAGCCGATTCTGCGGGGCCTGGGATGGGACATTGACTC
>Ga0335078_10011333_pt1 | contig 13219 bp, 11 predicted proteins | sample Lox_Sample_32_FD_206711 | JGI IMG/M metagenome (GOLD analysis project Ga0335078, IMG submission 206711) | Soil microbial communities from Loxahatchee National Wildlife Refuge, Florida, United States - Lox_Sample_3.2 | ecosystem: Environmental > Terrestrial > Soil > Wetlands | place: USA... | reverse complement strand
TTTTATTATCATATTCATTTAAATCAGAACGTAGCCTCGCTGAGCTGTGAATTCGCTCGATATTAAGCCTTTCAATTTGCCGGCGGTCCTCCGGGCTTAGGTTTCACATGGGTGTCACGCTAAAATTCCGCCGCAGTGGTCGAACTTTCCAAAACGCTGGACTGGCTCTATTCGCTTGAAGGGCGTGGCGAAATATACAAGCTGGAGCGCATGGATCAGGCGCTCGCGCTGATCGGTGACCCTCATCGCCGGTTGTGCGCGGCCCATATTGCCGGCACCAAGGGCAAAGGCTCAGTGGCCGCAATGATCGACGCGATCGTACGCGCGGCCGGAGTGCGCTGCGGACTTTACACCAAGCCGCACCTGGTTCATCTGACCGAGCGGACGCGGATCGACGGCGCCGAGATGCCGGCGCGCCTGATGCTGGAGTATATCGAGCGGCTGCGCGGGATTTACGAGCGCGCCAATCTTGCGCTCACATTTTTCGAGTTCACGGTCGCGCTGATGTTCCTGTACTTTGCCGAGGCGGGGGTCGATTTGGCGGTGATCGAGACGGGGCTCGGCGGCCGGCTCGATTCGACGAACGTGGTGACGCCGCTGGTCAGCGTGATAACCCCGATCGGCTTTGACCACATGGATCGCCTCGGCCATACGATCGCGGCGATCGCGGCCGAGAAGGGCGGCATCATCAAGCCGGGCGTGCCGGTGGTGATCGGCGCGCGCGACCCCGAAGCGCGCCAGGTGCTGACCGCGATCGCGACTCAGCGCCAGAGCCCCGTCCGGATAGCGGAGCGCGACTTTTCCTTCCGCTCGGGCGCGCCCGCCCACACGCTTGACTATTTCGGACTGGGGCTTAACCTTGAGCGGGTCGAGCTCGCAGTGGCCGGGCCGTTTCAACATGAGAACGCCGCCATCGCGCTGGCGGCGGTCGAGGCGCTTAGGGCTCAGGGTTGGCGGCTGGAGGAGCAGGCGATACGGCGGGGACTTAGAGAATTGAGCTGGCCGGGGCGCTTCGACGTGGTGTCGCGCTGCCCGCTGGTCATCCTCGATTGCGCGCATAACGAACTCAGCATCGGCGCCCTGCTCGAGACAATAGCGGTCGAATTGGGCCCGCAGGTGCGCCCTCGGCTGATCTTCGGCTGCCTGGAGGACAAGCAGTGGGCGAAGATGGCGGCGATGCTGGCGCCGCGTGTGCGAGACGTGACGCTAACCAGGGTGGAGCCCAAGCGTCCTCTCGAGCCTGAGAATCTTTTGCCGCTCTTTGCGGCGCAGGTACCCGCCCGCGTGGTGCGCGAGCCGCTTAGGGCTGTGGATCAGGTTTTAGCCGAGAGTGGACCGGACGAGGTTATCGTGGTAACTGGTTCTGTCTATCTGGTGGGGGAGATTTATCCATACTTTCTCGAGCGGCAGGGCCGGCGGGGGCTATTTCCTGAAGCTACCATGTAAAGCTCTGCTCGTGGTCTGTCTCGGGTGCGCGGCCGCGGCGGCGTTTGCGCCGCTCGACGCACGCGCGCAGGCCAGGCAGGGCGCACAGCAGGCGAGCCAAGGCCAGGGGAAAGGTAACCCTTCGGACGCGGCCCACATCCTGCAGTCTTCCCATCGCGGCCCGGTTGATGTGACCGGCCGCCAGTTCGAGTACGACTACAAGACCGACACTTTCGTGGTTACCGGCGACGCGGTGGTCAACCAGGCGGCCACCACCCTGACCGCCGACAAGATCAACCTGATGCGCAAGACCCATCAGGCTTCCGCATACGGCAGGGTGCACCTGATCGATCCCGAGGGAGAGATGTTCGGCGACGAGGGCCACGTCAACTGGGAGGACGAGACCGTCGAGTTGACCAACGGCAAACTCATCGCGGCCAGCCATACCTACCGCCTGCAGGGCAAAAAGATTCGCAAGCTCACGGGCCAGCATTATCTTGTCACCGACGGCTTTTTCACTACCTGCGGATGCGGCGGCGACAGGCCTGACTGGTCGATTTCAGGCGCCGACATCGACGCTCACATAGGCGAGAAGGGTGTGGCGCGCAACGCCCACTTCGACGTGCTCGGGCAGCCCGTCGTACCGTTGCCGTACGCGATTTTCCCGGCCGACAGCTCGCGCCAGACCGGCTTTCTGAGCCCGCGCGTCGGTTATTCGGGACTGCGCGGCGCGCAGTACATGCAGCCCTTCTATTGGGCGATCAACAAGAGTTCGGACGCGACGTTCGCGCTCGACGTCGAGACCAACCAGCGCGTCGGGTTGTTCAACGAGTATCGCCTGCAAAACGGAGTCGACGATTATCTGCGGGTTGATACGGCCTACGTCAACGAAGGCCTGCGTTCGCAGGCCTCGCGCGTCAACGACGTCGTCGACTACCAGATTGCCGACCCGCACATCCCGATCGACCGCTACGACGTCATCGCGATGATGCGCCAACATATCACGCCGGATCTGGTGGCTTACGGCGACGCGATCTCGGTCAGCGACAGCCTCTACCTGCGCGAGATGAACATCTGGACGCTCTCCAAGGGCTTCGGCAACGGCTACAATACGATGCGCGACGCGCCCGCGCACTTCGGGCTGCTCGACAGCTTCGAGGACGGCTACGCCCAGTTCGGCGGAACGTGGAACCAGGACCTGATCCAGCCGCAGGAGTTCGCGCTGCAGCGGCTGCCGGAATTCCTGCTCAGCGGACGGCGCGAGCTGCTTGGCGGACTTGCCTACGCCGACTACGACGTCGAAGCCGACAACTTCTGGCGTTCCTCGGGCGTGACGGGTCTGCGTCTGGACGTCAATCCGCAGATCACGGTGCCGTGGCGGCTCGGCGATTATCTCTTCGGGTGGGGCGCGGTCGGAACTCACGAAACCGTTTACGATACCTCCGGTCATCAGATCGCGATCATTCCCGTAGGCACCGACGGACTTAAGTGGAACAACGGTCTGACGCTCGGACCGTTGGTCGGCGGCGGGTTGAGAGGGCGTCAGGTGCCGTACTTCAACGTCGGCGCGAAGACCATCCTCGAGAAGGTTTACAACGTCGATTGGAAATCGATCGACAAGCTCAAGCACACCTTCGAGCCGTTCGCGTACTACGCCTACGTGCCGAACATTAACCAGAACGACTATCCCCTCTTCGACGAGATTGACCGTATCAATGCGCGCAGCCTGATTACCTTCGGCGTGACCTCCCGCCTCTACGCTCACTCGGCGTCTCACCCGGCGATGCCGCAGGGCGATGTATCTCAGAGCGACGCCGCCCAGGAGCAGGAGGATGAAGAGCTCGAGGGCGATATGCCGCTGCCGGCGGTGGCGGCCCAGCCCGGGATGGCACGCGAGCTGGCCGAGTTCCAGGTTCTCCAGGCATACGACACCGCCCATGCGGTGGCGCAGGGCGGCTCGCGATGGTCCGACCTGCAGGCCTCAGCTATCGTGCTCGCGACCAACTGGCTTTCGATGGGCTCGCAACTCGGTTACGATCCGCGCGACACGAGCATCACCTATTCCAGCATCTACTTCACGATGCAGCCGCCATGGGCGCTGTACACGCCGCCCAGCCTCTACATGGGGCGCGCGCTGTCGGGCTCCTTCCTGCAGCTCTCATACAATTACATCGAGCCCGGCCCAACCGCGGCTCAGCCGAACGTCAACTCGAGCTTCTACGAGTTCGTCACGCTCCGCGCCTACTACGACCTGATCGACCGGGTGGGGTTGTTCTTCGCGCCATCCTACGACCTCGCCAATTCCAAGATGCTTTCGACCGAATACGGCGTACGCATCAAGTCGCCCTGCAACTGCTGGGCGGTTGACGTGGGCGTGACCAATTCGATCAACCCGAGCGAAACACAGGTGCAGTTCATGGTAACGCTGGGCGGCGTCGGCTCGGTCGGGCAGAATCCCTTCGGGCGCAGTCCCTTCCAGCACGCTACGAGCGTGTTGCCCGGTCTGTAGCAGGTCCCGGCTTTCCGGAGATCCTGGCGCGACGGGCGCCGGGCGTCTCCGGCCGCGATGCGCAGCCGCATGAGCGCGATCCTTTGAGTACGATCCTTGCCGCGATTGTTCACTTCGTCGAACGCACCGCTGCGATCGCGTGCACCGGCCTTGCCTTCAATCCTCACGGCTTCGACGCCGAGCGCTACGAGGAGCTTTTGCGCGAAGCGGCCGCGATGCGCGCGGCGCTGGACGGCGCGAGCCCCGAGGAGGCCGCCGATCTCCTGCGCCGCTGGCGCGCCGAAGTGCGCGACGGCTACGACGGCTACGTGACCACGGCAACGGGATGCGGCGTGATCGCGTTTAATTCAGTCGGCGAAGTGCTGATGATCGAGCGTCCCAACGGCCGCTGGTGGTATCCGACGGGGTTTTGCGAGGTCGGGATGTCGCCGGCGGAGAACGTGGCCAAGGAGGCGGCGGAGGAAACCGGGCTCATCGTGCGCCCGCTTTGCCTGATGGCGGTCATCGACAGCCGCAAGGCCGGCTCCGCGCACCGCCACATCTATTCGCATCTCTTCTACTGTCGTATCGAGGGCGGCGGGCTCAGGCCCAATCCGCTCGAGGCGTTAAGCGCCGGTTTCTTTCCGTTGGAACGGCTCCCCGAGCCACTTCACGGAGCCGACCGCAAATGGATCGGGCTTGCGCGCGAGTTCCATTTCGAGGGACGCCGCGAGACCTACTTCGACCCCATAGCTTGACGGGGGGGCGCCGCGGCGCTTTGCGCGGCGGCGGCTTAGACGGCGGCGACCTGGCTGCGCTGGGCGACGCGCGCCGCAAGCCACATCGCGGCCGCTGCAAACGCCACACTAACAGCGATCGACAATCCTGCGCCCGGCAGCGCACCCAGGGTCTGCGGCGCGCCCAGGTAGAGCGCGCGCCTCAGCGCCGCCATCCCGTAGGTCAGCGGATTCAGCCGCATGATCCAGCGCAGCCACACGGGTGCGCCCGCGGCGGGAAAGAAGGCGCCGGAGAGGAACCAGATCGGCACCAGGATCGAGTTCATGATCAGATGAAAGCCGCGCGTCGATTCGATGCGCCACGCGATCAGAAGACCGACGCAGTTGAACGCGAACGCAATGATGGTCATCACCGTAATCGAGGCGGCGACGGCCGCGGCGCCCAGATGAATTCCGGCGAGCGGCGCCAGCGCGAGAAACACGCATCCCTGGAACAGCGCGAGCGTGGTCCCGCCGAGCGCCTGACCCGCGACCACAGTGTCGCGCGCGATCGGCGCCACCAGAACGCCCTGCAGGAATCCCTGGCGGCGGTCGTCGACGGTCGCGATGGTGGCGAAAATCGCGGTGAACAGCAGCACCAGCATGATCACGCCGGGATAGAAGTACTGGACGTAATCGGTTCCTGACGGCATACCGCTCGGTTTGAACGAGGCTCGAAACCCCCATCCGATCAGCACCCAGAAAATCAGCGGCTGGACGAAGGATCCGATAATCACGCTACGCTGGCGGCGAAAGCGCACTATCTCGCGCCACCAGAGCGTCCCCACCTGCAGTACGATCCGGCCCATCAGCGGCGGTCCTCCTCCTCGGGCGTGCGGGCGACGAAACGATGGCCGGTCAGATGCACGAAAACGTCCTCCAGCGTGGGCCGGCCGAAAGTCACCGATTCGATCTCGCCGCCGAATTCGTCAACCAGCCGCGCCACCATCTCGTGCCCGCGCGGACGCTCGATCCTGAGCGTGCCGTCGACCAGCGCCGCGCTCAGCTGAAATCGATCGGCGATCTTTCGCGCGAGCGCCGCGGGCTCCGCCGCGTTTATCACCATAACGTCGCCGCCGACCCGCTGCTTGAGCTCGCCCGGCGGCGCGATCGCCACCAGCCGGCCCTGGTCGAGGATGCCGATACGGTCGCAGCGCTCGGCCTCTTCCATGTAGTGCGTCGTGAGCACGACCGTCACGCCGTCGCTGTTGCGCAGGCGCCCGAGCAGGTTGAAGAACTCCCGCCTCGCCGCGGGGTCAAGGCCGGTGCTCGGCTCGTCGAGCAACAGCAGTTGCGGCTCGTGCAGGAGCGCTTTGGCCAGCTCGACCCGCCGGCGCAATCCGCCCGAGAGCGCTTCGGCCAGTTCGCCTGCGCGATCGCTCACGTCGAAGCGCGCGAGCATCGCCTGCGCGCGCTCTTTGAGCCGCGCGCCGCGCATCCCGTACAGGTTGCCGTGGATGATAAGGTTCTCGGTCACGGTCAGCTTGCCGTCGAGGCTCGGACTCTGGAAAACGACGCCGATCCCGCCCCGAAGCGCCTGGGTCGCGCCGCGCAGGTCGTAGCCCAGGATGCGCGCGCTGCCGGATTGTACCGGCACCAGCGTCGAGAGCAGCCGGAAAAGCGTGCTCTTGCCGCCGCCGTTGGGCCCAAGGAAGCCGAAGATTTCGCCGCGCGCGATCGTGAATTCGACCCCGGCGAGCGCCTGCCGCTCGCCGTAGCTGAAGCCAAGGCTTCGCGCTTCGATCGCGGGCTCGGCGGAACTCTGCGTGGCGCGCTGGGCGGGCGACGCGCCTGTAAGTGCTGAAGCGCTCATGTGATGGACTCGGCTTAGATTATTCCGTTAGCGGGCGGAGGTATCAATCGTTCGTGACGGATTGGGCTCCGAGACGTAACGAGGGTGCGATTGCGTAGAGGCATCGGCTCGGCTAAAGCCTTGACCCTTGTGGGGAAAAAGCGCCGCACGCGAGTCGATTTCTTCGAGCTGTTCGATCGAACGGCGAACGCCCGCCTGCTCGACATCCCGGCCGGCGCGGGCGGCGAGTCGGCGCGGCTCGAGCGCATGGGCTTCCAGGTCGTCTCGCTTGATCTCTTCCCGCCGGCCCGGAGCGCGGCGGCCGCGCGATGGGTTCGCGCGGACTGCAACGCGCCGCTTCCGTTTTGCGCCGGCGCCTTCGACGCCGTGCTCTCGCGCGAAGGTATTGAACATTTTGAAGGCCAGGCCGGCTTTGTGCGGGAGTGCGCGCGCGTGCTCAGGCCCGGCGGCCGGATCGTGCTGACCACGCCCAACGTGATGCATCTGAGCGCGCGGGTGAGCGCGATGCTGACCGGGCAGCGGACGATGCGCCGCGGGCTCGCCAATGAAGTCGAGACCCTGCGCGCGCGCTCCGCCGGCCGCTACTATCACGGGCACATCTTCCTTATCGACTACTTCCGTTTGCGCTACCTGATGCGGCTTGCCGGGTTCGGCGCGCTCGAATTTTACACCGATCGCCTGAGCCCCTCCTCGATCGCGCTCGCGCCAATGGCGCTGCCGATGTATCTGGCCTCGCGCGCCGCGGTCGGCGCGTTCGCGCGCAAGGCGCGCCAGCATCGCCGCGCCGTGGCGCCGCCGGAGCTGACCGACGAAATCCTGCGCCAGGTTTTCTCGCCCGCGCTGCTCTTCGGCAAACGGATGATCGTCACTGCAGTTCGCGAGGCCGATCCGGAGCGGAGCGCCTCCGGTGCAGGCGATTCGCCGTCGTTAACAGGATAGTATGAAAACGCTCGCAAGCGTGGGAGACGATGGCGATAACGGCGGGAGGAACGGTGAGGATCGCGGTGACGGTTGCGGGCCCGTGTATCGGAAGTGTGAAGATTCGCGCAGGCCGGACGACCGGCGCGGCGGCGAGCGCGGCGATATGCGCGGAGGAATCTGATGGATGACGCGCAGGCGCAGCGCCAGACCATGGCGGCGGCGAACGGAGTCAACGATGCCCCGCGCCATCCGCGCGCGTACCTGTGGCAGTTGCTCGGCCTGCTGATACCGGCGACCATTTTCGAAGGCTACGACATCACGATTTTCCATCTCTGCACGCCCGACATCGCCACGACCTTTCACCTTGGGAACCAGGCCATCGGCGTGATCGCCTCGATCGTGCGACTCGGCACGGTGATGTCGTTCCTGGTGATCTCGTGTGGAGACCGCGTCGGACGCAAGCCGGTCATTTCGGTGACGGTGCTGGGCTATGGCCTGTTCACCCTGTTCACCGGACTTTCGCGTGGGCTTTTCACCTTCACCCTGTTCCAGAGTTGCTCGCAGGTGTTCCTGGCCAGCGAGTTCGGCATGGCGATCATCATTATCAGCGAGGAGTTTCCGGACGACCTGCGTGGCCGAGCGATCGCCGGCTTTCACATGGCGGCATTCGTCGGCGTGGCCATCGCGGGCCAATTATACGGCTACGTGGCGGAGTCGGCGTGGGGCTGGCGCGGGATGTACCTGCTGGGCATCGCGCCGCTTCTGCTGGTGGCGTTTCTGCGCCGGTACGTGCGCGAGACCGCGCGCTTCCAGGCCCATCGCGCTTCGCTGTCGGTTCATCCGGGATGGCGCGAAACGCTGCGCGGTCATATCAAGCTTTTTCGCGGGCCCTATCGCGGACGCCTCATCCTGGTCGCGATGCTCGCCAACACCGTCGGCTTCGTCGGCGGTCCGACGATTACTTACTTCAGCCTCTACGCCAAGCGCGATCATCATTGGACCTCTTCGCAGGTGGGTGCGGCGGTGATCGCGGCCTACCTGATGGCGACGGTGGGGACGATGCTGTGCGGCTACCTGCTCGACCTGGTGGGGCGCCGGCTGACGACGAGCATCTTTTACCTGGCCGCCGGAATTTCCATGGTGATGCTGTTCCAGTCCTCGCATCACCACATGATCATGCTGGGGTTCATGGCTACGATGTTCGCCTACCAGGGCTCTCGCGCCGCGACCGCGGCGCTCTCGGCCGAATTGTTTCCCACCGCGATTCGCGCGGCCGGCTACAGCAGCACTATCCAGACGCTCGGCCAGCTCGCATGGTTCATCAGCCCGGTGCTCGTCGGGACCCTGTCGCTGTTCGTGGGCGGACTGGGCAACGCGGCGTCGCTCTGCGCGATCGGGCCGATCCTCGGCGCGGTGATGATTCTGCTCTATGCGCCGGAGACGCGCGGCAAGACGCTCGAGGAGATGGCGCTCTAGCGCCTCGCGTCCACGGTTGACCCCGCACGCGCGCGGGGTGTAAACGGCAGTTGGCCGCGCGCGGACGCGACGGAAACTCCGGCGAAAGGCGGTTCACAACCATGAAAGCTGCGGTTTTGCACGAGTACGATGAAGCTCTGAAGCGGCCCGACTTCGTGCGCTACGGGGAAGTGCCGGAGCCGAAGATCGAAAAGCCCACCGACGTGATCGTGCGGATCGGCGGTGCGGGCGTGTGCCGCACCGACCTCCACGTGATCGAGGGACTGTGGCGCAGCATGATTCCCGTCAAGCTCCCTTACATCATGGGGCACGAGAACGCGGGCTGGATCGAGGAGGTCGGCAGCGCGGTCGAGATGGTCAAGCGCGGCGACCCGGTCATCTGCCATCCGCTTTCCAGCACGGGCGAGACGCTCGCCGCGCGCCGCGGCAACGACATGCATGGCGGCGGAGCGTTCCCGGGCCTGGACTCCAACGGCGGCTACGCCGAATTGCTCAGGACCAGCATGCGCGCGTTGATCAAGCTGCCGCAGACGCTTGCGCCCAAGGACGTCGCCCCGCACGCTGACGCCGGCATCACTGCTTATCACGCGGCCAAAAAAGCCTCGCGCAACCTGCTGCCGGGCGATTGGGCGGTGATAATCGGCGCGGGCGGCCTCGGCCATATCGGCATTCAGGTCCTGCGCGCGCTCAGCCCGGCGGTGATCGTCGTGGTCGACCGCTCGGACCTCGCACTTGGACTGGCCCGCGAATGCGGCGCCGATCATGTTGTCAAATCCGACGGCAACGAGGTCGAAGCGGTCCAGCAACTGACCGGCGGCGGCGGAGCGCAGGCGGTGATCGATTTCGTGGGCGAAGGCGATGCGGTCGCCAAGGGGCTGAAGATGACCGCCAACGCGGGCTACTACTACGTCGTCGGCTACGGCGGCAAGATCGAGATTCCCACGATGGAGATGGTCGCGACCGAAAAGACCATCGTGGGCAACCTGGTCGGCACCTATCCCGACCTGGTCGAACTGATGGCGCTTGCCGACCGCGGTAAGGTGACGCTCGCTACGCGGGAGTATCGTCTGAGCGACGCGAATACGGCCCTGCACGATCTGGTGGCCGGGAAGGTCAAGGGCCGCGCGGTGCTGATTCCGTAGGGCCTCAGTAGGCGCGTTCGACCCGGAAACTGCCCCGCTCGATAAAGCCGCCGCCCTGCATGCACAAGTAGGAACCGCTCAGTTTCACCGCCGGCGCCGCCATGCTGCCCGCTGACGGCCTTCCGTTGAACAAACAGCTTGATCCGTCGGGCAGCATCACGCGGAGGGCCGCGCCGCCGTCGCGCACCTTGCCGTCGGCGATCGTGCCCGTGGTGTTGGTATCCCGGCAGTCCATGTTGCCGGTCGCGCAGGTGTACTGGCCGGTGAGTTTGGATCCCTCCTGAAACATCCTGAGCGTGATCTTCTGCACCGCGTTGCATCGCGTGATATCGGGCTGAAACGGCATACAGCTCGCGGTCGAGGTTCCCTCCCAAAGCCCCGTGTACCCCTGCTCGGTGGCGGCGCCGGAGTCGGCGGGCGAAGCGCTCGCAGCGCCCGGCGGCGTGGCGCTGGAGGGGGCATTTTGCGGCGGTTCACCGGCCGCGCATCCGGCCACAATCGCGAGCCCGGCCAGCGCCGTCCACCATCGGATTGCGCGCCGGCGCTTGGCGATGATTTCTCGCCACATCATCAACTCCAGACCCCGAGCAGTTCCAGCGTGCGCGCGGTGCTGCGCAATAGCGGCATGAGCACCAGATGCGCGAGGCGCCCGAATGGCAGCCAGATCATCAGGAATTCGACGCTCAACAGATGAGCCGTCAGGAGCGCGGCATATGGGCGCATGAGCGAGGCCCCGCCGACGTGCGGAAACGCGAGCATCCCTGTGACCAGCGGCGTCAGCACGACCGTCCACGTGAAGTATTCGTCGAGCCGCGCCGGCCAGGCCGCGCGCGTCTCGTCGGGCGGCCGATGGAGCAGTACCGCGACCATCGCGACCACCGTGACCGAGCCCGCAAACCAGACCAGGCCGATCGGCAGGCCGGGCCAGCCAACTCCGGTCAGATCGCTCACCAGCACGATGTGCGGTGCGAAACCGAAGAGCACGATCAGCAGCCCAGCGTGCATCACGTAGCTCTCGATTTGCCAGTGCCCGCGGCCCAGCCAGAATTGTTTGCGCGCCCAATAGAGATCGCGCTCGGCCGGGCTGAAGATGAAAGCGCCCAGCCGCACGCAAAAACCGAAGACCATGATCACAAGCGCCCAGTGGAGAGCGGGGCCGCGGGCAAAGGCGATCCAGTCCATCGTTAAGTCCTCCGTCTCAGCCCTTGCGGCGCCGACGCAGGCGCCGCCGCCGCCATCCGCCTAACACCGCCCCCGCCAGCAGACCCAGGAGTGCAGCGTCGCGCCAGGTGCGCCCGCGATTCCAGTCCTCGCCGGCCGCCGCGGGCGCCAGTTGGAAAGTGGGACTCATCCGCACCATCACGACGTGACAATCGAAGCAAGCCATCCGGCGCAGCGGATGGGTTTTCCCGTGCCAGAACGCTTCGTCATGACACTGAAGGCAGGCCCGGTTGTTGCGCTCGATGGTCTGTCCCTGATCGATTCGGAACTCCGCCATCCCGCCCACACCCAGCCCTCCGCCCGATTCCGCATGGTCGCTGGCGGGGCCGTGGCATCCCTCGCAGCCTTTGCGCTCGAGGTCGTTCTCCGGCTTGACCAGGAACAGCCGACCCATCTTGGTCTTGGCGAATTCGAGCGATAGCTCGAGGTGGCAGGCGTAGCAATAAACGGTGCCGACGTAATGCGGCGGCCGCCTTGCGGCGCCGGCGCCCGGTTGTATGGCATCAGCCGACGGGGCGTTTGCGGCGGGCCCGGGCGCGGCAAGGGAGCGGCCTTCAGCGGCGACCGTTATCGCCAACGCGATCAGCGTTAGCGCGGCGATGATCACGAAAGCGGCAGTCGTCCCCTCAGAGGCTGATCGGTGTTTCTTCATCGCCGAGCCGGATCCGCGCGCGGTCGCGTAACAGACGCTTGTGACCGCTTTGAGGCCGTTCGTCAACCGTCGCCCTGGCTCGTCCGATTCGCCAGCGCCGGGACGCAGCGTGGGAGTGCCTCGCGGAGAGGCTGCTTCCGCCCCAAGTGCCGAATTTCCCCTGAATCGGCGTTTGATTGTCGGGCGACCCTGCGGTAGGTTTCCGCGTGGAAAGAAGCTTCGTCGGCGGGCGTAGCGAGTTGCGTCTGAGTCAGCCTGAGGGCCGCAGGATAGAGAGGCCGCTCGGTTCGGCCATTGAAACGGCTTGGACGAGGCTGCCTTAACGCGGGGCAAAAGCCCGACAGGCGAGCAGGACCAGCGCTCTCGACCGACGATGGGCCGTGTGAAATTGCCCAGTTCGCTCTGGCACCCGGGTTGCTTTTGGGGCTGACCGAGTTCGACCGGAGGTTGGCGTCCTCCGTCGGATTCTCGAGATGGGGAGCAACCCGTTCGGGGTCAGCACGAGTTGGTAAGAGCCGGGCGGGGAGCCGCATTTTCCGACTTGTATGGGAGCAGCTGAGATGGCCAAACGCGGCGCGTTTATCATTGCGATCTTCCTGGGGCTGTTGGCCTTGTGTGGATCCGGCGCGCTGGCCCAGTTGCCGCCCGAGGAAGGCGTCAAGGTGCGGGAGTTGCCGCCGGCCGGGCCGCACTGGGTATTCGTGATGAACCCGTTCAGCGGCACTCTGCAGGTGACGAGCGTGTTCGCCGTCGACGGGGACTCGCTCCAGGTGCTCGGTCAGATGACCGGCGGCATCACCAGCGCGTTCGCGGTGGCGCCGGATCACAAGCAGTTCTACATGGCCGATACTTACTATTCGCGGGGCGCGCGCGGCGACCGCACCGACGTGCTGACCATCTACGACGCGCGTCACCTGGCGCCGGTCGGCGAAGTGATTCTGCCGACCAAGCGCCAGCTCTCGATCCCGGACAGCTCGGAGATGACCGTGACGTCGGACGGCCGCTTTGTGCTGGTCGCCAATCTGACTCCCGCGACCTCGGTCACCGTGGTTAACACCCAGAACCGAAGCGTCGCGGGCGAGATCGAAACTTCCGGATGCGCCGAAGTCCTGATCGCAGGAGAGCGGCGCTTCGTTTCGGTCTGCAGCGACGGCACGATGCTGACCACGGAGTTCAGCGACGACGGCAAGGCGACGGCGCAAAAGCGCACCGCCAAGCCCTTCTTCGACATCGAGAAAGACCCCGTCTTCGGCGTGCCGGCGCGGGTGGGCGACGACGCCTACTTCGTCAGCTACCGCGGGATGG
>Ga0335078_10011332_pt1 | contig 13219 bp, 11 predicted proteins | sample Lox_Sample_32_FD_206711 | JGI IMG/M metagenome (GOLD analysis project Ga0335078, IMG submission 206711) | Soil microbial communities from Loxahatchee National Wildlife Refuge, Florida, United States - Lox_Sample_3.2 | ecosystem: Environmental > Terrestrial > Soil > Wetlands | place: USA... | reverse complement strand
CGCTGCTGAATTGCGAGAAGAACGTGTTGTACGTGGTCTCGACCGCCGCCTTTCCTCGAATGGGAAAACCGGGCGGCAGGAACACCGCGTCGTCCGTCACCATGCCGGTCAGCCGGGCGACGTCCTTCGCCTTTACTGCAGTCAACCAATCTTCTGTAAGCTGCCGAATCGCTTCTACGTCATCGTGCATCGTACAGACCTCCGGGCGCCAGCCCCCGCTGCGTCACTCAGAACAGCGTGTAAATGAATGGCGCGATAGCCGAGCTCTGCGCGGCCAGCAGCAAAATACCGAACAGCAGCGACATAATCAAAATCGGCAACAGCCAATACTTTCGGCGTACACGGAGAAATTGAAAAAACTCGCGCAGAAAAGACATGGCAGTCAGAATTGCAGGTCCATCGGCGACGGCGCGTCCGTTCGCCGGATCCAGTAAGTCTCAGCCGCAGGATCGAAACGCAGGCGCAGCGGATCGCTGCCGAAAAGCCTGCGGCAAATGCCCACCGGCGTGAACACCAGATAGAAAAGCGCACCGAGAACAACCGGGTTCGTGATGCGGCTGATCAGCGCCCCCCAGCGCATCCACACTAGATTCAGCCTGTGCAGCCACGAGGGACGCACGAGCGCGCATGCCGCGAACAGCGCACCTGGCGCCAGCGCCCAGACTCGTATGGGCTGCCGATGGAGCGCCGGCCAAAGTGCCACCACAAGGAAGAAGCCGGCGAACACCAGCCCGAACGTCCGGTCACTCGATCCACGGGCCGGACTGTAATCTTCCAGGTTCTCGTGTGTCGCTGCCTGGCGAGGCCCGGAATTCGTCATTTCTCAATTCTAACGCCACCGCTCTCGATGGCGGCGTAAAGCCGCTCTGACATCGCCCCTGCAATCCGCGCGTTCGCGGCATCGTTCACATGGCAAAAATCCAGGTAGAATTCCTCGCCTGGCGCGCGCGCGTCCAGCACATCGGAGAGATCGTACGAACTCACTCCCTGCATCTCGACAGTGGCCTCTTCTAGAAGCGGCCACGCAGCCCGGAAGGCGGTTTCAAGACCATTCGGGTTGATGTAATAATCCCGCATGATGGATTGCTCGTAAGGCGTCCGCCGGGCGCCGGAGAAAATCTGCGGCTGCAGAAAATGGTAGAAAGCGCAGCCGGCGGCCACGGAGAGACTGGCGGCCTCTTCGACGTTGCGGCGGAAAAGCCGCGCGGTGGCTTGGGCAAGCGAGGCTGTCTTGGATGGATCGAGCAGATAGGACTTCGGCCTGAGATTCGCCCCGTTCACCAGGCCGCCCACCACCGCGCTCAGAAACACGGAATAGCCTTCGGCTTTCGACGCCGCGTACTTCAAATTCAGGCGCACCAGCAGTGCCTTGAACGGCCCGGCGTCGCGCAGGGCTTTGCGATTCTCACCCACGATCCATCCCGCTGGATCGCCGTTGTACACGCCCTCCACCACGTCGTTGACACCATCGTAGAAAATCACCAGGTCGCCCTTTCGCAGCGGCAAGGTGCGCAGCAGTTCCAACTGCTGGGCGGTCGTCACGCTGATGCTTCCGCAGTTCTCCACGCGCCACACGCCCGGCTGCCGCGCGTTCAAAAGGCGCTGTAGGTAACTGGGGATGGTGTACGCGTCCGGCACTTCAGCGCCGTAGACGGTCGAGCCGCCAATCACGAACACGGCGTGCTGGGCCGCCGCGGGCGTGTCCGTGGTGCGGCGCCGGCCGTGCTCTATATTGATGTACGCGCCGTGAAAATCGCCCGGAACCACCAGGTGTGTGCCGCGCGGCACGTACCATCCGCCGGGTTGCCGGAACGATTCATCGACGAACGCGCGCGAATAGTACGGCGCATGCCGGTACGGCGGCGGATCCGAGAGCCGGAACGAGTAGCGGTTCGTCGGCGGCCGCGGCGCGAAATGAAAGTAGATGCGGGCGCCGGTCTCGGCCACGCCCATACAGAACAGGCAACTGCCCAACACCAGCAGGCTGTTCACGATGAAGTTGCGCGCGCGGGACAACGTCTACTTATTGTAAACGTGCGGATTCTTGAAGAGCCGCCGGCCGCCGATCTTGCGCACGGCCAACCGCACACCGTTATCAAGGCGCATCACGATGTCCGCCAGCTTCTGATCGGGCCAACCGCGGAACGACGTCACATGATAAGCAGCATCGCGGCCTGCGGGGTGGGGCGAGAAGTAGTAGTTCGAAAGACAGCAGCGGCGGCCTTCGTGCAGCACCCGGCTGACGGAATGCCAAGAGCGCTCGTCGGTTTGCATCACCACCAGCCGGTTGAAGCGGCTATGCACCGTGCGCTGCGGTTTGCGCGGTCCCGCATCCCATAGCTCGAGGTGTCCGCCGAAATCATCCCGCCAGCCGGGCGTGACATAGTAAAGCAGATTCAGCACGCGGTAGTTCTGGCGGTTTACGTCGTGTGAGTTATCGAGATGCGGATTCAGATACTGGCCCCTGGTCATGACGCTGATGCCGCCGGCGTACAACTTATCGTCCGGCAGTAAGTCAGCAATGCCGGTCATGGAACCGATCGCGCGAACCACGCGGGGATCCTGGAAAGCGTAGATCGCTTCTTCCAGCAGCGCCTCGTAAGCATCCATCTGGTATCCCACGTATTTCAACTGTCCCGGCGTCCGCTTCAACACCAGGCGCTCGGCCGGCGGGAAGGCTTCGTAAAGGGCGCGCGCATGCTCCGCCGGCAGAAGGTCTTCCACGGTGAAACTCGGAATCCTTCCCTCCAACCGGAACTCGCGGTGAGCGCGGGCCTCCTCCCCCTCCAGCCGCTTCAGCATAAGATCAGCGATCTGGACTCGTGACAGCCAGGATGCCGCGGCCCTGGTAGACATTTGAGACGAGTATAGCACGCCCATAATTCCCTCCCTCGCGCAGATAAAGAAGATAAAATAAGTCTTTAATCCGAATGACTGACCAGCCCACCGTCTCCATCATCATTCCGGTCCGCAACGAAGAACGCATCCTGGCGAAGTGCCTGCAAGCCATCGGCAAGCTCGATTATCCGAAGGAACTCGTCGAAGTCATCGTCCCCGACAGCCTTTCGACGGACCGCAGCCGCCAGATCGCCGAAGCGTTCGGCGCCGCCGTGGTCTCCAATCCCCGGCAGACCGTGGTGTCGGGAAGGAACTGCGGATTTCGCGTGTCGCGCGGGCAGTTCGTGGCGTTCACAGATGCGGATTGCATGGTGCGGCGCGACTGGTTACAGGCCGGCCTGCGGGCGTTCGCGCACGAAGACGTCGCCGGAGCCGGCGGAGTCACGCTGTTTCCGGACGACGCCACGCCGTTTCAGAAAGCCGTCAACGTGCTCTTCCTGATGGCTTCCTTGGCACGCGCCACCGCGCACCGGCAGACGTCGCCGGTCACGCAGTTTGTCTCCGACATTCCCGGCTGTAACTCGATTTATCGCCGCGATGCCCTCGCACAGGTAATGCCTCTCGACGAGAATCTGCTCACCGCCGAAGACGTCTGGTTGAACTGGCGGTTGACCCGGCGCGGCTTCCGCCTGGCCGCCGTGGGCGACATGATCCTGTGGCACCATCGGCGCACCACGCCCGCCAGTTTCTGCCGCCAGATGTACCGCTTTGCGGTCGGCCGTCTGCAGGTCGGCAAGCGGGCGCGATGCCTGCTTTCACCACTACACATCGCCGCCGGTTTCACGATTCCGCTCGCGCTTGCATCGCTCGCGGTGGGTCTGGCTTGCGGAGTCACCGGAATGCTCGCGTTGGCGGCCTTCGCGGCGGGTGCCGGGCTGTTCGGCGTCGGCCTGGCGCGAACCAGATCCTTCCAGGCGGCGCTCTATGTTCCAATGGTGGTCGGATTCTTTTTGGCGGGGTGGTCGGCCGGGTTCCTGCGCGACCTGTTCTTCCCTATGCGCAGCGTGGATGGAAAGTAAGTGAAGATCACGTTTCTTATTCCTCCGGTCTTGGACGGCACGCGCGAGGTGGATCGCTGCTTCGGCTGCAATTACAGCATCTACTTTCTGCCGTTGCTGGCTATGCTGTATCCGGCCACCATGCTCAAGCACCGCGGCCACCAGGTGGCGATTCTGGATTTCGCGGCGCAGGCCAGGAGCGTGGCCGAGTTCCAGGAGTTCGCCGACCACGATGATTCCGATGTCTATTGCTTTTACACGGTGTTCCTCTCGCAACAGACCGACCGGCGGGCTCGCGATTTGATCCGCGTTGCGCGGCCGGCGGCCAGGTTCATTTTCTATGGACCGCAGCCGACCTGGGAAGCAGGTCTGTTCCTCGATCGTGACGACTCCTGCGTAGTGCGCGGCGAGCCTGAGTTCCCGATCTGCAAGCTGGCTGATGCGATGGCCGCCGGCGCTGATTTCGGCCCGGTGGATGGCGTCTCCTGGCGCGCGCCGTCCGGCGTGGTCCACAATGGTCCGGCGCCCATCATCGGCGATTTGGATACGCTGCCGTGGCCGGACCGCACGCTGCTCGATCACCGGCCCTACACCAATCCGAAACTGCACCGCAAGCCGCACACCGCCATGCTGACCTCGCGCGGATGTTATGCCCAGTGCTGGTACTGCGTCCCGAACTCGCTTTCGTATGCCCGCGAGTTGGAGCACAAACGTCATCACGGCGCCAAGCCGCCGGTGCGCGTGCATTCGGCCGAAAAGGTGATTGGCGAGTTCACCTCGATTGCCGAACAGAAGTTCCAGTCCGTCTCCGTGATCGACGATCAGTTTCTGTGGAATGAACGCCGGACCGTGGCGATTTGCGAGGGAATCCGGCGGCTGAAGCTCGAATGGTCGTGCCTGGCGCGCGCCGACCGGGTTTCCGAAAAGGCCGCCGCGGCCATGGCGGATGCCGGCTGCGCCTACGTCGATCTTGGCGCGGAGTCCTTCGATCAAACGGTGCTCGACGGCATGAAGAAGGATATCGCGGCCGGCGAAACCGGGCGTGCGGTCCGGATTCTAAAGAAATACGGCATCGCCGTGGAGCTGAATATCCTGCTCGGTGCGGCGCCGCAAGACTCCGCAGAAAGCATCGAGCGCTCGCTCGCCGAGGTCCGCCGCCTAGATGTGGACTACGTTTTGTTCAGCATCGCCAATCCGTTCCCCGGCACCGATTTCTATGAGGCCGCCAAGGTGAATGGCTGGCTGGTGTACGGCGACTACGTGCCGGTAGATCCTGCGCGAAACTCCATCATCTCGTATCCGCACCTTTCGCGCGATCGCCTGGAGGAGTTGGTCGCCCGCGCCTACCGGCGGCAGTACCTCACGCCGCGCGCGCTCTGGCGGGAAGTGCGGAAAACCAGAGGTCTCGGCGACTTCCGCGATAAGCTGGTTACCGGCGCGCGATTCATCCGGCGTAACTTCATTTCGTGATCGAAGCGGCGGCCGCGGTACATCTCTTATGAATATCCTCGGCGTTTCGGCGTTCTATCACGACAGTGCCGCCGCATTGGTGCGCGACGGACTTATTGTGGCGGCCGCACAGGAAGAGCGCTTCACGCGGCGCCGGCACGACGCTGGATTCCCCGCCCATGCCATCCGCTATTGCCTTGCGGCCGGTAGCCTGCAGCCTGCCCAAGTGGATCGCGTCGTCTTTTACGAGAAGCCGTTTCCGAAGTTTGAGCGCCTGCTCGAAACCTACCTGGCTTTTGCACCGCGTGGATTCACTTCCTTCCGCTCGGCCCTGCCGGTCTGGATCAGCGGCAAACTGTTTCAGAAGCGACTGCTGCGGCGTGCGCTGGCGCAACTCGACGCGGGTTTTGCGAGCCTGCCGGTCTGGTTTGCGGAGCATCACGTCAGCCACGCAGCCAGCGCGTTCTTTGCGTCGCCTTTCGCCAAAGCCGCGATTCTCACCCTCGATGGCGTCGGCGAGTGGACCACCACATCCACCGGCGTAGGCGAAGGAAATCGCATCTCTCTCGATCGCGAAATTCACTTTCCGCACTCACTCGGTCTGCTGTACTCCGCGTTCACTTACTACACCGGATTCCGTGTCAATTCGGGCGAGTACAAGGTTATGGGACTGGCTCCCTACGGCGAGCCATGCTATGCGCAGGCCATCCTCGACCATCTGATCGACTTGAAGCCGGATGGCTCGTTTCGCTTGAACCTGGAGTATTTCGATTACTGCACCGGCCTGCGCATGACGAATAGCCGGTTCGACGAGTTACTCGGGGGACCGGCCCGTCGGCCTTCCGAGCCACTGACTAAGCGGCATATGGACCTGGCAGCCTCCGTGCAGGAAGTAATCAACGAAGCGATTCTGCGCCTGACACGGTCGCTCGCCGCCTCCACCGGAATGAAACAGCTTTGCATGGCCGGCGGTGTAGCGCTGAATTGCGTAGCTAACGGAAAGGTGCTGCGCGACGGCCGTTTTGATAACTTGTGGATACAGCCGGCTGCGGGAGATGCCGGGGGCGCCTTGGGTGCGGCGCTGGCGGCTTGGCATATTCAGGAGGCGCGCGCGCGGGCTACGCCGGATGGCTGCGATCTCATGCAGGGCGCGTATCTCGGCCCCAGTTTCACTCAGGACGAGATCGAGCGGCAACTCACCGCTGTCGGCGCCGGCTTCGCGGTTCTGGATGAAGCTGCGCTGTTGGCGCGCACCGTGGGCGCAATCGAGAGCGGCAAGGCGGTGGGTTGGTTTCAGGGCCGCATGGAATTCGGCCCGCGCGCGTTGGGTGCGCGGTCGATTCTGGGCGATGCCCGATCGCCCTCCATGCAGAGCCTGCTCAACCGGAAAGTCAAGTTCCGCGAGTCGTTCCGACCTTTTGCGCCGTCGGTTTTACGGGAGCACGCCGCGGAGTGGTTCGCGCTGGATGCGGACAGCCCTTACATGCTGCTGGTAGCGGATGTGCTGCCGTGCCACCGCCTCGCGCCCACGCCCGGCGAGGAGGCGCTCTCCGGCATTGACCGACTGCGCGCCCGGCGCTCCGCGATTCCCGCCGTCACGCACGTGGATCACTCGGCGCGCGTGCAGACGGTCCACCGCGAAACCAACCCGCTGTTCTACGCCCTGCTCGAACGCTTCTACGAGCGCACACGTGTTCCCATCCTGGTGAACACCAGCTTCAATGTCCGAGGCGAGCCGATCGTATGTACCCCCACAGACGCTTACCGCTGTTTTCGCCGGACCGGGATCGATGTACTGGCGATCGGCCGTTGCTTCCTGGGAAAGACCGGCGATGAGGCGCCCGCCGAATTCACAGCGGAGTTCCCGCCGGATTGAAGTGCTATGTACTGGACCGTGTCTTCTCTCTTATTGACTTTCGCATAATATAGCGACACTTTTGCGGGAAGATGGGTTGAACCTAATATGGGGAATCAGTGTCGTGTCGCTGCCGTGGAGCGAGATTCCGCAAAACAGCGAATGACCCACCAAAGCCTGGTTCACGAGCCGCGCGCTGCTGGCCCGGAAATCGGCCGCGCCCGGCGTCACGTGAAATGCCATGGTGGTTCTCCTGCGATTTTGGTCCAGTCCGCAGCATTTCGTGAATACGCACTGAAACTGCGTCGAAAACAGAGGCTAGTTGCGGAGCCATACCCCAGTCGGGATTCGACACAAAGAATGTCACGCTATCTAGCCCGATCCGCACGGCTGCATTCAGTTTCCGGATCGCCACGTGTAGGTGTACCTCTCCGACATTTGCGGCGTCCTTATTAAACGAGAAGTCGCTCAACTCAACGCCAACCGTTCTGAGAGTGTCGAAAAGCGCCGGAAACGTCTGTCGGTGCTCGAGGAACGATTCGGGAATGCTGGAATGCGGCGCAAGCTGATCCACGCCGCAATTCTAGCACTCGCGGCGTCCGGACCCTCTCACCCGATTCTCACAATACAGCGAAACATCCGGCCACGGCTGCTTCGTAGAGCCCACCCTCCGTCACGCCGCCGATCTCGACATCGATCAACCGGTTGGGCTCGGCCGGCCGCGCCAGTTGCACCTTCAGATAATTGCCGCTCAACGCCATTCCCGGTTCATTCAGCGTGACTACGGAAAGCGTTCGCCCCACCATGCTGCGCCGGAACTCCAGGTGCTTGCGGCCGGCCAGCTCGCGCAGTACGCGGTTGCGCTCTTTGCGCACGGCCGGCGGCACCTGCTCCGGCATGGCGGCGGCAGGCGTGCTGGGGCGCTCCGAGTAAGTGAAGACGTGCAGATAGGTGAACGGCAGGCTGTCGATGAATTGCCGGTTCTCCTCGAATTCGGCATCCGTCTCGCCGGGAAATCCGACCATCACGTCGCCGCCCACCGCGCAGTCGGGCATCAGCGCGCGCGCTTTCAAGATGCGGTCCGCATAATGCCGCGGCCGGTATTTGCGATGCATGCGCCGCAGCACGCCATCCGACCCGGTCTGCAGCGGCGCGTGCACATGCCGGGCAATGCGCGGTGAGCCGGCCATCAGTTCCAGCAGGTCGTCGGAAAAATCCATCGGCTCGACGGAACTCAGCCGCAGCCGCTCGATTTCGGTTTCCTCCAGCAGCCGCCGGATGAGGTCCGCCAGGCGCATGCTGCTTCCCGGATCGCGCCCCCAGCGGCCCAGGTTGATGCCGCTCAGCACCACTTCCCGGTAGCGGCGGCTTAACCCGCGCACCTGCTCGATCACCTGCTCTGCCGGAGCGCTCCGGCTGCGCCCTCTCACGAACGGGATAATGCAGAACGAGCAGCGGTTGTTGCAGCCATCCTGAATCTTCAGGTTGGGACGCGTGCGGTCGCCCGCCGCGTCCTCCACCGGCGCCGACAAGAACTCCTGCTGCGCGAAAATGTCACCCACCAGGATATTGCCGTGATATGGCGCGGAATTCACCAGGTCGGCGATCTGCGTCTTGTGGGAATTCCCCACGACCCACTCGACGCCCGGCATGGCCGCCAGTTCATCGGGCGCCCGCTGCGCGTAGCAGCCCGTCACGAGGATGCGGGCCGTGGGATTCTCCCGATGCACGCGGCGCACAGCCTGGCGCACGTCTTCATCCGCCGCCTGGGTCACGGTGCAAGTATTCAGGACCACCAGATCGGCATGTCTGCGCTCCGCCGCCGCTTCCATTCCCCACCCGGAAAGCTGCGCCTCCAGAGCCGCGCCATCCGCCTGGGTGGCCCGGCAGCCGAAGTTCTGGACGAAGTACCTGCGCACTCTTTCCATTATAGGTGGCCAGGGAATGGAACTATCCGCTGCCCAGGATCGTATCAAATGCAGGCACGAATATGGCAAATTCGCGTAAGAAGGGCTCGGTTAAGTGGATCTTGTTCCTGGTGGTGCCGGTATTGTGCGGCGCGGCATTCTTCACCCTGAAAGCGATTGGCCGGAGTTCGCCCAAGATCGATCCGGAGAAGCTGGTCAAAGCCGAGCGCATCGATTTGGCCCGCTCCGTAGTGGCCACCGGACAGATCGAGCCGGTCACCAAGGTCGAAATCAAGTCCAAGGCCAGCGGCATTATCCAGAGCCTGCCGGTGAACGTCGGCGATGTCGTACACAAAGGCCAAGTCATCTGCAAGTTAGACGAAAATAATGTCCTGCCCCAGGTGCGGCAGTTTCAGGCCGCCCTAGCCCTTGCGGAAGCCAACCTGCAAAGCGCCCAGGCCGATTACGAGCGCTACAAAGTGGACGCCGCCGGCCCGGATGTGCCTTTCCTGAAGCGCGATATGGACCGGGCGCGCGGCTTATACCACGAGCAGTTGATCGCCCGCAGCGTGGTAGAGGACGCGGAGAAGAACTACGACATGGGCGTGAACCGCCAGCAGTCCGCCATCGTGAATCTGGGCGTGGCGCGCGCTGCTATCGCCAAGGCCAAAGCCGCCATCGAGCAGGCCCAAGCGGCGTTGGCCCAATCGGAAGACGATCTGCACAATACCACCATCCTTTCGCCCATCGAGGGCGTGGTGCTTTCCCGCGACCGGGAAGTGGGCGACGCCGTGAGCTCGATTCTTACCATGGGCTCCGGGGCCACGCTGATCATGACTCTGGGCGATCTTTCGGAAGTCTACGTCAAGGGAAAGGTGGATGAGAGCGACGTCGGCAAGGTCTACCTCGGTGAGCCGGCGCGCATCACGGTCGAGTCCTTTAAGGATGAAAAGTTCTCAGGCAAAGTCACTAAGATATCTCCCATGGGCGTGGAAAAGGACAATGTAACTACCTTCGAGGTGCGCGTCTCTATTTCCAACGAGTCGCGGAAGCTGCGCGCCGAGATGACCGCCAATGCCGAGATCATCCTGGAAGAGCGCAAGGGAGTGATCGCGGTGCCCGAGGGCGCCATCCTATATAACAAGGACAAGTCCACGTCGGTCGAGATACCGGATCCGGCCAGCGAGACGGGAAAACGGAAGGTCCCAGTAGTAACCGGGATCAGCAACGGGTCCAAGACGCAGATCGCCAAGGGAATTAACGTAGGCCAGCAGGTCATCCTGCAATGACGTTGTCTACCGCTAACTTATGTGCGCGGCTCAGTGCTACAGAGCCGCGACCGTGAGGGAGCGAGTTTTGCGCCCGGATATTCTTATGGGCTACGTGCACGAGTTACTATCGCAAGTGGTTTCGAGCCTCCTGCGCAACAAGCTGCGCAGCTTCCTGACTATGGCTGGAATCGCCTGGGGCGTGGCTTCCATAGTTTTGATCGTGGCCATGGGGGACGGCTTCAAGCAGGGCCAGCGGAACAACACCAAGCAGCTTGGCGAGAGCATCGTGCTGGTGTTTCCCGGACGCACGGAGAAGCAAGTGGGCGGACAGCGCGCCGGCCGGCGCATTCGCTTCACTTACGACGACATCGACGACATACGCACGGAATGTTACCTGGTAAGCCGTGTGATCGGCGAGTTACAGAACGGCGCCCTGGTCGCCAGCCCGTACAACAGCGGATCGTTCACTATCAACGGAGTGGAGCCATTATACGCCAAGATCCGCACGATTCCCATCGCGCAGGGCCGCTTTCTCTTGCAGCCGGACGAGACGGGCGCCGAGCGTGTCGCAGTGCTGGGCGATAATGTCCGCAAGCAGTTATTCGCCGACCGCAACACGGCCCTGGGCTCGCAGATCTTCCTGAACGGCCTGCCGTTTCGCATCGTCGGGCTGATGCCGGCCAAGAACCAGAACAGCAGTTACAACGGCCTGGATAGCGACAAAGTGTATATTCCCTACACGACCATGGTGCGCGATCTGCCGCCTAAAGATCCCAACTTCCATCCCGGCATCGTCAACGACATCATTTACGTGCCCGCCTCGCTGAAGGAGTGGAAAGCCGCGCGCCAGCAGGTGCTGCGCGTGTTGGGCCGCAATCACGAGTTCGAGCCTGATGACCCAGGCGCGGTGTACATCTGGGACACGGTGGAAAGCGCGGAACTGGTGGACCAGATCTTCGTCTCGATGACCGCCTTCCTGGGCGCCATCGCGGTGATCACGCTTTCCCTCGGCGGCGTGGGCGTGTTGAATATCATGCTGGTGTCGGTCACCGAGCGCACGCGCGAGATCGGCCTGCGCAAAGCCGTAGGCGCCACGCGGCGGCGAATCATGCTCGATTTCCTGGTGGAGGGTGTGCTGCTGGCGGTCACCAGCGGCGTGCTGGGATTTTTGAGCGCATACGGCCTGGCGTCGGCGGTGAATTCGCTGCCGCTCAAAGCCGACATGTTCGCCGGGCTGCCGGTGAGTGGAACTACCACGGCCTGGGCGTTCGGCGCGCTGGCCATCGTGGCGATCGCGTCGGCGCTGTTCCCGGCCTGGCGCGCGGCGTCCCTCACACCAGTGGAGGCGTTGCGCTATGAGCGTTAGCTCCATATTCAGCGAGGCGGCCGCCGCGATCAAGTTCAACCGCCAGCGCAGCATCCTCACCACCATCAGCCTGGCCTGGGGGGTGGCCTGCTTCGTCATTCTGTATTCTTATGGCGACGGCTTCCATCTGGCGCTGCGCAAGGCGTTCATGGCCGTGGGCCAGGACCTGGTGCTGATGTTCAACGGCCAGACGTCCGCGCAGGCCGGCGGCGAGCGAGCAGGCCGCCGCATTCGCATGGAACGCAGCGATGTGGATGCCATTCGCGATTCCGTTCCGCTGGCCGCTGCCGTTTCGCCCGAGGTGATGGTGCACGGCACCACCGTCGTGCGCGGCTACCGCACGCAGTCGATTGCCGTGCGCGCTGTGTATCCGGTTTATGGCCGCATCCGCAATGAAACGCCGGCGACCGGCCGCTGGCTTGCTCCCGACGACGAAACCGAAAAGCAGCGCGTGGCGGTGATGGGCGCCGAAGCCGCCCGCAAGATGTTCGGCGAGATTCCGCCCGAGGGCGAAGACATCACCATCAACGGCCTGCACTTCGCCGTCATCGGCGTGCTGAAGACCAAGACGCAGATCTCCAATTACAACGAGCCGGACAACGAATGCATCTTCATCCCGTACGATACCGGCTCGCTTCTGCGCGACATTAAGTACCCGGACTTCATCGTGTGGATGCCGCTGAATCCGATCTTCCGCGAGGAGGCTGTGCGCCAGGTGCGGGAAACGCTGGCGCGCGTGCACAACTTCTCGCCCAACGACGAGCGCGCCGTGCGCATTATCGTCTTCAACGAATTCCTGCGCATTGTCGATACCATGGGCATGGCGCTGCGCATCCTGCTGGGGTTCGTAGGGACCCTGACGCTGGCCATCGGCGGCGTGGGCCTCGCCAACATCATGCTGGTCTCCGTGAGCCAGCGCACGCGTGAAATCGGCATGTTGAAGTCGCTCGGCGCCACCCGCCGCGCGATCCTTTCCCAGTTCCTCCTGGAGGCTATGGCGATCGTCACCGTGGGCGGCGTGATCGGAGTCGCCTGCGGCTACGGCGTCACAGCCACGCTGCAAACGCTGCCGCTGCTCGGCCCGCTGTTCAAGGACACCAGCGGCGTGGGCGATATCCATCTGCGCATCTCGCAATTCGCGGTGATGACTTCCACGCTGCTGCTGGAGTTTGTCGGGCTGATTGCGGGCCTGCTGCCGGCCATCAAGGCGGCGCGCCTGGACCCGATTGAAGCGCTGCGTTACGAATAGTTCAGGCTGCGGAGCCACTCGAGCTCGGCGCGCTTCCTGCGCCGGTACCACACGAGCAGCCCGAAAAACGCCAGCGTGATCGCCCACACTACGTCGATGGACGCGGAGCCAAACAGCAGCCACTCGGCGAGCGGTGTTTTGACGGCCGCGTGCCGGTAAATCCATCCCAGGCAGAACGCCATCTCGCACGCATACAGGGCCGCGCCGAACGCCGTGGCCGCAAGTT
>Ga0335078_10011330_pt1 | contig 13219 bp, 6 predicted proteins | sample Lox_Sample_32_FD_206711 | JGI IMG/M metagenome (GOLD analysis project Ga0335078, IMG submission 206711) | Soil microbial communities from Loxahatchee National Wildlife Refuge, Florida, United States - Lox_Sample_3.2 | ecosystem: Environmental > Terrestrial > Soil > Wetlands | place: USA: Florida... | reverse complement strand
GCCGCCATCGGTGGATTTATACAATCCGCCGCCCGGCATGTTGGTTGGGGCGTAGACCGACCATGGCGGCCGGCGCGTGGCCCACAAGGACGCGTATAGCACACGCGGATTCCTGGGATCGATGGCCACATCGATCGCGCCCACGTTGTCCGGGTCGTTCGCCTTGTTGAGGATCTTCTTCCAGGTCGCTCCGCCGTCGGTCGAGCGATACAGGCCGCGCTCCGGGTTGGGGTCGTAGACGTGGCCGAGAGCGGCGACGTACACCCGGTTGGCATTGGTGGGATCGACCGCTACGCGCCCGATGTGCTGGGTGGCCTCGAGACCGATATGCGTCCAGGTCTTGCCCGCATCGGTGGATTTGTACATGCCGATGCCGTAAGAGTGCTGGCTGCGAATATCCGGCTCGCCGGTGCCGACGTAGACCACGTTGGCGTTCGACGGCGCGACGGCGATAGCGCCGATCGAGCCGATCGGGATGCCTTCATCCGCAATCGGAATCCAGGTGTGGCCGGCGTTCTCGGTCTTCCACACGCCGCCGCCCACCGAACCGAAATAGAACGTGTCGGGCTGGCTGGCATGCCCGGCGACGGCGTAAGACCGGCCTCCGCGCAACGGACCCACATCGCGCCACTCCAACCCGGCGAGCAGGCTGGCGGGGTATTGCCCGCCGGAATTCCTCTGCGCATAGACCCCAAAGGCCAGCGCCGCCAGGCACGGCGAAACCAACAAGACAAGCCTACGGCGTCGAACAGACATCATGATTCCTCCCGAATGGTTTTGGCGACACGGCCCAGAAGCAATCACTTTACCAAAGGTGAGACCGCTGGTGCGGGTTCACCCGCCATTCACTCGCCGCGCCCCCTCGCCGGGCAGGGCCCGCATCGGATCCACCAGCGAAGCTCTCCGCGCGGAACCGTGGGCGGGGGCGCGCGCCATCCGGGCGCGAGCGGCCCGTACGCGGCGGGACACGTTGTAAAATGCGTTCTGCCCCCATCGGCGAAGCGTGGCGGCGGAGGGAAACTCGAATGAGGCGCTGCAGTCTCCTCGAAGGCCATTCATGAACCTCCTGATTGCCTCGATTCGCAATGCCGCCAGACAATTTCGGGCATCGCGGGGGTTCACGGCCGCGGTCGTCCTCACGCTCGCGTTGGGAATTGGCGGGACGACGGCGATCGTCACTCTCATGGATGCCGTCCTGTTCCGGCCGCTGCCGGTCTCCGAGCCTTCCCGCCTCTACAGGGTCGGAGATGGCGACGACACGATTGCCGTGGGCCGCCACGGCCACTGGGGTTTTTTCCCGTTTCCGCTGTTCGAGCGCTTGAAGGCCGGCACCCCCGAGTTCGAGGACATCACTGCGTTTGACTGGGGCGGCAATCCGTTGAGCGTCCGGAGACAGGGCGCCGAGGACGCTGCCAGGCCCCTGCGGGCGGAGTACGTCACCGGAACTTATTTCTCCACGGTTGGCGCCGGCGCCTTCAGGGGGCGCGTGCTGAATGCAGACGATGATCAGCCTTCCGCACCGCCTGTCCTCGTGCTCAGCTACGCTGCGTGGCAGGGAGTTTATGGGGCTGACCCGTCGGTCGTTGGCTCGGCCCTGGTGGTGGAAGGTCACCCGTTTACGGTCATTGGCGTGGCGGCTCCGGAATTTTTCGGTGAAACGGTTCGCGCCAATGCGCCGGACCTGTGGATCCCACTGCAGCAAGAGCCGCTGATCGCCGGCGGTGGATCGCTGTTGCACTTGTCAAGGCCGTCATGGTTGGCCGTGATCGGACGTCTCAGGCGCGGTGCTTCGATCTCCGGAATGGCCCCGCGCCTGACCGGAATTATGCGCCAATGGATCCAGCACGACGCCGATTATCCGGCCAACTGGATGGGCGATATCCTTCGAGACCTTCCGAGGCAGACGATCGCGGTCGTTCCCGCAGGCGCAGGCATCGGTATGGCAGGCCTTTCGTTGAAAGAGCAATACGGACCGAGCCTGCAGATCCTGCTCGGCGTATGCGGCCTGGTGCTGGTCATTGCATGCGCGAATATCGCGAATATTCTGTTGGCCCGCGCGGCTGCCCGCCGGGCGCAAACCGCCGTGAGGATCGCGGTCGGCGCGACGCGCGGGCGGATTGTCGCGGAGGCCCTCACGGAAACCGCGCCGCTCGCACTAGCAGGAGGGATCGCCGGGCTGCTGGTCGCGATGGTGGCCGCGCGGCTGCTGGTGGCACTGGCATGCCGGAATTCGTCCTTTGTGCCGATCACGACCAGGCCATCGCTCGCCGTGCTTGCGTTCACAGCGATGGCGTCGCTGGTGACCGCTATCCTGTTCGGCGCCGCGCCAGCATGGTTTGCGGCCAGCACCGATCCCATCGATGCGCTGCGCGGCCCGGGCCGTAGCGGCGGCCATGACTCTTCCCGCGCGCGGACCGTGCTGCTGATCGTACAGGCAACATTCTCCGTCGTGCTGGTCGCCGCGTCCACCATGCTCGCCCGAAGTCTCGCCAATCTCCAGCACCAGGACCTCGGGTATCGCGTGCAGGGGCGCGTGCTGGCCGGCTTGAAACCACTGCCGTCCAGCTACAGGCCACAGCAGCTAGCGAGTCTCTATGGCGAGATCACCTGGCGGCTCGCCAGCTTGCCCGGCGTAAGTGGAGCCGGCCTCGCACTGTACAACCCGCTCACATCGAACTGGACCGAGACAGTTCTGGTCAACGGTCACCCACAGATTCCGGGCAATGAATCTGTTGTGTCCTGGAACCGCGTCAGCGCCGATTATCTTCGGAACCTGGGCGTCGCGATCCTGCGTGGACGCCTGTTTACGGCAGCGGATCAGGAGACCGCCCCTCCGGTTGCAGTGGTAAACGAAGCGTTCGTGAAGCGCTTCTTCGGCGCCGATGAAGATTCGATCGGCCGGCACTTCGGCGTCGAGCGGCCCGAGAACGCCGGCACGTTCCGCATCGTGGGTATCGTACGCGACGCGAAGTTTGCACGGTTGGGGCTGAACAGACCGGCGCGCCCCATGTTCTTCGTTCCGCTCGCACAGCGTGTCGGCTATAGAACCGATTACAGGCGGATGCTGGAGGAACGTTCCCATTTCATCCAAGGCATCCTGTTGGTCACCGACTCCCCCGCTGGCGATCTCGAGCCGCTGCTCAGAAGGACGCTGGCAGAGGCCGATCCGAACCTGACGATCACGAGCGTCAGAACGATGCAGCAGCAGATCGAGCTGTCGCTCGATCGAGAGCGGGCCCTCTCGAGCCTCGCGGAAGTGTTCGGGATGATCGCGCTCGTGTTGGCCGCTGTTGGCGTGTATGGCGTCACGGCCTGCATGGTGGTGCGGCAAACCAGCGGAATCGGCGTCCGGATGGCGTTGGGTGCGGATTGCACCATGGTGATCCGTTTCGTGCTGCGCCAGGCCCTTCAACGCGTGGCGGCCGGGCTGGTTGTGGGAGTGCCTCTGGCCGTGGCCGCGGCGAGGTTCCTGGCTTCGCAGCTCTACGGCGTGTCGCTCTGGGATCCTGTCGCCCTCACGGTCGCCGCCGGGTCGCTTGCAGGGTGCGCGTTCTTAGCGGCCATTATCGCGGCGGGCCGTGCTGCCGCCATCTCGCCGGTGAGCGCTCTCCGCACGGAGTAAGGCCAGACTGCCCACGGGCCGGCTCGGCGCTTATTCGTCGCGGAGGGCGCGCATGGGATCGACCAGGGAGGCTCGCCGCGCGGGGCCGAAGGTGGCGCCGAGCGTGATCAGCAGGAGAGGAATGGCGACGGCCGGAAACAGCGCGTAGTTCAGGTGATCGAAGGTGGCGACCCAAGCCACCGAGACGATCGCGCGGCAGACGAAAAAGCCGATCACGAGCCCGACGGCAACCCCGATCGACCCGAGCACGAGGCCCTGCCGGAGAACCATGCGGACGACCTGCGACCGGTCCGCTCCGATCGCCATGCGCAGGCCGATCTCGCGGCGCCGCCGGCTGACCGAGTACGCGATCAGGCCGTACAGCCCGACCATGGCCAGCACCAGCCCCATGGTTCCCAGGCCCGCCACGGTTTGGGAGAGAATGTGGGGCGTCTTGATGGCGCGCTGCGTGTAGTAATCCTGCATGGTGCGGGCGCTGGTGACCGGCATATCGGGATCGATGCGGCTGGCCACGTCGCGCAGCACGGGCGCCAGCAAGGCGGCATCGGGAGCCGCGCTCTCGGCGGTAATGGTCATGGCCGGCTGATTATCCTGTGTGTAGGGCAGATAGAGGAAGTCCAGCGGCGGCTCGGCGATCCAGAAGTATTTGGACATTTTGGCGATGCCGACGATTTGCACGATCGGGCCGGTAGAGTTCTTGAGATGAAAGGTTTTGCCGACGGCGTCCTGCCGCGGCCAGTAGTGATCGGCGAAGAACTGGTTCACCACGGCCACCCGGGGCGTATCCGCGCGGTCGGAATCCAGGAACTCGCGGCCGCGCACGATCGGGATGCCCAGGGTTTTGAAATAGCCGTCGCTCACATAGAAGTTGGGGATTGCGAGGGCCTGCTGGCCGCGCGGCAGCGTGTAACCTTCCGGCACCAACTGAACGGCTCCGCCTCCGAGCATCGGAACACCGGACATGAGCACCGCCGAACGCACGCCCGGCGCGAGGCGCGTCTTTTCCAGAAGATCTTTGTAGAAGCGGCGGGTTTGTTCTTCGGTGTAATGCAGCGGCTGGGTATCGAAACTGGTCAGCCAGAGATGATCGGTGCGGAAACCGGGGCCTTGCAGCAACTCGTCGCGGAATCCCTGCAGAAGCACAGCGGACACGAGCAGCAGCACCAGCGAGAGAGCCACCTGGCCGGCTACGATCAGGTTGCGTCCCCACAGCCGCCTGCGGCCGGCGCTATCCGCATCGGCCGCTTTGAGCGCCGTCACCAGGTTGAGACGCGTGGTTTGGAGCGCGGGCGTAAGGCCGAAGACGAAGGTGCTGACCAGTGACGCCGCGATGGTGAAGAGCAGCATGCGCTGGTCTACCGAGACGTGGAAGGCGAGCGGCACATCCCCAGGGATCGGGATGCTGTTGAAAAAGCTGGTTCCAGCGTAGGCCACGAGGATTCCGGCGGTGCCGCCTCCCAGCGCCAGCAGCAGATTCTCCACGAGAAGCTGGCGGATGAGCGCGCCACGTCCGGCGCCGATCGCGAGCCGGATCGCCATTTCCCGGGAACGCGCGCGGGCGCGGCTGAGGAGAAGGCCGGTGACGTTGGCGCAGGCCACCAGCAACACGCAGATCGAGAGCATCAGCAACATCGCCACCAGGATGGCGTTCGGGGGCGATTGCCGCACGCGCAGTTGGAACTCGGTTTCCACATCCACCCGCCGGTTCTTGTTGGTCTGCGGATAAAGCTGCTCCAGCCGCGTGGCGATTCCGGAAATATCCGCGCTGGCCTGCGCGATTCCCACCCCGGGCTTCAGGCGGCCCTTCACGGTGAGCCAGCGGAAATCGCGCTTCTCGAGATCGTTGGCGCCGTTGAGGCGCGGGGCCATGGCGATGGGGATAAACAGCGAGGGCTTGACGTACTGGTCGATGCCGGTGAACTCTTCCGGGGCGACGCCGACGATGGTGCTGGGGACGCCGTTGATCCAGACCGTCGAGCCGATTACCGAGGGGTTGCCGGCGAACTGGCTTTTCCAGTAGTCGTGGCCGAGCACCAGTACGGCGTCGCGCCCCACGGCCTGATCTTCGGAGTCCAGGAAACCGCGGCCGAGCGTGGGCTGCACGCCCAGCACGCGGAAGAAGTTCCCGGAAACGTACATCCCGAATGTGACCTTCGGCAGAGCCGCCGGATTGGGCTTGAGGCCGAACGAGTTGAAGGCCGCGGCAATCAGCCCGTTGAAACTGCGGTTGGCGTCGCGGAAGTCGCGGTAATCCGGGTAGGAGATGGCGGTATTCGAAAAAACCTCGGTGGTGGAAGTAGTGACCGCCGCAACCCGGCTCGGCTCGAAAACCGGCAGCGGACGCAACAGGAGCGCATCGGCGAAGCTGAACATCGCGGAAGTTGCGCCGATCCCGATAGCCAGCGAAAAGACGCTAACCAGCACGAATCCGGGCGTTTTCGCCAACAACCGCACGGCGTGGCGCAGGGGCTTCAGCATCGGGCAGACCTCCAGCTTTTGGGCATGAATTAAAAACGACGCATCGGGGAGGCGAGACGTTCAATGGAAATGCGCGCGACGTGTGAATTAGTACTGGTGGCTGGAGCCGGACAGCAGGCCAACGGCGACACTGCCCGGCTTGCACGCAAATGCGCGGCCTCCTCGGGGAGGTTCGGAGCGCCCACCTGGGCGAGCGGGTATTTCTGGTCCCGCGCCCCACGTGTACCGGAACATAACGGCACTTCCACGCAAACACCTTGGAATCAGTTCCGCCCATCGTCGCATCCTGTCGCCCGACTGGTGGTGTTCCGCCTATGGGTTTTCGTGCTTTTCGGCAAGCATCTGACATACGAAACCTGCAGCCTGGAAGCCGCATCGCCGGTAGCATGCGACCGCCGCGGTGTTGCCGCTTGCCACGTGCAGCCCAAGGAACCTGCAACCCCGTCTTCGCAACTCCCCACATAAGAAAGAGGTGACGGCGCAGCAAAGCCCCCGGCCGCGAAACTGCGCGGCCGTAACGATATTTCCCAACGCCGCAACACCCTCATCGGGCGCGAACGCATGTGTGCCCGCAATCGCGGCAAGTTCGCCGTCCACCCAAGCACCGGCGTACAAGCCGGTTTTGAGATGCGTGGGCGCGAAAAAACTTCCGGGGTAATCCCGATAGACTTTCACCACCGGCTCCATCGGCTGTTTTGGCGAAATCAGCCGCACATCGGCACCCTGGGGTAACACCAAAGTCGTCTCCTCCGCCGCGACCATGACCAGAAGCTCCTCCGCTCCGGAAAAACGGAACCCGCAAAACACGTGTCGCTGTTCCGGGGGCAGCTTGGTGTAGAAACGAGGCGGGAGCTGTTTGCCGTAACGATCGAGAATCCTTCCAATTGCAGCTGGATCTCCCGTGGCCAGGACCGATGGAGGTTCGATCCCGGAGAAAATCAGCACAGCCGCGGCAGCTTCGCCCTTTTCGACCTCCACCAGCCAGCGGCACTGATCGAAGAACGGCGGTTCCAAGTCGGCGGCCATGTAGAATGTGCCAGCGCGATCCCGGCTCAACAGGGTACGCAGCAATTCACGGTCTGAAGTCTCTTCGATGGCCATGCAGACAATGGTAACCGCTCGAATCGCCTTGCTTCTCCCTCCCTGGCTGCCCGGCGTCCGTGAGGCCGGCTGAAGCGTCGACCTGATCCCGGAGATCCCGGATGAGCGCCTTGACATCGGCTACAGAAGACCTCAAACTCCTAGTTCGAAGAAATGTTGGTTGCATCCAACTACGGATCTCTGGTTTTCAGGCTGGATGAAGCTAGCTGGTTAGCGTCAGGGACGCCCCGCGCCGCCCAGGCGAGCCTGCCGAGAGCGGTGGCGCCGTTCATGGAAAGTACGGGACGTGGGTTTGAGAAAACACGACGGTGGCCGGACACTCGTTCCGCCACCTGGTCGGCGGAGAGTTGAAGCGGAGGCATAACCTGGTAAACAACGCGGTCCCAAAACGGATTGATTCCATGACATCGCGAACCGCGGAGTGGACTTGCATGTCGCGGGCAGCGTCCTCCTTTGAAATCGACGCGCACTATCACAGTGACGATTGTCTTGCTGCCCTTTTGGTTCCGGGGTACGTCAAGGCGCTGCTCCAGATGCGCGCCGGCAGGGCCTTTCCCGGCATTTTCTGGCGAAGCGAGGGATGTACGAATACCGAATCGCCAGGACGAAATACATCGATGCGGCGTTCCGTCAAGCCCTGGCAGACGATTTCGGTCAGATCGTTCTGCCTGGCGCCGGTTTCGACACGAGGGCACTGCGTATCCGGGCCGCATCAGGCAGGACTCAGGTGTTTGAACTTTTCGAAGACGCGAACGGGCTGATTGCGGGGCATATCAACGCCACACACGGCCTGGTCACGGCGGCGCTGCCATGATTGGCGTGCTGGAAGCGCCGCCCGCGGCCGGACTGTGAATTGGCTTGGGGCTCGCGCTGCATTTCAGCACTTGAAAGGCAGGTTACCCAATGTTGTCACGGACCCCTGGTTGGAAGCTGGCACTCCGGGCCGTCTTTCGCGTGCTCACTTTTCTGCTGCCATTTGCTTTCGCGGGCCGCCTGGACTGGTGGCGCGGCTGGCTTTTCTTGGGCTCAATTCTGCTGATCGTGGTGGTGAGCTTCGCCGTATTGCGGCGCAAGAACCCGGACCTGGCACGCCGACGACTGGACTGGCAACCGGGCGTCAAGCGATTCGACAAATTCGTGATCGCCGCGACGATTGTGGGCTTCATCAGCTTTTATGCGGTAGCCGGCCTCGACGCCCGCTACGGATGGTCGCAATTGAGCGCAGCCTGGGTTTGGCCTGGTATCGCCCTGGAGTTCCTGGGATTTCTACCCATTTACCTGGCGATAGCCGAGAATCCCTTCCTGGAACGGCATGTCCGCATTCAGACCGAGCTTGGCCAGCACGTGGTCACCACGGGACCGTATCGTGTCGTGCGTCACCCTATGTATTTCGGGTTGATGCTGCTGCTGCCGGGCTGCGCCCTGATTCTCGGCTCGGCATGGAGCTTTACGTCGATCGCGATGCTGATGGCCACCTTCATTGTCCGTACGGTACTGGAAGACGGTGCCCTGCGGCGCGAGTTACCCGGGTACAAGGAGTACTGTGCCCGCACACATTACCGTCTGGTTCCGGGCGTGTGGTAAGGCCGGGCGAGCTTCTTCTATGACGGTATTGCTCACATCCCTGGTGGTCGAGCAGCCGCTGAGGTCGGGCGCGCGGCGTTTAGCCCGCAGCACTTGAGAATTTGCTTGCATGGCCTTGGTTCAGATCGCCTCGTGTCCCGTGCTCTGCCTTCCGCCGCCAGCAGAGAGCCACCACAACAGGAAACAGCACGCACGCCGAAACGATCGATATCCGCCGCGATGCCTCGCCGTATCCGTGGATTCCAGCGGCCCCGAAGGGAAACACGAACACCGTGAAGGAACTCAGGGCAAGTAGACCGAGTTGTGGAATCCGATTGGCCGTGAAGAGAAAACAGCAGGCATCGGGCAGTAGTTTTGCAAAAAAGTGCCAGATCGCAATCGCAAAGGGAATGCCAAGCACGGTGACGATGCACCACGGCGAGGCATGTAGTCCCTTATCGAGAGTAGCCATGTCTGAGCGGGTCGCAAAGGTTCTAACCGGAACGTAGCAGAGAAAATTCCCCACGTTCATGAGGCAAAGGAGAAATGCGAAAAGCAAGAGATCCCGGCGGTGGCGTTGCCTGGCGAACGAATAGATCCCCCGCGAAACGAAATAGAGAACTCCATTGTCGAACAACACCCCAGCGTGCGTTCGAAGTGGATGACCATGGAGAACTCCCGGAACTGGCGCCCCTCGATCGATTCCGGATTTCAGGAAGGGTGTAGTTGAAAGGGTGAGTTCGCTGGTCTTAGAATGTGGCCCCTTCCCGCGAGTTCCGTTCGCGCGCTTGCCGGTTCTGGTTCATGAGAGCGGGCCGCGCGGTGCCAGCGATTCTCTGCCTGGGGGTTCTGCTCCAGGCACAAACCGCTACTCCCGATCCCGCCGGTGTCTTAGAGCGCTTCGCCGCCGCGCGATTCCGGGGATCAGGAACGGAATCGATCCAGGCGTTGACCTCGGATGCCGCCGGGAACGTCTATGTCGCCGGCTCCACGTCGTCCCCCGACTTTCCAGTGAAGAACGCGTCGCAGCCGCTAATCGGCGAGGCTGTCCTGATGCGTTCGGCAGATGGCGGCGCGACCTGGCAAAAGGTTCCGATCCCGCAGGTCCGGCTATTGACGATGGCGCCTCATCCGAGCGACCCGCAGACGCTTTTCGGCGGGGCTGCCGACGGCATTTACAAATCCGGCGACGGCGGACAGACGTGGCGCAAGGTGTACGCCTGGAGCAATCCGGCCGTCGATGATCAGATCTCTATCGTAGTGGACCCGGCCAACCCGCGGAACGCATACTTCTATGCCCAGTTCGACGTATACGACCTGGTGAACAGCGAAGGGCAACTCTTTGGGGCCAGTGCCGATGGAGGCGAATCCTGGAACGCGCTCGCGGCGCCATCGGTTGTGCCCGATATTCTGGGAGGCGCGGCGGCTCTGTGGGTCGATCCCAACGGATCGGGAACGATCGCCGTGGGACCGAACCTTTCGCGCGATCACGGCAATACCTGGACCGGGATGAGTTCGCTGCCGCCCGAGGCGACGTTCGGTTTCATCTTCAACGTTCCCGTTCCGGGCCATGCCGGGTGGATTTACGCGCAGGGCACGGGCGGCGGCAACCTTTACCTGAGCAAGGACTGGGGCAATACGTGGAACCAGCAACCAGCCCCGATGGCACCATCCTGCGGGTGTCTGGCAGTGCTGGAAGATCTGCGATTCGACCCGGATTTGCCGGGCACCTACTGGGCCGATGACGAAACTAATATCTACACCAGCAATAATGCCGGCATGACGTGGAGTGTTGTCTCCGCGCCCACCATTGCAACGGCCACGCCTCTCGCTCTGGTGAGCCGGAATTGCAGCGGGGGCGCGCTCGTGGAAGTTATGGCGGGAGATGAATACGGCACAATCAGCGCCGTGACCGCCAGCCATAACTTCGGAGGGAGCTGGCTGACGCCGCACCTCACTGGCGTAGTGGATGTGGCGGCTGGACCCGGATGCGCATTGTATGCGGTGAAGACGGCCTCTTCGAACGCGTTCGTAACCAAGCTTTCGGGGTCCGGCGCAGTGCTCTGGTCCACGTTCCTGGGCGGATCGGACCTGGACATGCCGGTTGCGATTGCGCTCGACGCGCAGGGGAACATCTATATCGCAGGCGTAACGGCTTCGCTGGATTTCCCGATGACCTGGCCGCGTGTAGGGCCATATGGAACGTCGAACGCTTTCGCCGCCGCATTCGACACGAAGGGAAACCTTCTTTACTCGATCGTGATCGGCGGAGAAGCGCGGGATACGGTGACCGGGTTGGCCGTGGATGCCGGCGGCGAGGCGCACCTGGCAGGATGGACATTGTCCAACTCTTTCCCCACAACGCCAGCAGCCTTTGCGGCGAGCGCCGGCCAGGACAACGGATTTGCGCTGAAACTGGGATCCGGGGGAGCCATAATCTACAGCTCGTACCTGCCGGGGTTCGCGCCGCTCAATCCGCGGTTACTGCCAACCGTGGCGGTGGCGGTGGAAGCCAGCGGAACGGCACTATTCGGCGGGCCGGCGGGCGTACTGATGCGCATGAGCGCCGATGGCTCGACGTTCACGCGCACTTCCAGCGTGGGGGGCGCGATCTACGCCATGGCTTGGGATGCCGAAAGCAACCTCTACATCGCCGGACAACTGGGAACACCTTCCAGTACCGTGTGCGAGGCCGGCACGAATCCCGCGTTCCTGGCAAAATTCCAGCCCGATGCGGTTCAGCAGAGCTATCTGACGTGGATCGGCAGTTGCCAGACCCGGCCCGTCGCGCTCGAAGTCAGTAGCGGCGGGGAAGCCACACTGAGCCTTTGGACGCTCAGCAATACGCTTCCGCTGATGAACCCGGTGCTGCAACAATCTCTCTCCTGCTATGCGGGAGCGCCCGCCATCGTGCAATTGAGCGCGGATGGATCGCGGTATTTGTTCGCCACTTACCTGGATACGTGCCCGCAGGCGCCGGCGATTGCCGTGACGCCGGACGGATCGGTCTACACGAGCGTGGAAAGCTACCGGTACCCACCGGGCAGCAGCGGAGTGGCGATTCTGCGAATACCGGCCGTCGACCCGGCAGGGCCGGCCATAACCGGCGCCTTCAACGCTTTCAGCGGCGAACCGGCAAGCGCCTCGACCGGCATGCTGCTGACCATCACGGGAGCAAACCTGGCGCCCGGCTCGAACTTTCTCGGCATTACCGACGCCAATCCCCTGCCTACGGGATTGGGAACGATACGGGTGCTGTTCGACAGCATACCGGCCCAGCTTTTGCAGGTGACTCCCGGACTGATCACCTGCGTCGTGCCACAGGCGCCACCGGGGGCGACCTTCGTCAGCATGGAGGTCGTCCGGCAATCGGCAGGCCGGCCGCGCGGGGGGCTGACCGATTTCGCACCGGAAGCGGGTCGCACGGAGGCTCATCCCCTCGCGTTGCCGATGCCCATCGGGAACACTTTCGGCCTGCTGACCACCGCGTTTCCCGCCTTGCCGCCCGCCGGCGTCGTGCCGGGCACGGTTCGCAATGCCGACGGCAGCCTGAACAGTGCACAGAATCCGGCGGCGGCCGGTTCGACGGTGACCCTCTACGCGACCGGCTTGAGCGGGCCGGGCACCATCCCGCTGTATGTGGACCCTACGCAGCCGGTCTGCTTCGGCTTCAACTGCACCCCCACGCCGCCCGTTTTGGGCAGCGCGCAACCCGCTCCGGGTCTCATCAACGCGATCTACGCGGTCGATCTTTCGATTCCGGCCCAAGCCACCGCCGGAGAGCACGTGATCTCGACGGAGTCATGGCCTGTCACGCACGGAATCAGCATCTATGTTCAGTAGACAGGATCGAACCGCGGCCGGGCTTTACCGCCGCAACACCGACCGGTGCGGATCGAGTGTCACTTTGACGGGAGCCTGCGCCAGCGTCAGGGTGAAGTGGGCCGGATCGCTGGACGAGCGCACCCAGCGGGTGATTACGGCGCCTTTGGCGGGTTGAATCTCGACCGGCGCCAGGGCGGTGAAATCGTCATCCACTCCGCTCTGGGTCAGCGTGCCGGTGACTCGCACGTTCGGCGCCTTCCCGCTCACGGTGTAGGACAGCTTCCAGTTGGGAATACCGGTGCCATACACCCATTGGTCGAAGAAGGACTCGAGATGGGCATCGGCGGAATTCGGCGGCAGGAATTCGGCGGCCAACTGGCGGAACTGCTCGGTCGAAATGGTCTGGTGATCGTAACGCTTGAGAATCGAGGCCAACATCGACAGGAAGCGCTCGTCGCCCATCCGGCGGCGCAGCATGTGCAGGATCCAGGTTCCCTTTCCGTAGGTGATGGTGCGCCAGGCTCCGGGATCGAGCGAATTTTCCAGGCGCGAACCCAGCACGATGGGGCCGGTGGATTCCACGCTCTTGCCCGATCCGCCGTTGGCCAGCAGTTGCTCGCGGTAGCTATC
>Ga0335078_10011329_pt1 | contig 13220 bp, 10 predicted proteins | sample Lox_Sample_32_FD_206711 | JGI IMG/M metagenome (GOLD analysis project Ga0335078, IMG submission 206711) | Soil microbial communities from Loxahatchee National Wildlife Refuge, Florida, United States - Lox_Sample_3.2 | ecosystem: Environmental > Terrestrial > Soil > Wetlands | place: USA... | reverse complement strand
GGTTGGCCAGCACCGAGATCTCCCCCAGGCTGTGGCTGACCTCTTCGATTGACTTCTGCACGTGCTCCATGCTGCTTGTGCCCTGCGTCACCGCGGACACCTGCGTCTGCGCGTGCTCGCTGACCTGCGCCACGCTGGCGGTCAGCTCTTCTACGGACGCGGAGGTCTCTTCCAGCGTGGAGGCCTGCCCCTGGGCGCCTTCCGCCAGGCTCTGCGCGCTGCTGGAGAGCTCTCCGCTGGCCGCCGCCACCTGGTGGGCCCCTTCCTGCACTGTGGCCACCATGGTGCCCAGCCGCGCGCTCATGGTGTTCAGCGTTTCCGCCAGCCGTCCCATCTCGTCCCCGCGGTTGATGGGCAGCCGCTGGGTCAGGTCTCCGGAGGCAATTGCCTGGGCAAACGCCACTCCGCGGGAAAGCGGCACGGTGATGGATCTGGCCAGCAGCGTGTTGAAAAGCAGCGCAAGGAGCATCCCGACCATTCCTATCACAAAGACGACGCGCTCAGTCCTGTTCAAGGTTGAAAGGTATTCGCTGCTGGGGACCACGAAAGCAACGCTCCAGTTGGTGGCCTGCGTTGGCGCGTACGCGGCAGTCATCAGCGCGCCCTTCTGGACAAAGTGCAGGACGCCCGTTTTCCCGGCAACCATTTCCTTTCCCAGGCCCGCCAGCGAGGGATCTTGAAGAAGGTTCGTCTTGAAGACCTGCGTCTCATCAGGGTGCGCAAGAACAACACCGCTGCCGTCAATGACGAACGCGTACGCCTTGGACTTCTCCGATTTCTCCGTGATGATCTTTGTCAGGAAGTTCAGGTTGAAGCTCAGGGTAGCCACGCCGACAACCCGGTCCCCGGACACCACCGGGACCGCCGCGTGGGTGATGGGCTTGCCGGAAACGCTGCTTACCACGGGCGCTCCGACGTTTGCCGTCCCGGCAAGCGCTTCCTTGAAGTAGTCCCTCATCCCGAGGTTTCTTCCAACGGCGCTGGTATCCGAGCATGCAACCACCGTTCCATCCATTCCCAGGAAGTTGACCGTCTCGTAGTCGGCGCTGAGCGATGGAGAGCTCTTGAAAGGAGCCAGGAACTCGTTCAGCGCGTTTGCGGCTGCTGCCGAGTCTTTCCCCTTGTCCGCAATGATCGTCATCGATTGAATGGCACCCTGGTTTGTCGCGATGGCGTAGGCTACCTTGGTTTCTTCCTGGTAGACGGTGTCGATCAACCGCGTCAGGTCGCTCGCCTCCACCATGAGCCTCTGGTCGCTGATGCCCTCAAGGCCCATTCGTGATTCCGTGACGGCAACGACGGTCACGGCTGCGAGGGGAATTGCCAGAATCAATGCACCGACAAGAATCAGCCTCACGCCTATGCTCATCCTGCTCAGCATGAGATCCTCCTCCGGTGGGTTATCTGCTCTATACGCAATGTTAAGGAAAATTGCCGTTGCGTTGCAACAATTATGACGGCTGTTCTAATATCGGGAATCTCTCCAATATTCCGGCGCGGTCAGGAAGAGGTTGGCCTGGCCCTGTAAGAAACGAAAGAAGTGCGAAATCCCGCCTCGCACTTCTGACGTTTTCCGCATTGCCGCGCGGCATGCGCCGGAAAAAACCTAGAGAGTCGGCAGCAGACCTTCTACCGCGAAAACCATCCCAAGCGTGAAGAGCGCGACGCCGGCTTCGGCGGCAACTCCGACGATGAGCGGTGAAAGCCCGGTCCTTGCCATATCCCGGAAGCTGGTGCGCAGCCCCACGCCGATGAACGTGAGCTGGAAAGCCCACTCGGAAAGGTTCTTCAGCGCCGTCGTCCTTGAGGTGAAATACGCACGAGCTTCCGGAGTTTTCAGCAGAGCGAAGAGAACGCTGAAGAGCACCGACAGCGCAAGGAAGCCAAGGACAAACTTCGGAAACTTCTGCCACAGGAAGAGACCCTTGTGCTCCACCTCTTTTGCAAGCCCGCGGCGGGAGTAGTAGATGGCGAACCCCAGGATCACGAATCCCATGAGCGCGTTGCGGCAAAGCTTTGCCAGCGTGGTGTACGCCAACGCGGCCTTGGAGTAGATGGCGCCGGTGGCAACCGCCTCCGCTGTGTTGTCCACGGCAAGGCCAGCCCACACGCCGAACGCCTTGTCGGACATTCCCATGAGCCGGCCCAGGAGCGGATATGCCACCAGGGCTACGGCGCCGAACACCAGGATGACCGCAATTGCGTACCCCGTCTCTTCCTTCTTGGGCTCGATGGAGCCCGCCGCGCCGATGATTGCGGACACGCCGCAAATGCCCACTCCCACGGAGAGAAGGCTCCCCAGTTTCTCCGGGAGCTTGAAGAGCCGGGCAAAAAGACTGACGAAAGCGATGGAGAAGAGAATTTCAACAACCACGATGGCAAGGCCGATCCCGCCCAGCCTGGCCACGTCGGTGATGAGGAACCTGGCTCCCATGAGGACGATACCGACCTTCAGGAAGAACTCGTAGCTGGTGATCCCCGGGGCAAAAAAGCCGGGGAGCGGGATGAGGTTGCCGATCAGCATGCCGCCCAGGATGGCGATGATCACGTTGGAGGCCAGCGAACGCACCCATGCCACGGCGATGACCGCCTGGAGCCAGTTGGCAAGGAGCTTGCCGGCAATGGCCAGGACCACGATGAGCAAGATGCCCGGCAGGTACGACAGGATTTTTTTCATCCGGGGCCTACCAGGGGATGGAAGACAAAGCGCCCGTGAGCACGAGCGCGACAATGGCGAAAGCTACGATGACCGTCCACCAGTCCAGCGTGATCTTGTTCTTCATGGCGCGCATGGTGCGCGCCCCGCTGCTGGTCGTCAACGGAAGAGGCCCAAAACAGCTCTCAAAGGGCCCGAAACAACGGATTCTTAACAGTGTCCGGGCCGCCCGGTGAATATCTGAACCGGATATCCGGCCGCTCAGTCCTTGGGTCGCGCCCGCAGGTCCAGGCGTTCCGCGCGCCGGAAGCGAAGCCATCTCTTCAGGCCGCGATCGATGAGCGTCATTACGTCGTCAGCAAGGTTCTCTGAGCCCTTCACGTTCATGGAGACCGTGGTGAAGATGGCAAACAGCATGCGCTTCGGGTTCTTGAACAGGCTGGTGCGGAACACGCCCCTGCGCGTCCCTTCTGCCAGGATCTCTTCCAGCAGCGTCTCGATCCGGGTGAAAAGGACGCTCCCGTTGGCGTCACGCGTCTCAAGCCCGGGGTACACGAACCGCTTCTCCCGGGCATAGATCCCGCGAAGGATGTCGTTGCTCCGGAGGCTCAGCGTGGTGTATCGAAACAGGGCCTTGAGCCGGTACAGGGGAGAGCGGAAGCTGTTCACGCGCTTCTCTATGTCCCGCATGCCCCGTTGCTCTATGCCGTCAAGGATTGCGGAGTAGAAGTCTTCCTTGCTGTCGAAATAGGTATAGAAGCTGCCCATCCCGAGTCCCGCGGCATTCGTGATGTCCTTGATGCCGACGTCCCGGTATCCGTTCTGCCCAAAGAGCCTCTCACCGACCCTGAGGAGAGTTTCTTTCCGGTTGTACTCCACGAAATCTCCCAAAGTAACAGACCGGATCTGCCGATCAAATATCCGGCCCGCCCCTTCATTTCCGCCCCAGACTGTTAGGTTATCGTTAAAAAAACGCCCTGCAGCGGCGGTTTTCACCGCGCGCGAGCAGTTTCGGTTGACACGGGCGCGCGCGAAAAACAGTCTGTGCCTTGAGACTATGAAAGCACGAGAGAGAGTGCCTGCCAAGGGGGAGAGCCACTATCACCTGTCCTGCCCGGTCTGCGGAAGGACGTTTGATGACCCTCCCGGAGACTTCCTTCTCACGTGTCCCGAGCCCCACCAGCCCGCGCTCTTGAAGGCGGTGTATCGGCAGCCAAGGCTCAACCCGCATCCCGAGCTGGGCGGAGTATTCCGCTTTTCTGATTGGCTTCCCATACGGCGGAGCTTTGAGCGCGCGCCGGGCCCCGTGGTCTACCGGAGCACCGGCCTGGGGCCGTCCCTGGGGCTCTCCAGCCTTTTCATCATCTTCAACGGCTACTGGCCGGAGAAGGGCGCCCTGATGGAAACCTGCACATTCAAGGAGCTTGAGGCGCAGGCAGTGTGCGGGCGCGTATCCCCGGATTGGGCGTCCTGCCTTGTGGTTTCCTCTGCCGGCAACACCGCGCGGGCGTTTCTCCAGGCGTGCGGGAGATGGGGCGTGCCCGCCCTGGTTGTGGTCCCCGGCAACTCCCTGCCGCTCCTGTGGAGCGCGGAGGAGCTCAGGCCTTCCGTGCGGCTGGCCGTGCTGGAAGGGGAGGCGGACTACAGCGACGCCATAGCGCTGGGCAACGGGATTGCCGCCCTGGAAGGCTACTACACCGAAGGCGGCGCAAAGAACGTTGCCCGCCGGGACGGCATGGGGACGGCGCTCCTTCGCATGGTGGAAGAGGCGGGGGAGATCCCGCACCATTATTTCCAGGCCGTGGGGAGCGGAACCGGCGCTATTGCGGCCTGGGAGATGAACCTCCGTCTCATCGGGGACGGCCGGTTCGGCGACAGGAAGACGCGGCTGCGCCTGGGGCAGAACGCCCCCTTCACACCCATGGTGGATGCCTGGGAGGCCGGCTCCCGCGCCATTGCCGCCTGGGATGAGACCAGCGCCCGGAAGCACGTCCGTTCCATCCGCGCCCAGGTCCTGGCAAATCGGAATCCCCCCTACGCGATTGCCGGCGGGCTCCATGACGCGCTCAAGGACACGGGCGGCTCGATGTACCGGGTGACCAACGATGAAGGCGCGCGGGCGGGGCGCCTGTTCCAGCAGCTGGAAGGAATCGATATCGACCCGGCCGCGGAGGTGGCAGTTGCCGCCCTCCTGCGCGCGCAGGAGGCGGGCCACGTGAAGCCGCGGGACGTCATTGCACTGAACATCACCGGAGGCGGCCGCCAGAGGCTTGAAGACGAGCACCGCCTGGAGCATCTTGCACCACATGTACGCTTCTCGCTTGCGGACCTGGGACACAAGGAACCGGCGTCGCGCATCAGGGAGCTGATGGAGGCAGCCGGGTGACCGATCTTTTCGACAAGTGCCGCTCCGATTCCGGTTATTTCGGCGCATTCCGCGCCGCCAAGGACATGTACTTCACGCAGCCGGTCCTGGAAGGCACGCCGGGCCCTCACATGAGGTTCCAGGGCAAGCCCGTGATCATGTGGGCAATCAACAACTACCTGGGGATTGCCGGCAGGGTGGAAGTGAAGGACGCCGCGGTTGAGGCCATGCGGGAGCACGGCCCGTACGCGCCCATGGGGTCCCGGCTCCTTACCGGCAACACCCGGGAGCACATCGAGCTTGAGCGCAAGCTGGCGGAGTTCTGCCAGAAGCCGGCGGCCATCCTTTTCAACTACGGCTACCTCGGTGTCCTGGGAACGGTCTCCGCACTCATTGGAAAAGATGACGTGGTGATCATCGACTCTCTTTCCCACGCCTCCATGATCGATGCCACCATCCTTGCCTCCGCCGGCAGGCGTTTCCGCCCCTTCAAGCACAACAACATGGATGATCTCGAGCATCACCTTCGGTCGGCCAACAAGGATCGCAAAGGAGGGATCCTTGTCATCACCGAAGGTGTGTTCGGGATGAAGGGCAACCTGGCGAAGCTGCCGGAGATCTGCGACCTGAAGGAGAAGTACGAGGCCCGCCTCTTCATAGACGACGCACACGCCTTCGGCGTCATGGGGGCAAACGGCCGGGGCACCGGGGAGCACTTCGGCGTGCAGGACAGGGTGGACCTTTACTTCGGGACGTTTGCCAAGGCGTTTGCCGCCATTGGCGGGGTGACCGCCGCGGAAGAGGACGTGGTGGAGTACGTCCGATACAACGCGCGCACCAACGTCTTTGCCAAGGCGCTCCCGCTTGCGTACGTGAAGACGCTGGAAAAAGCGCTGGAGCTGGTCCAGGACCCGGAGCCAAGGCAGCGGATGTGGCGCATCGCAAAGCTCCTCCAGCAGGGCCTCACGGACCTCGGGTACGACATCGGGGAGACAGAGTCACCCATCACTCCCGTCTACGTGCCCTCCGGGGATGAGAAGTCCGCCATGGGAATGATCTCTCTCCTGAGAGAAGAGTACGGCGTCTTTGTCTCCGGAGTGACATTCCCCGTGGTTCCTCCCGGCGTTGTCCTCTTCCGCATGATCCCCACGGCGGCCCACAGTGAAGACGACGTGGAGAAGACCGTGGAGGCGTTCCGCAAGATGCGGGACAAGCTGAAGATCGACCTCTCGCAGAAGCCTTCCCTTGTGAACAGGTAGCCCGCGGTGCCGCCCCGGGCTCTCGTTACCGGAGCATCCCGCGGGATCGGCCGCGCCGTCGCAGCCGCGCTGGTCCGCCGCGGGTTTGAGGTGATAGGCACTTCGCGGAATCCTGCATCCTTGTCGGACGCGGAAACGCTGGATGGCGTCCGCTACCTGCCGCTGGACCTTTCAGATGAGAGAAGCATAGATTCCGCGGTTGCCGAAGCCGGGGCGGTCGACGTGATGATCAACAATGCCGGCGGAAGCCAGATCGGGCCGATTGAGGAAGTGCCTGTTTCCGCCATGCGCGGGCTGCTGGAGCAGAACCTCCTGGGCTCCGTCAGGCTGACGCAGGGACTGCTGCCCGGGATGCGTGTCCGTCGAAGCGGAAGGATCATTTTCATCAGCTCATTTGCCGGCGTCACACCGGTGCCGTTCCTTTCCGTGTATGCCGCATCAAAGGCGGCGCTGACCGCGCTTGCCCGCGGCCTGCGGCAGGAAGTGATGGCACACGGCATATGGGTAAGCGTCATTGCGCCGTTCGACATCCACACCTCCATTCCGCTTGAGCTGCACTTCAAGGAAGACTCCGCCTATTCACCCGCGGTTCTCCGCGTGAAAGCGGTGAGGGACAAGTCCCTGGCAGAGGCGCCAGAGCCGTCAATCGTGGCTGGCAAGGTGCTTCAGGTCCTGGAAGCGCGGAAGCCGCGCGCGTTCTATCCCGTGGGGCGGAACGCGGGCCTGCAGGGATTCCTCCTGAAGCACCTGCCGGACTCCATGGTAGAGAGCATTGTTCGAAAGTTGTTCACGGTCGACGGCTGACGCCGTACGCGGCCGGGAATATCCGAATGTCGGCGCAGTTCTTTTGAAGGAGCTTCCTGTGAAGAACCTTTTCGATGCAGCAACTGCAGATCAGATAAAGCAGCGTCTTGATCGCCTCCGCAGAGACAGTGAACGGCAATGGGGCTCGATGAGCGCGGCCCAGGCCCTTGCGCATTGTGCCGCAGCGCTGGAGATGGCAATGGGCGAAATAAAGCCTCCTCGCGCTCTGGCGGGGCGGTTGATGGGCTTTTTGATCAAGCCGAGGGTAGTTGGAAGTGACGAGATGCTCCGCCGCAACTCGCCGACAGTTCGTGGACTGCTGGTCCGGGGCGAACGCAACCTGGATGCGGAGCGGACGCGTCTTTCCGTGCTCATCGACAGGTTCGTTTCGGGAGCACCATCAGTCTGTACTGCTCACCCGCATTCGTTTTTTGGCCCGCTGACACCCGCGGAGTGGGCCGTCCTGATGTACAAGCATCTCGATCACCATCTCCGTCAATTCAGCGTGTAGACCCCGCTTCCTTGGCGGCGGCCGCTACTCCGCCATTGCCGCCTGGCGCTGCTGCCCGGCCTGGCCCGCCGCCTTGGGCTTGGACCTCTTCAGGAAGACCGCGGGCACAAGCGCAATCAACGTGAAAACGGCCGTGACAATGAACACGTCATCGATCGCGCTCACGAAGGATGACCTCTGGATGATCCCCCAGATGTACGCAAGGGCCATGGTCTTGCCGTGCGCCGCGCCGCCCATGGAGGCGCCGGCGTGCTGGATGAATCCCATGGCCGTGGAGTTGGCGGGAGTGACCTCCCAGGTGAGCCGCGCCGCATGCAGCGTCTGGCGCTTGGTCAGCATGGAGGTAAGCACGGCGATCCCGAAGGAGCTGGACACGCGCCCGATGATGTTGGTGATGGCGGACGCCCGTCCGATCATCTCCGTGGGGATGTCCACCATGGCCGCCGTCTGCGCCGGCATGTTGGCTAGCGGCATGACCAGGCCCCGGAACATCGTCCATACCATGATGGTGGTGGTTGCTGTGGCCAGGTTCAGGTTGCGGTAGAGGAACGTGATGAACGCCATGAGGAGCAGGCCCACGATGACCAGAGGCCGCGCCCCGATCTTGTCAAAGAGCCTCCCGATGATGGGCATCATGAGGCCGGAGACCAGCGCGCCGGGCATCATGAGCAGACCCGTCTCCATGGCCCCGATGCCGCGGATGCTCTGGAGGAAGAGCGGCAGGAAGAAGAGGCCGGAGAACATGCCGATCATGGTGACGACGATGGTCAGGTTGGCCAGCGTGAAGCTGGGATACCGGAAGACGCGGAGGTCCAGGAGCGGGTTCTCCGATGTCAGCTCCAGGTAGATGAAAAGGACGAAGGAGAAGAAGCTCACGCAGAAGAGAAGGAGCGTGCGCTCATCCGCCCATCCCCAGTCGGCGCCCTTGGTCAGGGCCAGGAGGAGGCAGAACAGCGCGGATGCCGAGGTGACCGCCCCGCCGACGTCCATCTTGCCGGGGTGCTTGCTCTGGAACTCCGGCAGGATGAAGAACGCAAGCAGCATCCCGATCACGCCGATGGGAAGGTTGATGGTGAAGATCCACCGCCAATCCACGTACTCCACCAGGTAGCCGCCCAGGGTCGGGCCGATGGCCGGGGCCACCAGCAGCGCAATGCCGAAAATGCCCATCCCGGAGCCGATCTTGTCCCGCGGCACCATGCGGTAGATCATGGCCATGGTGGTCGGCATGATCATCCCGCCGCCCACGGCCTGGATGACCCTGGCGCCGATCAGGGAGTTCAAGTCCCATGCCAGCGCGCAGAGGAGGGACCCCGCCACGAACGTCGCCATGGACAGGATGTACAGGCGTTTGAAGCCCAGGCGGTCTCCAAGCCAGCCGGAAAGCGGAATGACCACGCCCAGGGCCAGCATGTAGATGGTGGACACCCACTGGATGGAGCTGGGGTCCGCGTTGAATACGTTCATCATGGTGGGCGTGGCCACGTTCACGATGCTGGTATCCAGGATGGACATGAATGCCCCGATGAGGGCAACGAGCACCGGCGCAAGCCAGTGATAGCCTTCCTGGCCGGCCTGCACGGTCTCTATGGTATGCGCCGGAGCGGTGCCCGCCTGAGCGTCCTGGCGCGTCTCTCTCTGATCACCCAAACTCGGCTCCTTGCCCTTAGAAAGTACGCACGGGCAGGGGGAGCGGACAAGTTAGGATTCTAACTAAGAGACGACCGTCTCCAGCCGCCGGAGATAGTAACGGGCGGCGGAATCCGCGGGGTCTCCCGCGACAACCGCCTGGAAGCCGCGGACCGCGTCACGGTAGCGCCGGCCCTCCAGGTCCTTGAGGGCGCGCTCGAAAGCGTCCCGGGTGCCCATCCGCGCTTCGTCCGGGCGATCGATGACCTCGTAGACCCCGACGGCGCGCGACTTGCCTTTCACGCGCACCCGTCCCAGGTAGCGGTGGGGCATGCGGGTAACCTCGGGGCATGCCTGCAGGACGTCCGCGCTCACGATCATCCAGGCGCCGAAGGTCCGCGTGAGCTTCTCCAGCCGCGCGGCCAGGTTGACCGCATCGGAGATGACCGTGCCGTCCATGCGGGAAGACTCACCGACGGTGCCCAGCATCAGGCTCCCGGTGTTGATGCCCACGCTGACGCTGATGGGCCGGTAGCCCGAGTTGGCGCGGTGCCCGTTGAAGACTCTCACGGTCTCCAGCAGCTGCAGGCCGGCGTTGACCGCATCCTCCGGGGAGCCCGGGAAAAGCGCCATGACGCCATCCCCGATGTACTTGTCGATGAACCCGTAGTTGCGTCGGATGACCGGCGAGATGCGGCTGAGGTACGAGTTGAGGAAATTGAAGTTCTCCACGGGAGTCATCTGCTCCGAGAGGGTGGTGAAGCTCCTGATGTCCGCAAAAAGCACGGTCAGCTTCATCTCGATCTGGTCTCCCAGGCTGACGTTCTCAATGGAGTCCTTCCCCAGGAGCTTCAGGAACTCCCGCGGAACGAACCGTGCATAGGAGGACGCAAGGGCCTCCGCCTTGCGGGAATTGTCTTCCGCGGAGATGTAGGCAAGCGCAGACTTGCGCGCAATGAGCCACGACTGGAAAAGGATGAAGATCACCATGGCGTAGGAGGTCAGGAAGAAGCTCCCCGCGTGCGTCATGTCGCGCACGATGTCGAAGATCGCCCCGCCAAGGAGGATCAGGAAACCGACCAGCATGATGACCGCGCCCTCCCGGCGCGCAACAAGGGAGCGGACCAGCCAGACGGTTATCAGGACGCCCTCAGCCATCAGGAAGATCTCGTAGTAGAAATGGACCGGCGATATGTCCCGCACCGGCACGACGCACACGAAGACGCAATACGCCAGGGTCACTACCAGGAGTGGGATGCGGGCAAAGCGCGGGCATTCCCGGGGGAACAGGTGCGCAAAGTAGAAGTAAATGAGCAGCGCGGCAAGGTAGACCGTGATGTACTCCGCGGAAATGAGCGTGTGGAAGCCCACGGTGCTTGCGACCTGGTGGAGGATGCGCGCCCCGGTCAGCGCGCCACGCAGGGAAAGAATCACGGAAAGCAATCCAAAGTACAGTGACGCCTTTTCCGCCGGGTGAAGGAGGGACAGGAGGATGTGGTAAAGCCCCATGGCAAGGATTGCGGAGTAGATGATGGCATCGATCAGCGTCCGGTTGGACTGCAGAGGCGCAATCCGCGTGTGAAGCCCGATCAGCGGCGCTTCGGTGAGCCCTGCCCGCGAATCTTCCGCATTGGCTACCTGGAGCACAATGTCCAGCCTGTCCCGCGCGCTCAGGGAGATGCTCTGCGGGGCGTAAGAGCCCCGGACCAGCGACAGGTCGCTTGAGACGGTCCCGTTCTCCGTCATCAGCGCGCCGTTGCAGAAAAGGCGGTATGAGGTGGCAACCCCCTTGAGGTACAGCCCCAGCACCTCGGGGACGCCGGAGGGAAGGAGCACCGTCAGCCGATACGTGACCACTCCCTGGCGCGGGAACTGGCCCGGGTCCGCGCTCCAGTCTCCCGGCACGCCGACCAGCGCCCCGGAGAGTGCCCGCCCTGCCCTGAAATCCCCCGGATCCAGGAGCTGACCCCGGTAGATCTCCCACTGCCCCGCCAGCGCAGCTCCCGTCTCAAGGTCATGCTGATCCAGCGTGATGACGCCGCCCGCAGCAATTGGCGCAGGATCCGCGCCGCGCGCAGGGGCCGTCCCATCAGGCCAGGCGGCCAGGCAGGCAAGAAGAAAAGCTCCTGCTGCGATGCAAAACGCGGGGCGGCGGCGTAGGGGGGGCATGCGGCAGTATAGGGTCAGTTCGCGCTTTGGCGCAATCTCGCGCTACGTGTCGCTTTCAGCGGATTGGAACATCGAGTCCAGGCACATCAGCTTGAGCACCGTCATGACCTTGGGCCGGACATGGCTCAACGTGACATCGCCGCCCTTCGCCGTCACGGCCTTCTGCACCGCAATGAAGACACCAATCCCCATGCTTGCGATATGGTCCACGTCGCCGAGATCGAAAATCAGCCGGATGAATCCGTAGTCGATGGCCCGGAAGACGCCATGGCGCAGGTAGTCCGCGCTGTAGCTGTCAACGGTCCCCGCAAGCTTCAAGATCAGGCAGTTGTTCTCACCGCCCACCCTTTGAAGCCGGACGCCCAGGTTTTCAACCGCCCCTTCTTCAAACTCAGGAACGATGTCCTTGTTTGCAGCCATATTCAGCTTCCAAAGGATACCACAGCGGGTAATGAAAAACAGGAGCGCGGCTTCGGCGCAGGGTCGCTATCGCGTTGAATCGTAGCCGTGCTGCTCACGCACGGAGGCCAGCATCAGCTTCAGGCGGTTGAGCTGGTTCACCTCGCTTGCCCCCGGGTCGTAGTCGATTGCGGCCACGGTCACCTCGGGGTGGCGCCGGCGAAGCTCCCGGATCATTCCCTTGCCCGTCACGTGGTTGGGCAGGCAGGCGAACGGCTGGATGCACGCTATTGCCTGCGCGCCGGTTTCTATCAGCTCCATCATCTCCGCCGTCAGGAACCAGCCTTCCCCGGTCACGTTGCCCAGCTGGACAATCCCGTCAACGCCGCGCGCCAGCTCCATGATTCCTTTCGGCGCATCGAACCTGCGTGATTGAGCAAGCTCCTTTTTCATCCTGACCCGGAAGAGCTCGATCAGCCTGATGGCAAGCCGGGCCAGGAAGGCCGCTTTCCGCGTGCCCGCCAGCTTCCTGCGCCGGAAGAGGTTCCCGGACGAAGAGTAGAGGAGGAAGTCGATGAGATCCGGAACCACAGCCTCCGCGCCTTCACTCTCGATGACCCGGACGATCTCGTTGTTGGCCGTGGGATGGAACTTGACCAGGATCTCACCGACAACGCCCACGCGGAGCTTCCTTTCCCCGGCCAGGGGGAGCGCGTCAAAGGCGCGCACCATCCGGCGGATGGTCCGGTGGAACGTGCGGATGCGCGGCCGCTCAAGAGCCAGCTTGCACTTCTCCGTCCAGAGCGCGCAGAGGCGGTCCGCCGCTCCGGGCTCAGCCTCGTACGGCCGCACCCGGTAGAGCATGCGCATGAGAAGGTCGCCGTAGACCAGCGACATGAAAGCGCGGGCAAGAAGCGGAACGGAAAGGCGGAACCCGGGATTCTTTTCAAGGCCCAGCGCGTTGAGGGAGATCACCGGGACGTTTCCCATCCCGGCATCAGCCAGGGCCTTGCGGAGAAACGCAATGTAGTTCGTGGCCCTGCATCCGCCGCCGGTCTGCGAGATCAGGAGAGCTGTTCGGGACGGGTCGTAGCGGCCGGACCGCAGCGCGGACATCATCTGGCCCACGACCAGCACGGACGGGTAGCAGGCATCGTTGTTCACGTACGTGAGGCCCACGTCAACGGCCTTGCGGTCCACCTCCGGCAGGATCTCCAGCCGGTAGCCGGAGAGCCGAAACGCCTGTTCCAGGATGCGGAAATGGATGGGAGACATCTGCGGGGCCAGGATGGTGTGCGTCCGCTTCATTTCTTCGGTGAACACCGGGCGCGGGCCCGCGGCGGGCCGCATCGCCGCCGAAGGCGGCACAGCAACAGCGGCCGCAGCCTTTTGCCTCGCTTCCAGGGCCGCTTTCAATGAGCGAAGTCG
>Ga0335078_10011327_pt1 | contig 13220 bp, 5 predicted proteins | sample Lox_Sample_32_FD_206711 | JGI IMG/M metagenome (GOLD analysis project Ga0335078, IMG submission 206711) | Soil microbial communities from Loxahatchee National Wildlife Refuge, Florida, United States - Lox_Sample_3.2 | ecosystem: Environmental > Terrestrial > Soil > Wetlands | place: USA: Florida... | reverse complement strand
ATCTTCTGTTCGCCCGGCAAACTGGGACGCACGCGGGACGGGTCCTGGTCCGGGTGAAGCGTCTGCCAGGGCAGCTAGCCGAGTGGATCGAAGCGCTGCGCTTGCAAGCCCTGCACGTAGCGCTTCAAGGCTCTCCAGAGGCCCACCCGCGGAATTTTTGGTTTTCGGCGCGTGGCCCGCCGGACGGATTACGGCCTGATAGAGAGGGCGTGAATTCCCCGCCAAGACGATCACGGAAGGATTACAATAATCCAAAAGGTGGAACAGCACCTCTCATCGGTAGAGCTGACCCGCATGCTGCGCGCCTGGGGAGACGGGGATCAACTCGCCCTGGAACGCCTTACGCCGGTGGTCTTCGCCGAATTGCACCGTATTGCCCGCCGTAGTATGGCTGACGAACGCGGGGGACACCTGCTGCAGCCTACCGCGTTGGTGAACGAGGCCTTTATCCGGCTGCTCGGAGGAGCGCCCGTCGCGTGGTCCAGCCGAGCGCATTTCTTCGGTTTCTCGGCGCGGTTGATGCGCCAGATTCTGATCGATTTTGCACGCGCCCAGGTGACGGACAAACGCGGAAATCGCAGCCCGCACGTGGGGCTTTCCTCAGCCGGCGAAGTGCAGGGCAGTCATTCTGACCCGATCGATCTCATCGATCTCGATCAGGCGCTCAACGAACTGGCGCAACTGGATCCCCGCCAGGCCCAGATCGTGGAACTACGCTATTTCGGCGGTCTGGAGAATGCCGAGATTGCCGCCGTGCTGGGCATTTCGGAACCGACCGTGGTGCGCGCGTGGAGGGTGGCACGGGCATGGCTTTTTGACCGGCTGCGAAAGGTGAAAGACGGCCCACCATCGCCGCCGGCCGTATGAGTCCGGAGACCTTCCGTCAGGCCAGTGAACTCTTCGACCGGTTGCGGGAACTTCCCGAGGCAGAGATCATCCCCGCCTTGGAAGCCGGCTGCGGCGGAAGCGCGGAACTGCGGGAGCAGGTGATGCGCCTGATACAGGCCGATCGGGACGCGGGCGTCAGTTTCCTGGGGACACGTGCGATGGAGGATGCGGCCCGTTTGGTGACGCCCACGACTCTTGCGTTGCCCTCTGCCGGAACCGTAATTGGAAACTATAGCCTGGGGCGGCAGATCGGCGCCGGCGGCATGGGGGTAGTATTCGAAGGTAAGGACTTGCATCTCGATCGCCGCGTGGCGATCAAAATTCTACCTTTATCCATCGCCGCCGAGGCTCAGGAACGCATCCGCCGCTTTCAGCGGGAGGCGCGCGCGGCGTCTACATTAAACCATCCGCACATAGTCTCCATCTTCGATGCCGATGTCGCCCAGGGCTACCATTACATCGCCATGGAGTTTGTGGAGGGCAAGACGCTCCGCCAACTTATCGGGCCGGAATCTGCTGTGCTCGATGTCGAGACCATTCTGGAGTGGATCAGCCAGACTGCGTCGGCCTTGGGGGCAGCTCACGAGGCGGGCATCGTCCATCGGGACATCAAACCCGAGAATATCATGGTGCGGCCGGATGGTTTCGTGAAAGTCCTGGACTTCGGCTTGGCCAAACTGCACGAAGTCGCGCGCAACCGATCGCGCCAATCGGATTTGTTGACCCGCCCCGGAAACGTAGCAGGCACCGTTCATTATCTTTCTCCGGAACAGATCCTGGGGGAACCCTCGGAACCGCGTAGCGACCTGTTTAGCCTGGGCGTGGTTGCTTATGAATTAGCGACCGGAGTGCGTCCATTCGAAGGTCCGACGGATGGCGCGATATTCGAGGCGATTTTGCATCGCACCCCACCCGCGCCGGCAGTGGTGCGTCCAGGTATTGGAACGGGACTGAGCGCGCTGATCATGCGCGCAATCGAAAAAGATCCGGAGCTCCGCTTTCCGAACGCGGGCGACTTGCGCAGCGCCTGCCGCTCGGTGAACCGCTCCTATATTGCGAAAGGGCTCGACACGGAACTTGCTCCGGCAGCTCCCGCGGTCGCCAGGCGCACGCGAATCATTAAACCCGCAATCGGTTTCGCTTTTATCCTCCTGCTGGCAATCTGCATTTGGCTTTTCCTTTTCTTGCGCCGCCAGAATCAGAGGAAGGCCGCGGCCGGGCCGGCACAGGTGACTGTGCTTACAGCATTACCCGGCTACCAGATTCATCCCAGTCTTTCACCGGATGGACGACGGCTGGCGTTCGTATGGAACGGGCACGGCAACAATTACGACATATACGTCAAAGCGGTGGATAGCGAAGACGCACCGCGGCGGCTCACTTCCGATGAGGCCCAGGACCTGAGTCCGGCCTGGTCGCCCGATGGAAGACAAATCGCATTCCTTCGCATCACCCCGGCAAGCAAGCAGATTCTGCTGATTCCCGCCGCTGGCGGGCCCGAGCGCCTGATCGGCGAAATCAAACCGGTTTCGGTTCCGTGGAAAGGCGAGCCCTCCACGATGCGCGCGCTGCCGGGCCCGGCGTGGTCGCCCGAAGGCCAGACGCTCGCCGTATCGGACCGCTGCGATTCGAGCGGCGTCTCCGATTGCATTTACCTGCTTTCGCTCGATGGAAAACGCCGGCGTGTCACGTCGGGCGCCATCATCGGCGACTATAATCCCGTTTTTTCACCGGACGGAAGGCAAATCGCGTTTCTGCGAACTACGGGCGACGTCGGCACAGCCGACATTTTTACGCAAAGCATAAACGAAGGCTCCGCGCACCGCTTGACTTCGGACAATAAGATACCGATCACCCTGGCGTGGTCGGGCAATCATCGCATATATTTCATTTCCAACCGGACCGGGCCGCTACTGGCGTGGAACGTGCCCGACGGTGGGGGAGAGCCGCAATTGGTCGGCGGCCTAACGGGCGCAGCGATCTTTCTGACGGCTGCCGCACACTCCAGCGAGATCGCCTACGCGGAGTCCTACCGCAATTCGAATATTTGGAGGACAAACATGACGGTCCGCGGTGGAGCGCCTGAGATGCTGATCGGATCTTCCAGAAGTAACTACAGCGCCCAATACGCTCCGGACGGCACGCAGATTGTGTTTATCTCCGACCGTACCGGCGGGTCGGAAATCTGGGTCGCCAAGTCCGACGGCTCCGATCCGCGCCGCATCACTTTCTCCTCCTCGGTGAGGCCCATCGGGTCGCCAACCTGGTCGCCGGATGGAAAGCAGTTCGTGTACGATGCTGTTCTTTCTGGGCGTTCCCAGGTCTATTGGATGAACGTGGACGGCACTAATCAGAGGCAGTTCACCTCCGATTCTTGGGAGTCGATGATGCCTGCCTGGTCGGCGGATGGGCGGTCGATTTACTACGTGATCCGCCAAAACGGATTGCTCTCCTTGTGGAAGAGACCGGTGGAGGGCGGCGGAGCCATCCGGATCGCAGACGACGTGACATCCGAAGCACTGGAATCGCCGGATGGCCAACGGGTGTTCTTTTCCCGGTCCACACCGGGTATTTATGAAGCGCCGTCCGGCGGCGGAACCCCCCGCCTGGTCCCCGAGTTGTCGGGAGTGGTGGATAGCCGCCATTGCTTCGTGACGCGTACGGGCATCTATTTCCTGTCGCACGAGTGGCCTCCCTGGACCGTGCAACGTTTGGATTTCGCGACGCGCAAGATTTCCAAGGTCGCGAATCTCCCTAAGACGCTGGAGTTCTTTACGCGCAGCCTTTCCATCTCGCCGGACGGCCTCTGGATGCTGTATTCGCAGGTAGACCAGATCGGCAGCCAGATATCGATGATGGCCGATGCGCAGTGAGGCTGCCGCTTGCTGACGTACAGCCTGCCAGTGGCTGCTCGTCGATCCGAGCGACCGGACCTGCAGACGCTACGGTCGATTGCTCGAACGGCGCGCCGGGTATTCTCTGGAACATTTAGTATCGCCTAATCGCCGAGTACGGGTAATTAATGGACGTCCTGTGATCGCCCGTGCGCTCTTTTCTCGCCCTCTCTAGCAGAGGGTAAATCATGAAATCGCGACTTCCGTTGCTGTCCGTACTATCTTTGGCCGTTCTGGCCCTATTTGTTCCGGCGTACGCATGGGGCCAGTGCACGCCCACGACGTACACGGTCACTAACGCGAACGATGACGGTTCATCGGGTGAACTCCGGTGGGCGGTGACGCAAGCGGAGGCGTGTCCGGGCTCGACCATCAACTTCAGTCTGGCTTCACCATCGACGATAACGCTCACGAGCCGTATCCTGATTAACGCGCCGATGACCATCAACGGACCCGGCACGTCGAGCCTCACCATCAGCGGCGGCCAGCCGCCCAGCAACGGCACCGCCAACCCCTCCAACACGCGCATTTTCTTTGTGGATCCGGGCACCGGCAGCACCGTTTCGATCAGCAATCTCACGCTGGCAAATGGCGTGGGCTTCGGCGGATATAGCTGTGTTGGCGGTGGAGCGGCAGGGATGGGAGGTGCGATCTTCCAAAACAGCGGGACTCTGAACGTCACAGGCGTCGTGTTCAACGGGAACTACGCGGCTGGCGGACCAAGCGGCATCCAGTGCAGCTTCAGCTCCGGCTACGTCGGCACCGGGGGCGGAGGCTTCGGCGGCAATGCGCCAGGGGCGTTCGCGTCTAACGCAGAATTTGGCGGCCCAGGGGGCGACCTCGGCGGCGCCGGAGGTACCTGGAGCAACGGCGGCAGCGGCGGCAACGGCGGGCCGGGCGGAGGCGGCGGCGCTTCTGGCTGTGGTTCCTGCTCCGGCGGCAACGGCGGTTTCGCGGGCGGCGGCGGCGACGGCGCTATCTGTTCTACCTGCAACGGCGGCAATGGCGGATTTGGCGGGGGCGGTGCCGCTACCGGCGGCGCGCCCGTGGGCAACGGCGGCTTCGGCGGCGGCAACGGCGGCGTCAATAGCCCTGGGGCCGCCAGTGTCCCTGGCGGCGGCGGCGCGGGATTTGGCGGTGCGATTTTCGTAAACAACGGCAACCTCGCGCTAAACAACGACCAGTTCGTCAATAATGGCACCATAGAAGGGGCCGTAGAGGGGACAGCCACAGCCGACCAGACGGGCCAGGCAAAAGGCGGTGCGCTCTTTATTATGTCTACCGCCAACGCTACCGCCACCGGCGTCACATTTAGCGGCAGCACAGCGGAGGATGCCGGCCGAAACTCCACCAACCCCTATGGCATCGCCGGCGCCTATCAAAACAATCTGACTTGCCCCGGCCAGGACACGGTGGATGTGTGCGGCATTCTGCTCCCGCCCGATAGCGTGCAGATCGTCTCGGGCAATAACCAAAGCGGTGCGACTACGCGCACCCTGGCCCAGCCCTTCGTCGCCCAGACCAACGATAGCAGCCAGATCACTTTCACGATAGTTTCTGACAGCGGCGCGGGCGGCGCGTTCCCCGGGGGCGCTTCGTCGGTGACGGTCGGAACCGATTCCAACGGCAACGCCATCTCCCCTCAGTTGATCGCGAACAATACTCCGGGCTCGTTCACCGTCACGGCGACGGATGGCTTTGGAACGGCAACGACGTTCACGGTGGTCACCACCGGCTGTACCACCAATCCAGAGGTGAACAGCACCACGGCAGACAGCTTATCGAATCCGGCGCAGGGGACCTTGCGATGGGCGGTGAATAATGCCTGCGCGGGATCGACCATCACCTTCGCATCCGGCCTGACCTCGCCCATCGCGTTAACGCCCGACAACTTTAACGGGCGATTGCGCATCGACGACAGCCTGAACATCCAAGGTCCGGGCGCGGGGAGCCTGGCCATCGACGGCGGCGGCGCAACGCGCCTGTTCTTTATCGGCGGAGGGACGGTTTCTATCAGTGGGCTGACTCTGCAGAACGGGCTTGCCCAGGGCGGCGGCGCCAACAACTTGGGCGGCGGCGCGGCCGGGATGGGCGGCGCGATTTTCCAAAGCGGCGGCATGTTAACCGTAAACGGCGTCAATTTCACCGGGAACGCCGCCGTGGGCGGTGCAGCCAATAATTCTTTGGGCGGGCAAGGAGGCGGTGGGTTTGGCGGGAGTTCGCACTCGTACAATGGCGGGTCTGGCGGCGATCTATTTGGTCTCGCGGGCGTAAATGGCGGATATAACGGCGGCAGCGGTGCGGGCGGCGGGGCCGGACCCACCGGCGGAAGCGGTGGCTTCGGCGGGGGTGGCGGCTATGAATACAGCGCCCTGCCCGGAACCAGCGGCGGCACTGGCGGTTTTGGCGGCGGCGGCGGCGCGGCGTTGAGCATCGCTGGCTCCGCAGCCCCTGGATCTGGCGGGTTCGGCGGCGGCGCCGGCAGCGTCTTCGAAGGTGGCGGCGGTGGCCCGTTTGGTGGCGGCGGCGCGGGATTTGGCGGCGCCATCTTCGAGTACGCAGGCACACTTGCGCTGCTCAACGATTCTTTCACCAACAACTCCGCTATAGGCGGAGTCGGCTATCAGTCGGGACAGGGCAAAGGCGGCGCGCTGTTCATCTATTCCGGCGCCGGCGCCGGCTATTCCAACTTGACCTTCGGGACAGGTGGGACGGCCAACGTTGCGGCCGCCGCCGGCAGCCCCGGCATTGGCAATTCCGCCTCGCCTTATACCGGCGGCGCGACCTGTCCGGGCCAGGACACGGTCGATATCTGCGGCACGCTGACGCTCAACGCCAGCAGCGCGATAGCCGTCAGCTCCAGCCAGAATCCTTCGGCCTACGGCCAAGCGGTCAGCTTCACGGCAACTGTAACGCCGGTCGCGCCCGCCACGGGGACGCCCACCGGAACCGTGCAGTTCGCCATTGACGGATCGAATTTCGGTTCGCCGGTGACGCTGTCTTCGGGTACGGCCACTTCGGGAAATATCTCGACACTCTCGGCCGCCTATCATACCGTTACCGCGACTTACTCGGGCGATAGCAACTTCGGCAACAGCTCGGGCACGCTGACCGGCGGCCTGATAGTGAACCTCGCTACCAGCAGCGTCAGCGTGTCCCTCACGGCAGGCACCGATCCTTCCGTCTATGGACAATCGGTGACGTTCACGGCCATGGTCAGCGGCGAGTACGGAACCAACGTTAGCGGCACCGTCGCCTGGAGCGGGAATACGGGCTGCGCGCCTTCCCCTCTTTCCGGCAATCCGGGCATGGCGACCTGCACCACCAGTTCGCTGCCGGTGGGCGCCTCCGATACCGTCACGGCCACCTATGGCGGAGACGGCGACCATTCCGGCAGCAGCGGCTCCGTGAACCAGACAGTAAATCCGTCTGGAACTCAGGCAGGCAGCGCGACTACGGTCGGCTCCAGCCAGAACCCCTCGAATTTCGGACAAGCAGTCAGTTTCACTGCGAACGTTACGCCGGCCTCGGGCGGGGGAACGCCTACCGGCACAGTGCAGTTCGCGATTGACGGAACGAATTTCGGTTCCCCGGCGACGCTATCCTCGGGCATGGCCACTTCGGGGAGTACTTCGACACTGTCGATAGGAAATCACACCGTTACCGCGACGTACTCGGGCGACAGCAACTTCGCGGGCAGTTCGGGCACGCTTACTGGCGGGCAAACGGTGGCCGACACGCAGGATCTGCAGATCGTCTCCGGCAACAATCAAGGTGGCGCGACCACGCGCACACTGGGGCTGCCTTTCATCCTGCAGACCGCGGGCAATCCCATCGCGGGGAACCCCATCACCTTTACCGTCGTTCCCAGCAACGGCGCCGGCGGCACTTTCCCGGGTGGCCTTGCTTCTGTCGCGGTAGCCACGGATGCCAACGGTTACGCCACCTCGCCTCAGTTGATCGTCAACGGCACGCCAGGCTCGTTTACAGTCACCGGGAGCGATGGCTCCACGGCAGTGTCATTCAACGTGGTCACCACTCAGTGCGTGGCTCCGAGCGTTACGAATACAAACGAGACGGGTAACGGCAGCTTACGCTATGCAGTGGACAATGCGTGCGTGGGCTCGAACATCGATCTGACCAGCCTGTCGGGCACGATTCCGCTTTTCAGCCGCCTGCGCATTGACGACAGCCTGACCATCACCGGTCCGGCCGCAAGCAGACTCGCAATCAACGGCCAGTTTCTTACGCGCATTTTCTTCATTGGCGGCGGTACGGTTTCGATTAGTGGCCTGACGCTGGAGAACGGGTTAGGTTTGGGCGGCTATAGCAGCTTTGGCGGCAATGCGGCGGGGTTGGGAGGAGCCATCTTCATGAACGGTGGGGCAGTCACTCTTGTCGGCGTGACACTCTCCGGCAATAACGCGCAGGGTGGAAGCACAAGTGGTAGCGGCTTTGGCGGTGGCGGCTACGGCGGGCCTCCCACGGGCCCCGCCGGTTACACGGGCGGCCCGGGCGGCGACCTGTTTGGCATCGGAGGCACCGGAAATCTCAGCTATGGACCGGGAGGCCCGGGTGGTCCGGGTGCCGGCGGCGGCGTGAAGGGCGGTACGGGCGGCTTCGGTGGCGGCGGTGCTGTAGGCGGTAACGGCGGCTTCGGTGGCGGCGGCGGTCAAAACGGTGTGGGCGGCTTCGGCGGCGGCAGCGGCAACGGCAATACCTATGGCGGAGGGGGCGCGGGCTTCGGAGGCGCCATTTTCGAATACGCCGGTACGCTCACGCTCATTAATGATATGTTCACCGGCAACTCCGCCAGCGGCGGTTCTTCCTACGGTGGAAACAACGGGCAAGCTAAGGGCGGCGCACTATTTATTTACAACGGAGCCACCGCTATCAACAACGGCTCCACTTTCGCGGGAGATCTCGCGGCCGACGCGGGGGCGCCAGGCATAGGTAACTCCGCCGTGCCTTATACAAATGGCGCAACGTGCCCCGGGCAGGACACCCCTGATATCTGCGGCACTTTCACGCTACAGCCTACCGTAAGCTTCACCGGTCCCGCTTCGGCGGTTTACGGAACGACATTCACAGTGACCGCGACCACCAACAGCGGCGCCACGGCGACCATCAGTGTGACGGGCGGATCCTGCCAGGTGAGCGGGACGAGCGTGACGATGACCAGCGGCACGGTCGCCTGCCAATTACTAGCCACCTGGCCGCCCAACCCGCCCTACAGCGGAGCCACCGCATCCCTCAGTGTGGCAGCTACACCAGCCGCCACCGTGCTGACCGTGACCGGCGTGAGCACGCCGGCCGAGGCCTATGGCAGCCGTGCGCACACCACGGTGGCCGTAATCTTGGCTTGGGCCGCCAACCAACTGGCCGCGCCGACCGGCGGGCTGACTTTCGGTTCCACCGCCAGCGGCAGCTTCCTGGGCAGCCCCAATTGCGCCGCACGCAGTGGCGCCAGCATTCGCTGCACGCAGGTCTTTGCTCCAGCGATCGATGCTCCGGGCACGTACACCATTTCGGCGAGCTACGCGGGCGACGGAAATTATGCCGCGTCCAGCAGCACGCAAACCAACAATTTCAGCATTACCCAGCAGACCCCCACGGTGAATGTGACCAGCGTGGCACCGGCGTCGGAACCCTATGGCTCCGGCACGGTGGTGGCCGTCACAGGCAGTCTGGGTTGGACGGGTAGCGGGACCGGCCCGACGTCGTCGAACGGACCCCGGCTGACCTTCAGCTCGACTGCCGCAGGCAGATTCGGTTCAGTGACCTGTCAGGGGCCCAAACCGGTCGTTTGCCAGGTCAATTTTACTCCCGCGGCTACGGATGCGGCGGGCAGCTACACCTTCAACGCGAGCTATAGCGGCGACACCAACTATACAGCGGCGCAAAGCAACTCCACGGCGAACCTCGTGATCACGCCGGACGCGCCGGCAGCCAGCGTGACGCCGAATCCGGTAACGGTTAGCGTTGGCTCCACGGCCGCGGTAAAGCTGACGGCCACGTTCACCGGAGCCGGTGCGAGAGACGCGGCTCCCGTTGGCTCTGTACAGTTTAACGCGGCCTCGGGTGCATTCAGCGGACAGTCGTGTAGTACCAGCAAAGACGTGCTTACCTGCACGGTGAATTACACGCCCAGCGGAACGTTGGCGGTGGGCACGTACGGCAACTACATTACCGCGAGCATCGCGGCCGGCGGAGATTATCAAGCCTCGTCGGGATCGGCTAACTTGACGGTGACCCGGTGACCACGACCGAATCGGGAGACGAATATGCGCAGACTTCCAGTGCAATTAGACGGCTCCGGCCTGACCCTGATGGGTGAAATTGTTCCCGAACCGCGAGGCCGGCCGGGCGCCTAAAACACGGCACCACGAAAGCACCGCTGCACGATGTCTACGACCGAAGCGGACGCGACTGTCAGCATCAGCGTGTGGCGCCCGGCCGTTATTGAGGCCTACTGAGTGGGTGCAATAGGCGCCATGGCCGTCTGCAAACGCGAGTATCGCAACGGCAAAGCCGTGTGGTGCTTTGCGATTGATGCTCCGGGTTCGACGCGCGAGAGCCGCCGTCAGATCAAAGAGTCCAGTTTCCCGACAACCACGGCAGCAGACCACGCTGAGGCCGAGCGGCGCCTGACTCTGATTTGCTGACGGACTTCTTGACGGAGCATGAGTCCGTCTCAACAAAGACTTTGATTGATTCAGCGTCGGGTTGTTGGTGCCTACCTGCACTTCTGAAACTCTCCGCCGCCACTTGTGCGCGACGCGGCAGAACTCCTGGCCCTACGCTGGACTGACATCCATTGATGATCCCGTTTCGATTTCGCGATCGTTGTCGCGGACGAAAGTCGCCTCGCGTTTAAGGGGACAAACGAACCATTCGTCGCGGCTGGTTGTGCTTCCGGAATCCTGCTTCTTCTCTCGCGCCCGTTCATCTGCACGGCGTTGAATTACATGGGCAGGTTCGGGTCGTCGGCTGCAAAGCTCTAAAAACAAGGATTCGACCGGTCGGCGATGGGAAGGCGAGGACAGTGGCGCTAACTTTGCACAGCGGGTGGGGTATGTGCTCCGGTCCGCGCACATCCCGCCAAAGGTTCCGCCCCAGCCAGAGCGTTCCAACACCAAGCCCAGATGCGCCCCTCATGCTCTGCGCGAGAAATAAGTAGCAGCCTCCCTTGATAGGCATGCGCTGGATGTCCGGGATGGAAAAACGATTACGGGCCGCGGCGGTGAACGCCTGTTCCGGGGTAGCGGGATGTTCCCGTTGAAACGCTTCAACACCAAGCCCAGATGCGCCCCTCATGCTCTGCGCGAAAAATAAGTAGCGGCCTCCGACGCACGACAGGCGCACGCGGGAGCGCAGCCTTATTCGCTTTTTATTCGCCTATAGAATTATTGGAAATCCGGACATCTGAGGACATCTGAACCTCCCTTGATAGGTCACGCCAGCCCTTGAACGAGATACGCCCGAGCCGTTCGGCCCGCGAAATTGCGGCCAGTCGGCGGCGGCAAGTGCGATTGGAACTAGGAGCCAGGCAAGCCAACGCACAGAAGTCCTCAGTGTACATCGCTGCACGGCGTGCCGACATCCTCGTCTCGGGGAAGATTCAAAGGCAGAGTGCGACTGTCCAGCCCTCGTAAAGCTTGGAGAAATGCTTGCCGGCGGCAACCACGGCCGCCTCCAGTTCAGCCCTGCGATCCCGTGGGATGGTGTCGGAATCGAAGATCGTGATCGGCACGAATTACGATTCTCGCACTTCCCAGCGCCGGACCTGGCGGCATGGCCGGCGGGCTGTTCGGAGGTGCGCCGGGCGGGGTATTCAAGCCGCGACCCCTGTGCGGAGCGGACGCATTATCAGGGAGTGGGGACGGAAGACCCGGCGGTGATGCGGTACTCCCATTGGTTGCCGGGGGCTGTGGGGCGGCGCTTCTCGACGCCGTAACCGGGCACTCGGCGCAGTCGGCTGATGGCCGCCATTACGCTGCGCTTGCCATTGAGCTTGGCCCCCAGCGCCGTTGTGCTGTACCATTTACCGTCGTTGGCGAGGCCTGCGAGGGTGTCCACCAGCGTTACCATGCCGTGATAGTGTGGTTGGGCCGATCAGGCTCTCAGCCGTTATTGGACGCTGGTTGTCCCGGCGGGACCGGGCGCGACTCCGCGAGGAGTCCGCGCGCCAGGCGGCAGGAGGCTCCGGGCCGCGCAGAATGGGTCTGCGGTGTGCCGAGCACACTTGTTCGATCACAATCGCGCGCCGGCCCCGAATTCTAGCCAGCCTGCCCATCAACAAGTGCTTACGGCATCGGGCCGCCGCCTTTCTCGCCTAGCGATCCTGGAAAACTGCCAGACACCTCTGACGGCTAGAATGGTGTTTCAATCGCAAATGCATCGGAGTCATTAGACGGAGCACGCAACTATGGAACGCGACATATCAAGGCGTACGGCGTTGGCAACTGCCGGAGCCGCGCTTACGACTTCCCTTTTCACTGGCCGGATAAAGGGAGCGAACGACCGTATCACGATAGGCTTTATCGGGATCGGGGCAATGGGTTCAGGGAATCTGGACTTTGCCATGAGAATTCCCGAAGTCCAGCCCGTTGCGGTTTGTGACGTCTACCGGCCGCATCTGGAACGTGCGGAAGCCGCCGCACGCCAGAATGGATTCCAGGTAAAGGCGCTCCCCGATTTCCGCGAAATCCTGGCGGATAAGTCCATCGATGCGGTTTGCATCTCCACTCCCGACCACTGGCACGCCTACATGACGGTGGAAGCGTGCAAGGCAGGCAAGGATGTCTTCGTCGAAAAGCCGGCCTGCAAGTTCGTGGAGGAAGGTCAGAAGATGGTGCAAGCCGCACGCAAATACAACCGCATTGTCCAAGCCGGCACAATGCAGCGCTCCGGCGGCTATTTTCAAAAGGCTGCTGAGATCGTCAAGAGCGGAAGGCTGGGCGCTGTGACTTTTTGTCATGCCTTCCAGAGTGGGATCACGGAACAAATTGGCTTCGGCAATCCCCCGGACGGCGATCCGCCCGCGGATCTCGATTGGGATCTGTGGCTTGGACCCGCGCCAAAGGTTCCCTTCAATCCGAATCGGTGGGGCGTTAAAGCTTCCACGTACCCGACATTCCGATACTTCTGGGATTACGCAGGGGGCGCCATGACCGACTGGGGCGTGCATCTGATCGATCCGATCCACCAGTGCTTCGGCGACCCGATGCCGCTGGCGGTTTCGGCCATGGGCAGCAGGTTCTACGTGCAGGACAATACCCAGACGCCGGACACGATGCTGGCAACGTTCTATTACGAAGGTTTTCTTTCCGGTTACGAAAGCCGCACTTGCAATCCGCTACCCATGTTTGGGCTCGGCCAGGGTGCCGGCACGGTGATTCATGGCACTGAAGCCAGCGTTTTCGTGAACAGGAGCGG
>Ga0335078_10011325_pt1 | contig 13223 bp, 9 predicted proteins | sample Lox_Sample_32_FD_206711 | JGI IMG/M metagenome (GOLD analysis project Ga0335078, IMG submission 206711) | Soil microbial communities from Loxahatchee National Wildlife Refuge, Florida, United States - Lox_Sample_3.2 | ecosystem: Environmental > Terrestrial > Soil > Wetlands | place: USA: Florida... | reverse complement strand
TAGTATTAGGGTCGGTGTTGGTGAAATTATCAACCGCCACCTGTTCGCTCATATCCAGTTGGAAGGTGACATAGTTGGTGGGCGTAGTCACCACTCCAAAATTGAACGTCGCAGTGCCCAAATTGGCCGTCCCGACCGGCAACCCCGGCAGGAACTGATTGGAAAGATAGCCATCGCCGCCGCCATTGATGTCAATCAGGACGTCCACTGACCCGCCGGTATAACCAATGTCGGCTGTCGGAATAACGATTTCCAGTCCGGTGGTTACACTGGCGCCGACATTGGAACCACTCAAAGCAGCATTGGCGGTGCCCATTGTGCTGGTGAGGGTGTTGTTCAACGCAAGTGTGATCTGGTTATAGGTGGCACTGCCAATACCGCCAGTCAAGGAAACGGCGCCGAGGTATGATTGCGTTGCCTGACTGCCGTTCGGCAACGGAAAGGCATCCACATAAAGAGTGCCGGAGTAATCGTTGGCGTCAATCATGTAGGTCGCATTGAAGCCCGGGCTGAAAATCGAACCGTTCATGGCCGATTCTGTACTGGAACTGATATTCAGCGTATTTTGGCCGGAAGCCCCGCCGGCAATGAAGACATTCAAGTGATTGCCACTGTCTTGAAAACAACCTGCGATGAACAGGTAAAGATTTCCACCAGAAACCTTGGCATAAACAGCATCCAGCTCCGAACCGGTAGCATCACCGCCACCCGCGCTATTACCAAAGCCGGTGTTGATAGTCTGGACGTATAACGGACTGCCGTAAAAGGCGCTGTCCAAAGTTCCATTCAAATTTTGCGCGTTTGCACACACAGCTGCCCCTAAAAGGGATATGGCCACTGCGAAAGTTGCCACGGTTGCCTGAGCTCGGGTGGCAGCCGACAGTCCGGCCGCTACGAACAATTTCTTTAGTTGATTTCTCATATGAGTTTATTGGTTTATTGCGCCTGACAGCACACGCGTTACACGGACTCGTGCACGCTGCTAATCTATTTGGCTTACGGGCACACTAACATCCGTGAGCGAAATTACCACCACATGTTTGTGCGGTATGAGGACCAGGCCGCACGTTTGTGCAGTGATGGGAGGCCGCGAAAACAGTTCCCTTACCGCTGCTGTGCCTTCTGGGCAAGGACCGAAGCGAGGCATTCCTGAGCAATCCGGTTGTCCGGCTCGATTGTCAGTGCATTTTGGAAACAGGCGATGGCGTCATCCAGCCGGTTGAAGCGCACGAGCACCAGCCCGAGTTTGATGTGGCTGGGAACATGGCGGGGATTGATTTTGAGCACTGTGGCGTACTCGTGGGCGGCGGCTTCCAGTTGATTGGCGGCATTCAGCTCGTCCGCGAGTTCAAAATGCGCCTGCCAGTAATCCGGATCGAGTTGAATGGACCGCCGGAAATCAGCCATCGCCTCGGCGTGCCGGTTGAGTTTGGCCAGCATCCGACCGGCAGCACAAACGCAGGAGGGATCCTGCGGGCGCAACTGGATTGCGTGCTTCAGGCAATCCAGGGCCGCCGCATATTTCTGCTGGGCGAGCATAACCGAGCCGAGTTCGAGCCAGCCGGTGGGGAGGGACGGGCGCAGGTGCGCGGCCTCTTCGAGAAACGGTTCGCCCTGCGCCGGCTGCCCTTGCTCGCCGAGCAATCGGCCCAGTTGCAGGCAGGCGTAAAAATCCGCCGGCATCAATTCGGTCATCCGGCGATAAGCGGCGAGGGCGCCCTGCCAGTCACTATTGGCCTCGCAAAAATTCGCCAGCCCTTCATAAAGGTATTTGTCCGCAGGCGCGCGCGCCAACGCGGCGGTGAAAACCTCTCGCGCGCGCTCGGCAGCGCCAGGTTGCGCCTCGAGCTGGCGGAGTCGCAATATTTCATCCTGCAACTTCCGGATCCGCTCGAGATTGTTGAACTGCATGCTTAACGGGGGCTCTTCCAACCGCTCAATCCTCGCCTGCAACCCGAACTGCCGGTTCCAAATCGTCAAGCCCAGCGCGCGGTCGCAGGCTTCCGGCGAAAGCCAGTTGGTTCCGGCGGACCCGCCGCCCGCCGCCGCCAGGCTTTGTGCGATTTGTTCCGCCCAGAGTTTTCCCAGACGGTAATTGCCGTTGAAGTTGAAATGCACGTGCTCAAAAAAGATTTCATCTCCGGCGATGCCGGCGGGGCTGGCGGCGGCCAATTCACGCTCGGCATCGCATAGGGCCAGCCGTTCACCGGCATATCGCTGCGCGACCTGCCGGATGATGCCGTTGATCCGCGAATCGGCGCGGAACGGCAGCGCGTCGTCGTCACACGCCATTTGAAACTGTTCCCGCGCTGCGACATTTGTCAGTGCCAGCTCACACTGGGCGAGGCGGAAATGCGCCTCGGCAAATTGCGGGTCCAACTTGGCAGCCCGCCTGAACCATTCGGCGGCGGCGAGGAAATTGCTCTGCGACTGCAATAATTTTCCCCGGGCAAAATCCCGGTCGAATTGCGCGCGGTCCGCCGCCGGCAAATTGCCGTTGGCGAGCGAAGCAAACGGCGGACTGTCTTTGAGGTTCACCGAGACGGTGCTCAAAATGACTTTCGCGCCGGAATTCAGCCCGGCCCGCACGATGTCGCGCAAATTGGCCTCGAAATTCCGATAGACCGTTTGCTTGCGCCGATCATCGGGGGCGACACGGTTGCCGAGAAACATTTCCATGCCGCCCCAGGACGTGTTTTTTGATTTGCCGCCCAATTGGCGCAAGGCGGCAACCAGCAGTTGTCCCAGGCGCGTCCGCTGAAGCTCGATATTCAATTGCGCCGCCTGGCGCGGCAGGGCCTGAGCGCCGAAGACCGTCGCTGTGCCGAACGGGCCGACCATCTCGTTGTTGCCCATGTAAATGATCCAGAAATCGCCATCGTGCTTCGCGCACTCGCGGGCGATGGGCAGAATGACATGCGAATTGATGGCGGTGATGCCGAGGTTGACCACCTCGAATTTTTTTCCCGGGAACCGCTCGCGCAACTGCACTTCCATAAACCGGCTCGCGCTATAGGCCGGCTGCAGGTCGCCCATCGCGGCGGACTCGCCGAAAATAAAAACGCGGATGGTGTCTGGCAATTTAACGGCCGGAATCAAAAACGGGTCCGGCCAGCGCGCGAGTTGTGGTGGGAAAAAGCGCAGGGTAAAATTTTCGTTGTTGATGAAATAATCCTTCCCGTCGCGCTGGATTTTTTTGAAGAAGCCGGTGGGATAGCCATAACCGGCCAGCCACAACCCGAGCTCCACGCTGCCCAGCAACAACAACGGAACGACGAACAAGGCGATAAACCGGAAAAGCCATTTGCGCCCGCTGGACAACGGTGCCGACGGCGCGGACGGGGCAGTCTTGCCGGGCGGGAATTTTTTTTCCGGTTTGCGTCCGGGCGTTTGTTTGTTCGGGCGGTGCTTCATGGTGCCAGTTTCAAAAGAGCCGATCCAACGGACTGGAATCTTTGGCCGACCGCCAGCAGGTCGCCGCGTTGCTCGGGCGTTTTAACTGCAAAGGGTCTTTGCCCGCCAGCCGCAACATCAATCCCACTGGCGTGACGACGAAAATAAAAAACAACGCCAGTGCGCAGCGGCCGGCAAGCTGGCTGGAATAATATCCGAGCCGCAACGACAGCCGATACCAACCCCGATACCAGCGTGGTCGGAATAGTGCGATGATCGCCGCGATCGCAAGTACCCCAAGCACAGCATACCAGGCGTTCACCGGCAGATGCCGCCGCCAGCGCAGGAGCGAACTTAAAACGGCAAGTCCCAGCGCAGTCAGCAGCGCGGATTTGCGCCACTCCCTCGGGTCTTCTTTGAATTTTAATTTCATGTCAATCCGCCTGCGGCACAACACGCCGCTGAATTTTCTGTCGGGGTTGCGCGCTGCGTTCGAGGACAAAGCTGCCCATGACCAGATAATCCATTTCAGTGTTCACAAAACAGCGGTAGGCATCATCCGGGGTGCACACAATCGGCTCGCCGCGCACGTTGAATGACGTATTGACGAGCACACCACAGCCGGTCGCCCGCTCGAAGCGCAGCAGCAAATCGTACAGCAGCGGATTGCCCGCGCGCGACACCGTTTGAATCCGCGCCGAATAATCCACATGCGTGATGGCCGGCAAAGCAGAGCGTTCGGCTTTCAGCAAATCCTTGCCCGTCACGTTCGCCGGCAACGGTTTTCGTAATTCTTTCCTGACCGGTGCGACCAGCAGCATGTAGGGTGAATCCAAGTCCAGCTCGAAGTAATCCGCCACCCGCTCCTGGCGAACGACGGGCGCAAAGGGACGGAACGATTCGCGGAATTTTACTTTCAAGTTCATCACCGACTGCATTTTCGGGGAACGCGCATCGCCCAGAATCGAGCGGTTGCCGAGCGCGCGCGGCCCGAATTCCATCCGGCCCTGAAACCAACCGACGACTTTTTCCGATCTCAGCAGGTCCACAGTGAGATCGAGCAACTTGTTGGTTGCCAGCTTTTGAAAAACGGCGCCGTGCGAACGGAGCACCGTTTCAATTTCATCATCCGTAAACCCGGGCCCGAGCAGTGATGATTGCATCGCATCCGTCGGCGCAGCCACACGGGGATTTCCCGTTTGAGCATACCACGCGGCGAGGGCCGCGCCGATGGCGCCGCCCGCATCGCTCGCCGCCGGCTGGATCCAGATACGCTCAAAAATATGTTCACGGAGAATCAGCCCGTTGGCCACGCAGTTGAGCGCGACCCCGCCGGCGAGGCAAAGATTTTTCAGGCCGGTCAATTCGTGGGCGTGCCGGGCCAGCCGCAACATGATTTCTTCCGTGACCAACTGGATCGAACGCGCCACGTCCATGTGCCGTTGTTCGATTTTCCCCTCGGGTGCGCGCGGCGGGCCGCCGAACAGTTCGTAAAACCGCTCGTTGGTCATCCTCGTGCCGCGTAGAAAATCAAAGAATTCGAGGTTCAGCCAGAACGAGCCATCGGGTTTGAGTTCGAGCAATTCGCGCCGAATGGCATCGGCGTATTTCGGCTCGCCGTAGGGCGCCAGCCCCATCAGCTTGTATTCGCCGGAATTAATGCGGAAACCGCAATAGTCCGTGAACGCGGAATAGACCAGCCCGAGCGAGTGCGGAAAACGGAGCTCCTTCAATATCCTGGTCTCGCGTCCGCGCCCATAGCCGATCGTCGTGGTGGCCCATTCGCCAACGCCGTCAATCGTCAGAATGGCCGCCTCGTCAAACGGCGACGGATAAAATGCGCTGGCTGCATGGGATTGGTGGTGTTCGGTAAAAAGAATCGGACAATCAGGGCGCAATTCCGGCAGCTCGGCGCGGATGGTTTTGCGCAAATCCAGCTTTCCTCCCAGCCAGTTGGCCAGCACTGTCGGAAAGGTCCGCCAGCCGCCGGGCGCGACGGCGAGATACGTTTCCAGCAGGCGCGTGAATTTCAGCACCGGCTTGTCGTAAAAAACCACGGTGCCCAATTGCCCCGGCGTCAGGCTGGCATGGCGAAGACAGAATTGAATCGCCCGCGCGGGAAATTCGGGGTCGTTTTTTTTGCGGCTGAACCGCTCCTCCTGGGCGGCGCAGAGGATTTGGCCGTCCCGCACCAGCGCGGCGGCGGCATCGTGGTAAAACGCCGAAATGCCCAAGACGTTGCGCGGCGCGGGCATGGCTTAGAGAAACGGGTAAAGCGCCCAGGCAATGCCAGAGCTGGCCGAGAAAATCAAAATGGCGCCCAACAACAGCAACATGACGATGAGCGGGATAAGCCACCATTTTTTCTCCTGCCTGGCGAATTTCAAGAATTCTTTGAGCAGCGACCACATAGCAATGTGCAATCTAGGAATTCACTGCGGCCCTGGCAAATACAAAACAAGAGCGGGCGGGCTTTCATGGTTTGCAGTTCAGCAAGACAGTCGCGCATTCCGGAGTAACCCGATTCGAAGCGGAGGGTTTCGGCGAACTCGTGCAGCGCCTCGTCGAGCCCGCCCGGTTTCCCCACCAGCACGCCGTAATTAAAATGCGTTCGCGAATAACCCGGATTCAATTTTGCCGCCTCGGCAAATTCATTTCCGGCCTGCGTGAGCCGGTGGCGGCAGCCAGTTCGCCGCCCGGTTCAAAGTGCGGTTGCCGACCTGACGGGTTCAGGATCGCCCATCGCCGCCGATTCGCCAAAGATGGAAATCCGAAAGTGCCTGACGGTTTCTGCGCCGACACGCGCAACGCTCCGGGATTGCGGACAGTTTCCGGTGAAAAAAACTCAGCGCAAAATTATGGTTTTCGACAAACCAATCCTGGCCGCCAATCTGCAGCCGGCGGAACAAATGGGGATCGTAACCCTAGCCGGCCAGCCGCAGGCCAACTTCGAGGACGACCAACAGCAGGAACGGCAGCAGCAACGCTATCGTGCGAAACACCCAAATTTGATGCCGGATGAACGACTTTGTCCCGGACGGACCGACGGCTTGGCCGGAATTCGCTTTTTTGTCCTGTGGACTCAATGGAAAAATTTAAACCGTCCGGACCAGGATTTGCACAACTCCGACCGGACACCGATGGCGCGGACCGGGCCGCATGTTTGTGCGGTTGGGAAGGCAGGGGGGGCTTCTGCTACACTGAGCAGGTGATTTTAAACAACATTACCCTTCGCATCAGGTCGGGCGTATCCTTTTTACGTGTGGCTGTTCCCTTCAGGGGCTGAACCGCACGATCCCGATTTTCGCAACGGACCTGCCTGGGGAAATAATCATCTGATTTGTGACAATGCCATCCATCCATTCGTGGGCGTTCATCGGCCTGCTATTCCTTGGCCCGGTTGCGCCGGCTTTCTCGCAATCGGCCTCCAATGATTACTGGCAGACACAAAGTATCTATCAGATCGTGACCGACCGGTTTTTCAACGGTGATCCCTCGAACGACAATGCCGACGGAAATTATAATCCTGCCAATTCAGGTTCGGTGCACGGCGGCGACTTCAAAGGCGTCGAGCAAAAGTTGGATTACATCAAGTCGCTGGGCGCGACCGCGATCTGGATTTCACCCATTGTGGTGAACGGACACGGCCAGTTTTACGGTTACGCCGCCAGCGATTTTTACCACGTGGACCCGCACTGGGGCAGCCTTGCCGATTTGCAGCATTTCGTGCAAACGGCGCACGCGAAAGGTCTGCTTGTGATTGATGATATCGTCTGCAATCACGGTGACGACTTGATTTCCAGCAGTGATTCCGGTTACTGCGATTTTGTTTATCCGCCCTCGGGGTATCATTTGAAGTATTCCGGTTCGATCACTTACGCGCCGCCGTTCGACATTTACAATACCAATTATGCGGCGAACAACGCGTTGACCAACCTGTTTCACAATCAAGGTTGCATCGGGGATTTCAGCGACATGACGCAGGTGCAACTCGGCGAGTTGTCCGGGCTGGATGATTTTCGCACCGAATCGCCCTATGTCCGCTCGAACATGGCGGCGATTTACCAGTACTGGATTCAAACCGCGGGCTTTGACGGTTTCCGGATTGACACGGTCAAACACGTGGACACCGGTTTCTGGCAATACTGGTGCCCTCTGGTGCATCAATTTGCCGCCACGAACAGCGCCAAACCAGACTTTTTCATGTTCGGCGAAGTGTTTGACAGCAGCGAATCGCTCTGCGGCTCCTATACCGGCACGAAAAGCGGCGGGCCGTATCTGCTCGATTCCGTTCTGGATTATCCGCTTTATTTCACCGACAACAGCGTTTTTATTTCCGGCGGCGCCACCAGCCAGATTGACACGCATTATGCCAACGTCGCGACGTATTACGACACCAACGCGCAGATGCGGCTGGTGACCTTTCTCGACAATCACGACAATCCGCGTTTCCTGAACAGCGGCACGACGAATCAGTTGCAAGTCGCGTTGGCATTTCTGTACACGTCGCGCGGCGTTCCGTGTTTGTATTACGGCACCGAACAGGGCTTCGATGGCGCGACTGACCCCAATGACCGCGAGGATATGTTCGCCGGACAATTCAAAGATGCCGGGCTCGCGGGCGTGGACAGTTTCAACATGACCCATCCGCTGTTTCAACTGATTGCCAGGCTGAACAATTTCCGCCGGCTTTATCCCGCCTTGTCGCTGGGCACGCAGAGCAACCAGTGGAGCAATGCTTCCGGTCCCGGCCTGTTCGCTTATTCCCGGCGACTCGGCACGCAGGAGGTGTTCGTTGTGTTCAATACGGCGGGTTCATCGCAAACGCTGCCCGGCTGCAATCTGACCTACGCACCCGGCACACCGCTGGTCAATCTGCTCGATACGAACGAAATCATTTCCGTGACCGGCGCTTCGCAAACACCGTCCATCTCTGTACCCTCCATGACCGCAAAAATTTTCATCGCTCAATCTCAAATGCTTCCACTCGATCCGGTCGTGGCAAGCAACTCGCCCGCTCACAGCGCATCCCACGTGCCGACCTGGTCGCCGATTGTGCTGCAATTCAGCAAACCGATGGACACGAACAGCGTCCAGGCCGCGTTCAGTGTCAGTCCGGCGGCGAGCGGCAGTTTCAGCTGGTCGCCAGCCAACAATACGATGACGTTCACGCCCGGTGGCGCGGGTCTGCCCGGACTGACCAATGTCACCGTGCGCGTGACCAACACAGCGGTGGACGCCGTTTCCGGCAACGCGATGTTCGCGCCCTATGAAATGAAATTCCAGACCGCCGCCTTTACGGTTCACGATACGGTGCCGCCGGTATTGACGCTGCTCATGCCTGTGAACGGCGCGCTCATTTCCGGCAGCTCGGTCATTTCAGGCACGGCTACCGACAATATCGCCTTGGCGAAGGTCGAAGTGGAACTGGACAACGGTCCCTGGCTGACGGCCAGCGGAACGAACGTATGGAGCTTGAGTTTGGACAGTTCAAATTTCCTTAATGGGCCGCATTTGATTTCCGCACGCGCAACGGACACCAGCGGCAACCTTTCCGCGACGAACACCGCGAACGTGAAATTTGCGAACGTGCCGGGCAACTATTTACAGCGTGTCAGCGGCGGCAACCCGGCGAGCGTCACCGATTGCAGCGGCAACGTCTGGCTCGCGGACACGAACGCTTACAGCTTCGGCGCCTTCGGGTATTCGGGTGGCACCGGCGGCTATCTCGCCAACAGCATCAGCGGTGTTTGTTCGAGCGCGCAGTCCCTCTACCAACGCGAGCGATACAGCACTTCCAGCGGCGGTTTTTTTTACGAGTTCGATTGCCCGGAAGGCGTCTATGAAACCACGTTGCTCGAAGCGGAAACTTATTGGAACGGTGCAGGCGAGCGGGTTTTCAACGCGTTTATTCAAGGCCGCCAGGTGCTGACGAATTTCGATATTTACGCCGCGGCGGGCGGGCAGAACATTCCCTTGAGCCTCATATTTACAAATGCCGTAACCAATTCCCAATTGCAGATCCTGTTTACGCCGGTGGTGGACAACGCGCGGGTCTCCGGCATTCAGGTCCGTAAAATTGCCGACGTTTTCAGCGACACGGACGGCATCCCGGACTGGTGGCGTCTGGCGTATTTCGGCCACGCGCTGGGTTCAGCCGCCGATCGCTCGCGCGGGACGGACGACGCGGATGGCGACGGCGTTTCCAATCTTACCGAATTTTTGCATGGAACAGATCCGTTGAATCCCTTCTCGGCCCCTGCGCCGCCCGATTTCTCAATTACGCACGTTTCCGCCGCCAATGGCACGGTCCAACTGAGTTGTACGTCGGTGACCAACTGGACGTTTCAACTTCAACGTCGCGGAGCGTTCGCCACAGGTCCGGATTGGGCGAGTGTGAATGCGGCCCAAGCGGGCACGGGATTGACCATCTCCTTTTCGGATGCGGGCCCGATGACGAACGTCTCGCAGTTCTACCGGATTGAAGCGCGCTGATTCAGCCGCGCAGATATTTTACTACCGCCTCGGTGCGTGAGTGAACGTGCAATTTTTCATAGACCGTCCGCACGTAACTGCGCACGGTGTCAATGCTGATATTCATGCGCCCGGCGATTTCCTTGTAGGCGTAGCCGTTGGCCAGTTGATCGAGAAACTCGCGCTCCGCCGGCGTAAGTTTCGCCAACGGCGAACCTTCCGCGGCAGGGCGGGAAAAAAACTGCACGACGCGGCGCGCCAATTGCGGCGTCATCGGCGAACCGCCGTCGTAAACGTCGCGGATCGCTTCGAGTAATTTTGCCGAGGCCGTGCGTTTGAGCAGGTAACCGCTCGCCCCGGCTTTGAGCGAATTGAACAGCGAATCACTGTCCTCATAGACCGTCAGCATCAGGAATTGCACCGCGGGCAGAGTCGCCTTCAACTGACGGACGCATTCCACGCCTTTCATGCCCGGCAGGTTGATGTCCATGAGTACCACATCCGGGGCATGGCGCGGAATTTCTTTCAAAGCCGTCTCCGCGTTGGCGTAATCTCCCGCGAGTTTGAGGTTGGGTGCGCGGCGAATGAGCGCCGCCAGGCCGTTGCGAATGCCTTCGTCATCATCCACGATGGCAACTTTGATCTGCATGTCCTGAGCGATCGTCGCAACCACGCCCTATTCATTGCCTCAAACGCGGTCGTTTCTCAATCGCACAAATATGCGGCGGAGCGCCTCGGGCTTCAAGTCTTGCGGCCATTGGCACCATCCCGCAAATTCACTGAAAAGGTGACTGTTGTTCCGTGGCCGGGCGTGCTTTGCCACCCCAGTTTCCCGCCAATGGTCTCGGCGCGCCGCCGCATGTTCCGCACCCCGTTGCGCTGGCCTTCCGCCAGCGACGCCGGGTCAAACCCCGTGCCGTCGTCCTGCACCAGAATTTCCAGTGTGTGGTTGGAAACCTTGGCCTGCACCAGAATTTCGCGGGCGCCGGCGTGTTTGAGCGCGTTCGTAAGCGCTTCCTTGACAATAAGGAAAATGTTGTGCCGCACGTCGGGCGCCAGAGGCATGGCCGGCAAATCGTGCGGCAAGTCAAGCCGGCAGTGGGTGCTGTTGCCGTCAAAAAGTTCATTCGCAAAATGCGCGATGTAGTCTGCCAGGCTTTGAAGCGTGTCACTGCCGGGGCAGACGGCCCACACAATTTCCTCCAGCGCGCGCACGGTCTGATCAGCCGCCTGCGACATTTTACTCGCGTGCACCTCAACCTGTTCCGGATTGTCCTTGTCCGCTTTGATCAGACCGCTTAACAGCGACAGCCGTGTCAGCGACGACCCGAGGTCATCGTGCAGGTCTTGCGCAATGCGCGCCCGTTCCCGTTCCAGCGCGTGTTGCTGTTCGGCCCGCTGCAACTGGTGCTGGAATTTTCGCTTCTCGACAATGCGGACGGTCACCCCCACCCAGACCAACAGGGCCGACGCCAGCAACGTCATGAACCACCAGCTCTCCCAGAGTGGCGTCGCAACAAAATCGTTGAATGAGCTGGCAATCACCATGTCGCTGAATACCCAGCCGTCGCCGTTGCCGTTGTGGCGCAGACGGATTTGGTCAAACGAACACCTGGCGGTGAAATGGGTGGTCAGATTGGTCAACTGATTTTCCTCCGTGGCGCCCGGCCGGAGATTCGGCTTGACCCAGACAGTCACGAAATCGTCGCCGCCCGGGACGAACTGGACCTTGAAAACAATCGTCCGCTCGACGCTGCGGCGAGGAAGCTCATAAGTGGGCAAAGCGTAGGATTCGGGATTGGCCGAGTTCAGGTCCATGTCGCCTGGCACCGTGTTATTCGTGCCGGTGTCATCGGTGTTGAATGCGCTGTAAGCCCACGCTTTCAGCGAATTCCCCACGCCCAGCCGCTCCTGATTGCCCTGGAACAGTTGAAACCCAGCGGAATACGGTTCCGAACTGACATCGGAAAGCGGATTCACCATAAATTTGAAATACAACGTGTCGCTGGCCGTGTCATCCCGTTTGACCGCCCCGCGGAGAATGTCCGTGCCTTCGTCGTTAGTGTGGGCCAGCACGGGGCCGGGGTTGCTCCACAGGACAACGGCCCGCGCTGGTGCCGCCAGCATCATCAGCGCCGGCAACAGCACTACGGGCAAATGGGCGACAACCAACCATCGGGGCATGGAAGCATTATGGGACCATAGCCGTTCCGGCACAAGCCAATGCATGACCGGCGCAAGCTGCGGGCGCAACTTCACATTGCCGCCAACTTGAATCAAGGTTTGAATGGGAAACGCCGCGTCCCTTTCACGCCGCACAATTATGCGGTTGCGCGCCCACCGGCAGGTTTGACATTTTAAACCCGTGTTCAATCTGCTCGACAAAACGGTCGCCAACCTTCCCCGCCCGGGAAACGTCGTCGCCCGACTGATACTTCCGCTCATCGCGTGCATTTATCTCATGCCTGTCCAGATCACCGCCGCAAAACTCAAGTCCCGCGATATCGTCGTGGGCAAGATTCGCGTGCAGTTGCTTTCCGATTCGCTGGTTCGTTTGGAATTGCGGGGACCGAAGGGATTTGAAAACCGCAACACGTTCCACATCGTGAACCGGGACTGGCCGGGAACCGTCTTCACCACCAATGCCGATGCCGGCGACGTAGCCATCCACACGGCGAATTACACGGTTCGCGTTCCTCAAAATGCCGATTCGCTGGATGGGGTCAGCATAGAATCTGCCGGCGGACAGACGCTTTATCAATACGACGGCAAGCTGGAAAACAGCAAATGGTTACCCCGGCCAGCAGGACGCCCGGAGGCATGGTGGTTTGCCGATACGCCGCGCATCGTGCCACCGGCCTGGGGACTTACCCCGCCGCGCAAGCCCATGCCGAATGGAGGATGGGATTTGAGCAACAACGCGCCGGATATTTATGTCTTCCTGCCACAGCGCGATTATTGGCAACTCCGGAAGGATTTTCTCAAGCTGACGGGGCCGACGGAAATGCCGCCGCTTTACGCCTTCGGCGCGTTCGACAGCCGCTGGTACGATTACAGCGAGGCGACGGCGTTAAAGCAGGTTGACGATTATCGCGCGCATCAAATTCCCCTGGACGTGCTGGTCGTGGACACCGGCTGGCGGGCAGGCGCATCCACCGGCTATCGGCCGAACACCAATTTGTTTCCCAATCTGCCGCGGTTTTTCCGGGAGGCGCACGCGAAGCATGTCTGCGTTTTGTTCAACGACCACCCCGAACCGCTCAATACCAATGTGACGGGCCTGGACAGAAAAGAGCTGAATTATCGTTTTAATGGTCTGGCCGGCTTGCTGCGCGACGGCCTCGACATCTGGTGGT
>Ga0335078_10011324_pt1 | contig 13223 bp, 8 predicted proteins | sample Lox_Sample_32_FD_206711 | JGI IMG/M metagenome (GOLD analysis project Ga0335078, IMG submission 206711) | Soil microbial communities from Loxahatchee National Wildlife Refuge, Florida, United States - Lox_Sample_3.2 | ecosystem: Environmental > Terrestrial > Soil > Wetlands | place: USA: Florida... | reverse complement strand
AAGCCGGGCGCGGTGATGCCGGACGGATCAACGCTCGGCAAGGCCAAGCTCCGGGGGATCGAGTCCAACGGGATGATCCTGGCCGAGGACGAGGTCGCGATCGGCACCGAGCACGGCGGGATCATGGTGCTCGAGCCGAACGGGATCGTCCCCGGCACCCCGCTCGAGCAGGTGCTGCCGATCGCCACCGAGGTGCTCGAGCTCGAGGTCACTCCTAACCGCCCCGACTGCCTGGGCGTCTACGGGGTCGCGCGCGAGGTGCACGCCGCCACCGGGGCGCCACTCGCACCCGCGCCCTGGAGCGACGATCCCGGCACGCTCGGCGACGTGACGCTCGCCACCGTCCAGGTCGACTGTCCCGACCTGTGCCCGCGCTTCACCGCGCGCGTGTTCGAGGACGTGAAGATCGGCCCGAGCCCGTGGTGGCTGAAGGCGCGGCTGATGGCGGCCGGCCAGCGCCCGATCTCCAACGTGGTCGACATCACCAACTACGTGATGCTGCTCACCAGTCAACCCCTGCACGCATTCGACCTCGACCGAGTGGCCGGCGCCAAGCTCACCGTACGCCGAGCCAACGAAGGCGAACAGATCGAGACGCTCGACGGACAGGTCCGCACTCTGGACGGCGACATGGTGCTGATCGAGGACGAGCAGGGCCCCACCTCGATCGCCGGGATCATGGGCGGGGCGCGCAGCGAGGTGCAGGCCGACACCACGCGCGTGCTGATGGAGGCGGCCAACTGGAACGGCGCGAACATCCATCACACCTCGCTCAAGCTCGGCCTGCGCAGCGAAGCGTCGAGCCGGTTCGAGAAGCAGCTTCAGCCCGAACAGGCGATGGAGGGTCAGATCGTTGCGACCCGGCTGATGCTCGAACTGACCGGCGCGCGGCTCGTGCCCGGCACGATCGACGTGGGCGGGGACGGTCCGCCGCCGATGACGATCCGTTTGCGCGACGCTCGCGTCGAGGGCCTGCTGGGCGCGCCCATCCCGCGCGAGCGCTGCCGCGAGATCCTGAACGCACTCGAGTTCGCGACCGCCGACGCGCCCGACGGTCTCGACGCGACGGTGCCGAGCTTCCGTCGCAGCGACGTCACACGCGAGGCCGACCTGATCGAGGAGGTCGCGAGGATCAACGGCCTCGAGAAGATTCCGGCCACGCTCCCCTCGCGCCACGGCGCGTACGGCCGGCTGACGCCGCGCCAGCGATTGCGCCGGCGCGCCGCGGATGCGCTGACAGCCCAGGGGCTGAACGAGATCGTCGGCTGGAGCCTCACCAGCCCCGAGGTGAGCGACCGGCTGCGGCTGGGTGACGAGCACCCGTTGCGCCGGATGGTCGAACTGGCGAACCCGCTGTCCGGCGATCTGTCGGTGCTGCGCACCACGCTGCTCGGGTCGCTGCTCGAGGTGGCGGGCCACAACCGGGCGCGCGGCGCGAGCACGGTGCGGCTGTTCGAGGCCGGCGCCGTGTATCTGCCGGCCGGCCGGGCAGAGCTTCCGCGCGAGCCGTACCACCTGGGCGCGGTGCTCAGCGGCGCGGCTCGGCCGGCGAGCTGGCGCGAGGGCGCGCCGCGCACGGTCGACTTCTTCGCCGCCAAGGGGCTCCTGGCCGGGCTGCTCGACACGCTGCGCGTGCCGTGGACGGTGAGCCGGGCGACCGAGCCGTTTCTGCACCCCGGCCAAAGCGCCCGGATCGAGGTCGGCGGCGCCGCGGTGGGGTGGGTCGGAGTGATCCACCCGCTCGTCGCCGCCGAGTGGGACCTGCGTGACACGGTGGCGGGGTTCGAGCTGGACCTCGACGCGGTGCCCGAGCCGCCCACACCGGTGTACCGCGAGGTGAGCGGGTTCCCCGACATGCGCGAGGACATCGCGGTCGTGGTCTCCGAGGATGTCGAGGCGGCGCAGGTGACCGACATCATCCGCGCCGCCGCCGGCCCGCTCCTCAAGCGGGCCGAGGTGTTCGACGTGTACCGCGATCCCGACAAGCTCGGCGAGGGCAACGTCTCGCTTGCGGTGCGCCTGACGTACTCGGCCCCGGATCGGACGCTGACCGACCAGGAGGTGGCCGAACGGCGTGACGCCATCGCCGATGCGCTGCAGGACCAGGTCGGCGGGAGGATCCGTGCCGCCTAGCGTGTCGGTGTTCGGAGCCGCCGGCTTCACGGGCGCATTGGCCGCGCGCCTGCTGCTGCGCCATCCGACGATCGAGTTGCGGACGCTGACCGCGCGCAGCGACCAGGGGCGCCGGCTCGACGACCTCTACCCGCATCACCGGGTGCCGATCGAGCTCGAGGAGCTCGACCTGGACCGCCACGCCGACGTCGACGCCGCGATCGTCGCCTACCCGCACGGCGCCGCCGCGCCGCTCGTGGCGCAGCTGCGCGAGCGCGGGGTGCGCGTGGTCGACCTGAGCGCCGACTTCCGCCTGCACGATCCCGAGGTGTACGGCCGCTGGTACCGCGAGCACCAGGCGCCGGAGCTGCTCGGCGAGGCCGTCTACGGCCTGCCCGAGCGCTACCGCGAGCTGATCCGCGGGGCCGACCTGGTGGCCAATCCCGGCTGCTACCCGACCGCCACGCTGCTCGCGCTCGCCCCGCTCGCGCGCGAGAACCTGATCGGCGACGTGGTCGTCGACGCCAAGTCCGGCGTGTCCGGCGCGGGGCGGACGCCGAGCGAGAAGACCCACTTCGTGACCGCGGACGAGAACGTGAACGCCTACGGCGTCCCGCGCCACCGGCACATCCCCGAGATCGAGCAGGAGCTGGCCGCGTTGGGCAGCGAGCTACGGATCACGTTCGTCCCGCACCTGGTCCCGCTGGACCAGGGCGAGCTCGTGTCCTGCTACGTGACCCCGTCCGACGACGTGGACGACCCGGCGAGCCTCGAAGCGCTGTACGCCGACGCATACGCCGGCGAGCCGTTCGTGGAGCTGACCTCGAAGCCGCCCGGCATGCGCGACGTGCGCGAAACCAACATCTGCCGGGTCTCCGTCCATCTCGACGAGCGGACGGGCCGGATCATCGTGTTCGCCGCGATCGACAACCTGTGGAAGGGCGCGGCCTCCCAGGCGGTGCAGAACCTGAATCTCATGTTCGGCCTGCGCGAGGAGGAGGGCATCGGGGTTAGCGCGTCCCGCCCGCGCGAGGCGATCGGATGACCGTGACCGATTCGTTCTTCCGCTCGCGATGGATCGAGGCGCCCGGCAACGTGCGCGAGGTGGCCGGCGGGCTGCCCCGCGGCTTCACCGCGGCCGGCGTCGCGTGCGGGATCAAGCCGAGCGGCGACCCGGACCTGGGCCTGCTCGTGTCGAGCGCCGCGGAGACGACCAGCGCGGCGCGCTTCACCCGCTCGGGTACGCAGTCGGCGCCCGTGCTCCTGTGCCGCGAGCGGGTAACGCTGTCGGGAGTCCGGGCGATAGTCGTGAACTCAGGCAACGCGAACGCCGCCACGGGGCGCCCCGGCTTCGAGAACGCGGCGAAGATGCAGGGCGCTGCGGCGCTGGCCAGCCGCTGCTCCGAGAGCGCGGTCGCGGTCGCGTCGACCGGCGTCATCGGGGTGCCGCTCCCGGTCAGCTCCGTGATGACCGGGATCGTCCGCGCGACGCACGCGCTGAACCCCGGCGGCGAGGTCGACTTCGCGAACGCGATCCGCACCACCGACCTGTTCCCCAAGCACGCCTGCCTCGACGTCGAGCTGGGCGGCGGCGTGGTGCGCCTCACCGCTCAGGCGAAGGGGGCCGGGATGATCTCGCCCAACTTCGCCACGCTGCTGTGCTTCGTGCAGACCGACGCGGCGATGGCGCCCGAGACGGCCGACCTGCTGCTCGGGGTGACCGTCAAGCGCTCGTTCGAGCGCGTCAGCGTCGACGGCCAGCTGTCGACCAGCGACACCGTGATCCTGCAGTGCAGCGGCGAAGCGGGGGTTCGGATCGAGCCCGAGACCGAGGACGAGCTTCTGTTCGGCGAGGCGCTCGACGCGATGCTGCGCCAGCTCGCGCTCGACATCGTGCGCGACGGCGAGGGCGCTCGCCGGGTCGGCCGCGTGTTCGTGCGCGGCGGCGACGCGTCGGCCGTGCACCGGGTGGCGTCGGCCGTTGCCGACTCTCCGCTGGTCAAGACCGCGCTCTACGGGGGAGACCCGAACTGGGGCCGGATCGTCCAGGCGGTCGGGGCGGCCATGCCCGGCACCGCGCCGCTCGCGGTGGGTGTGACGATCGAGGGCGTGCGGGTGTGCGAGCGCGGCCAATACGCTCCTCACGACGGAGAGGCGCTGAAGGCGGCCGTGCAGCGGGATGAGATCGAATACGAGATCGACCTGCCCGGCGAGGGCGCGGAGACCGAGCGGTTCTTCTCCGACCTCGGCCACGAATACGTGACGCTCAATGCCGAATACACGACCTGAGCCAGCCGCCCACGACGGGCGTCCGGTGCGGGACGTCGCGACGCTGCTCGAGGCGCTCCCGTACATCCGCGAGTTCCACGGGAAGACCGTGGTGATCAAGTACGGGGGCGCGGCGATGACCGACGCGTCGCTCAAGGAGGAGTTCGCGCGCGACGTGGTGCTGCTCAAGTACGTCGGCATGAACCCGGTCATCGTCCACGGCGGCGGCCCGGAGATCACCAGCTACATGCAGCGCCTCCACCTGCCCGTGCAGTTCGTCGACGGTCTGCGGGTGTCCGACCAGGCGACGGTCGAGGTCGCGAAGATGGTGCTGGTCGGCAAGGTCAACAAGGACATCGTGCTGCTGATCAACCGTCACGGGCAGCCGGCGATCGGGCTGTGCGGCGACGACGGCCTGCTGTTCCGGGCCAGGCGCAAGGTCGCGCCGAGCGGACAGGACATCGGGTTCGTGGGCGGCATCGAGCGCGTCGACGTCGACGTGCTGACCCACGTCGCGCAGGACTACATTCCCGTGGTGGCGAGCGTCGGCGCCGACCAGGAGGGCAACTCCTACAACATCAACGCGGACGAGGCGGCCGGCGCGGTGGCGCGCGCGCTCAAGGCGTACAAGCTGATGTTCCTGACCGACGTGCCGGGATGGCTGCGCGATCCGGCCGACGTCGGGAGCGTGATCTCCGAGGTGGGGGTGGACACGGTGGAGTCCGCGCTCGCGGGTGTCGCCGGCGGCATGCTCCCCAAGCTGCAGGCGTGCATCGACGCGATCCACGGCGGCGTGTCGTTCGCGCACATCGTGGACGGCCGCGTCCCTCACTCGCTGCTGCTCGAGCTGTTCACCGACGCCGGGCAGGGCACGAAGATCGGCCCGAGCCCGTGAGCCTGGCCGAACTGCAAGCGCTCGAGGCCGAGCATGTGGTGCCGACCTACCTCCGCAACCCGGTCGAGTTCGTGCGCGGTGCCGGCTGCCGGCTGTGGGACTCAGACGGCAACGAGTACCTCGATTTCCTGGCCGGCATCTCGGTGCTCAACGTCGGGCACTGCCACCCGCGGATCGTCGAGACCGTGCGCGAGCAGGTCGGCCGGCTCACCCACGTCAGCAACCTGTACTACACCGAGCCCGCGATGAAGCTGTCCGCGCGGCTGGCCGAAAGCTCGCTCGGCGGCAAGGTGTTCCTGTGTAACTCGGGCGCGGAGGCCAACGAGGCGGCGATCAAGCTGGCGCGGCGCGCGCGCCCAGGCGGGCGCGTGGTTGTGGTGCAGGACGCGTTTCACGGACGCACCTACGGTGCGCTTTCCGCGACGCCGCAGGAGTCCAAGCAGGCGCCGTTCGCGCCGCTGGTGCCCGGGTTCACCGTCGTGCCGAAGGATCCGGCCGCGCTCGCGGGTGCCGTCGACGACGACACCGCCGCGGTGCTGCTCGAGCCGATCCAGGGTGAGACCGGCATCCACGTCCTCTCCGATGAATTGCTGGAAGCGGCGCGCGAGGCGTGCGACCGCACCGGCGCAGTGCTGCTGTTTGATGAGATTCAGACCGGGATGGGGCGCACCGGCACCCTCTGGGGCTATGAGCAGCTGACCGTCGTTCCCGATGCGATGACGAGTGCGAAGGCGCTCGGTGGGGGTCTGCCGATCGGCGCCCTCGTGACCGGTCCGCGGCTGGCCGACACACTCCAGCCGGGCGACCACGGGTCGACGTTCGCCGGTGGCCCGTTGATCGCGTCTGCCGCGCTCGTCGCGCTGGAGATCTGTTCGGATCCGGCGTTGCTGGCGCGCGTCCAGGTGCTGGGCGAGCGGCTGGCCGCGGGTCTCGCCACGCTTCCGTACGTCACAACGGTTCGGGGCCGGGGTCTGATGCTGGGCATCGACGTCGATCCAAATCTTGCCGCGCCCGATCTGGCGCGCCGCGCGCTGCTCGAGCAACGCGTCGTGGTCAACGCCACCGGTCCGGTGACGATCCGGCTGGAGCCGCCGCTGATCGTGACCGAGGAGGAGATCGACGAGGCGGTCGCGCGCCTGGGAGCCCTGTCGCCGTGAGCGGGCCGGATCTGTTGCTGCCCGATCAGATGACGGTCCGTGGCGCCGGCGAGGCGCTCGCGGGCGTGTTCACGGTCCGGGACGGCGGTCATCGTGAGCGCGACCGCGCCTACTTCGACACGTTCGACGGGCTGCTCCACAGCGCCGGCCTCTCCCTCGTCCACGAAGACGGCCGGCTGTCGCTCATCGAACGGGAAACCGGGCTGGTGCGAGCGTCGCTCCCGATCCAGGCGCCGCCGACCAAGCCCGTGTTCGCCGCCGACCTGGAGCCCGGATCGCTGCGCGACTCGCTGGTCGAGCTGACCGAGATACGCGCGCTGCTTCCGCTCGTCCGGCTGCACGCCCGCGAGCATCCGATCTCGGTGCTGGACGGCGAGGAGAAGACCGTGGTACGCCTGACCGTCGAGGAGGCCGCGCTGACCGGCCCGTCCGCCGCCGGCTCTGCGCTGCGCCCGCGGGTCCGGATCACGGGGCTCCGCGGGTACGACAAGGACCGGCGGTACGTCCTGACGACGCTCGAGGAGGAGCTTGGGTTCAAGCCGGCCGACGAGCCGCTCGTCGACGAGGCGATCAGGGTCGCCGGTGGCGTCCCCGGAGGGTTCCCCGCCAAGATCGACGTGCCGCTGCGCTCAGATGAGCGCGCCGACGCCGCCGCGGCGGCCGTCCTGCGCAGGCTGCTTGACGTCATCGAGGCCAACCTCGACGGCACGATCGCCGATCTCGACAGCGAGTTTCTCCACGACCTTCGCGTGTCGGTGCGTCGCTCCCGCGCGGTGCAGCGCGAGCTGAGGCGTGTGTTCCCGCCCGAGCAGCTGGCGCACTTCCGCGCCGAGTTCCGGTGGCTGCAGCAGGCCACGGGGGACGCCCGGGACCTCGACGTTCACGTGCTCGAGTTCGACGAGATGCGCTCGCTCGTCCCGGCGGTGATGCGGGACGATCTCGACCCGCTGCTCGAGGTGCTGCGCACGCGGCGCGCCAAGGCGCGGTTCGGCCTCGTGGCGGCGCTCCGCTCCGAGCGCACGACGAAGCTCCTGGCGGATTGGCGTGCGTTCCTGGACGGCCTCACGGCCGTCGACGAGGGCGAGCGGCCCGACGCCGCCCAGCCGATCGGCGCGGTGGCGGGCGAGCGGATCCGAAAGGTGTACCGGCAGATGGTCAGGATGGGCGAGGCGATCGGCGAGACCAGCCCAGCCACGGACTACCACGAGTTGCGCAAGAAGGGCAAGGAGCTGCGCTACCTGCTCGAGCTGTTCGGCGCTCCGCTCTATCCCACCGAGGTCGTCAAGCCGATGATCCGCACGCTCAAGGGCCTGCAGGACGTGCTTGGCCGCCACCAGGATCGGGAAGTCCAGGTCGCTCTGCTGCGTTCGCTCGGCCCCGCGGTGGGCAAGGCGCATGGGTCGGAGGCCGGGTTGATGGCCATGGGGGCGCTGATCGCCCGGCTGGCCGAGGATGAGCAGGCCGCCCGCTCCGAGTTCGCTGGAAGCTTCGCCGAGTTCGCCTCGCACGAGCAGCGACGCCTAGTCAAGGAGACCTTCGCGTCATGAACGCACACCCCCTGCCGACCACCACCTACGAAGCCGATCCCTCGCACGTGCATCGCGTGCTGCTGCTCTACAGCGGCGGCCTCGATACGAGCGTGATGCTCAAGTGGATCCAGGAGCAGTACCAGGCCGAGGTCGTGGCGCTGACCGTGAACCTGGGCCAGCCGGGCGAGGACTACGAGGTGATTCGCGGCAAGGCGCTTGCCCTGGGTGCGCTCGACTGCCACGTGGTCGACGCCCGCGAGGAGTTCGCGCGCGAGTACATCGTCCCGGCGATCAAGGCCAACGGCACCTACGGCCTCGGCTACCCGCTGTTCACCGCGCTCGGTCGCCCGCTGATCGCCAAGCTCGCGGTCAAGTACGCGCGCGAGTCGGGGTGCGACACGATCGCGCACGGCTGCACCGGCAAGGGCAACGACCAGGTGCGAATCGACGCCACCGTGGCCACGCTCGGCCCCGAGTTGCGCGTGATCGCGCCGGTGCGGGGGTGGCGCATGGGCCGCGACGAGGAGGTCGCGTACGCGCGCGAGCACGGCATCCCGGTCAAGGGCGGAACCGAGCAGGCGCCGTACTCGATCGACGACAACCTGTGGGGTCGCTCGAGCGAGGGCCGGTGGATCGAGGAGCTGGACCACGCGCCCGAGGACGACGTGTTCCAGCTCGTCACCCGGCCCGAGGAAGCGCCCGATGCTGCCGAGATGGTCACGGTGGAATTCGAGCGCGGCGTGCCGGTGGCTTTGAACGGGGAGCGTTTGCCGCTGGTGTCGCTGCTCGAGCGCGCCGGCGAGATCGGCGCGCGCCACGGGGTGGGGATCGTCGATCACATCGAGGACCGGATCGTGGGGCTCAAGGTCCGGGACATCTACGAGGTGCCGGCGGCCGCGATCCTGCTCCTCGCCCACCGCGAGCTCGAGAAGCTGGTCGGCACGATCCACCAGAACCAGCTCAAGCCGGCCCTCGATCAGAAGTGGGCCTACCTGGTGTACGCCGGCCTGTGGTGGGATCCGCTGAGGAGTGACCTCGACGCGTACATGGACGCGGCCAACGCGCAGGTGACCGGCACGATCGGGATCAAGCTCTACAAGGGCTCAGCCCGCGCGGTCACCCGCTCCTCGCCGCACGCGGTGTACGACGCGCAGCTGGCCACGTTCGCCGAGTCGGGCGGGCTGTTCGCCCAGGCGGCCTCGCCTGGGTTCATCGAGCTGTGGTCGCTGCAGTCACGGATGGCCTGGCGCCTGCGCGATCAGGCGTCCTCCGACGGAGAATGAGCCAGCCGGTTCGTGGGTAGCCCCTGTGCATGGGTTACAAGCTTCTTGGCTATGTGGTCTGGCAGGGCGGCAAGTGGTACATGCGCCGGCGTCTTCCCGGCGTGCCGCCTAGGGCCGTCATCGCCGCCACCGCAGCGGGCGGGCTCATGATCGCCGGCGGCCTCGCGGTCGCCCACCGCCGCGCCACCGACTGATCACCGTTTCGTCCGCGCGCCGCCGTACCGTGCGCGGGATGACCGATGTGCCCTCACTGCTGGGAATCGAGGCAGTCGAGTGCCTGGCCGAGGGTGAGCGGAGCGTCACCATCCGGGTCACGGGCCGGTGGCGCCGGCGGCGGCCCGAACTGCGCGGGCAGCCGATGCTCGTCGTCGACACAGCGATCGGACGGCAGCGGTTCCTGGCCATGCCCGAGCCGCCCTCGCTGACCGGGGCGGCGCCCGGGACATGGCGGATGAGCTTCTCGGTTCCGGCGGAGCTGGCGCGGGTGCTCCCAGGCAGGACTTTCCTGCAGCTGGGCGGAGTGATGGTGCCGCTGCCGATCGGAGACGTTCCGCTCCCCGCCGAGCCGCCGGCGCCGGTCGAGCCGCCCGAGGCTGACCTGATCGAGGCTCGCCGCGCACGCGGCTCCGAGCTCGCCGCGGAGAGCGCCCGGCGCGAGGCGTCGGAGCTGGCCGACGACGTTTCCCGGCTCGAGCGTGAGCTGGACGAGGCCCGGGTGCAGGAGGGGCGGCTGCGGTCCGAGATCGCGGACCGGGACCGGGCGCTGCGCTCGGCCCAGCAGCAGGCCCACTCCGAGCGTGCGCTCCGGGCCGAGGCCGAGGAGCAGCTGAGCCGCCAGTCGCGCGCCGCCCAGCACGACCTCCGAGTGCTCCACGAACGAGTCGCCGAGCTCGAGCACGAGCTGAATCGGATGCGACGGGCGGTCGACGAGGCGCAGCACCTCGCGGCCGCGGCCGAGGCGTCTCGCGTTGACGCGGTGCGCCGGCTGGCCGAGCGTCCGCCGGAGCCCGCGGTTCCGCTGTCCTCGGAGCCGGCGATTGCCCCGGCGCCGTCGCTGCCTCCACCCACGCCGGCCCCGCCTTCGCCCTGGGCTGGACCGAGCCAGCGCGAGCTCGACCTGCTCCGCGCCGCCGTGGGCGCACCGGCCCGGGCCGGGGGGTCGCCGCAGTCGGCCGAGCGCCCCGGCGATCAGGACTCGCTGCGGCGGGAGGCGGCGATGGCGGAGAGCCGGGTCAGCGTGGCCGACGCGCGGGTCGTCACGCTCGAACGCGAGCTCGTGGCCGCCCGCGAGGAGGTCGAGGCGCACCGCGCTCGCTCCGCCCGGGCCTACGAGGCGATCGCGCTGGTGCGGGGCGAGCTGCGTCAGCTCCGCGAGGCTGCGCAGCTGGCCGCCGCGCCCTCGGTCGCCGGGCCCTCGGTCGCCGAGCCCCCGGTCTCCGGGCCCCCGGTCCCCGCGCCCTCGATCGCCGCGCCCCCGGTCGCCGAGCCCCCGGTCCCCGCGCCACCGTCCGCGCCCCTTCAGAGCGACCAGTTCAGCGCCGCGCTGGCGCGCCTGCGCGACCGGGCGCCCGCTCCCGAGCTCGAGACCACGCCGCCGGCGCCCTCCCCCGAGACCCCGCCGACCGAGCCCCCACGCGACCCCCGGCCCGCCAAGCCGTGGCTCGCCCCGGCGTTCCGCGCGCTCGCGGCCCGGAACCCTTCAGCGGCGGGGCGCCTGCTGCTCGCGTTGCTCCCCGCCCAGCGCGCCGCCGACCCGAGCCCGGTCGCCTACGACCTGATCGTCAGCGACATCCTCGTCGCCCACGTGACCGTCACGAGCACGACGGGACACGTGACGCACGATGCCACGCCGCGTCTGCCGGCCGAGGTCGACTTCGCGATCGTGGGGGACCTGGCCGCCATCGCTCGCCGGCTGGCCTCCGGCCGCGTACGTCGCGGCCTGCTCCGCCTGGCCGCGGGCCGTCCGGTCGCGAGCCTACGCGGGGACCGTCGCCGGCTGGCTGCGCTCGAGCACCTGATCGGGGCGCGGCTGACCGTCGGTCAGCTCCGAGCGGCCGGCGTCGTGCTTGACCCCGTGCTCGCCATGACGCTGGCGGGGATGATGATCGAGCCGGCGTGGACCGAAGGCGAGCGCTTCACGATCGCCCATCGGGATCCCGCCGCCACGGCGCCCGATGCCTACTTGCATGTGCGCGACGGCCAGGCGCCGGTCCCCTCCGCCGGGCCGCCCCACGGACCTCTGACGACGATCGTCGTGTGTCCCGGGGACGAGCTACTGGGCGCTCTGGCCGGGGCGAGTCCGGCCACGGTCGAGGGCGACGAGCGGCCCCTCGCGTTGCTCCGCCAGTGGCTCGACCGTACCCAGTGCGGCTAGGGGCCCGTAGGAGAATTATCTTGCGTTTTGGCGGCGTCTGGACGCGCCTGGGGGGCGGCGGCGAACCCGCCGTACGACCAGTACGACTTGGTTCGCCGCCACCCCCCAGACACGCCCAGCCACTCGCCAATTCCGCAACCTAATTCTCCCACGAGCCCTAATTCCCGGCATGTGCGCCCAAATTCCGGGGCGCAGCGGCGTCCGTCCTGGACGACGCCTATGCTCGGATGACGGACTCAGCGTCTGACTCGAACCCCGCTCTGTGACCTCTTCCTGCGCCCATCTGCACGTCCATTCCGAGTACTCGCTGCTCGACGGGGCGTGCAAGATCGACGCCCTGGTCGAGCGAGCGGCGGCGTTCGGACAGCCGGCGGTGGGGCTGACCGACCACGGGGTGATGAACGGCGCCGTCGAGCTGTTCAGCGCGGCGCGCAAGCACGGCGTCAAGCCGATCCTGGGCTGCGAGGTGTACGTGGTCGACGACCACGAGCGCCGGGCGCCCGGCCGGCTCGACCGCTTTCACCTGACGCTCCTGTCGGCCACGCCGACCGGCTACCGCAATCTGGTCAAGCTGTGCTCGGCCGGCTTCCTCGACGGCTACCAGCGCGGCAAGCCCTCGGTCGACATGGCGCAGATGGCGGCGCACGCCGAGGGTGTCATCGCCCTGACCGGGTGCCTGCAGTCGCGCTTCTGCCAGCACCTGATCGACGGACGCGTGCCCCAGGCGCGCGCTCATGCCGATGAGCTGATCCAGGCCTTCGGGTCCGACAACGTCTACTTCGAGGTCCAGAAGAACGGCCTGAAGGTCCAGGATCAGGCCAACGAGGGGATCGTCCGCATCGCCCGCGAGCTGGGCCGGCCGCTGGTCGGCACCGGCGACGTGCACTACCTGCGGCGCGAGGACTACTCGAACCACGCCGCGCTGCTGTGCGTGCAGACGAAGTCGACGCTCGATCAGCCGAAGATCAGCTTCGACACCAACGAGTTCTACCTGCGCTCCAACGAGGAGATGGCGCAGGCGTTCGCCGAGTGGCCCGAGGCGATCGCCTCGACGCTCGAGATCGCCGAGCGCTGCGACGTCGAGCTCGAGCTCGGGCGGCAGCTGATCCCGCGCTATCCGACGCCGAACGGGGAGAGCGAGGGGGAGTACCTGCGCACCCTGGTGCTCGAGGGCCTGCGCGAGCGCTACGGCGACCCGCCGCCGGCCGACGCGCTCGAGCGCGCCGACTACGAGCTTGGCGTGATCGAGCGGATGGGCTTCAGCGGCTACTTCCTGATCGTGTGGGACTTCGTCAAGTACGCCAAGGACTCGGGGATCGCGGTTGGGCCGGGCCGCGGATCGGCCGCCGGATCGCTGGTCGCCTACTCGCTGCAGATCACCGACGTCGACCCGCTCCGCTACGGCCTGCTGTTCGAGCGCTTCCTCAATCCCGAGCGCGTGTCGATGCCGGATATCGACATCGATTTCTCGGTGCGCGGCCGCGAGCGCGTGATCCGGTACGTGACCGACAAGTACGGCAAGGAGTCGGTGGCGCAGATCGTCACGTTCGGCAAGATGTTCCCGCGGGCCGCCACCCGCGACGCGGCGCGCGTGCTCGGGCACGA
>Ga0335078_10011323_pt1 | contig 13223 bp, 13 predicted proteins | sample Lox_Sample_32_FD_206711 | JGI IMG/M metagenome (GOLD analysis project Ga0335078, IMG submission 206711) | Soil microbial communities from Loxahatchee National Wildlife Refuge, Florida, United States - Lox_Sample_3.2 | ecosystem: Environmental > Terrestrial > Soil > Wetlands | place: USA... | reverse complement strand
TTCACACGATGGGCTCGCGCCTTACGAAGCTCAAACCTATTGGCGGGTTCGCCGCCGAAGCCGCTGCCTCTGTCAGCCTCTTTTTCGCCACGTTCGGCGGAGTGCCCGTAAGCACGACTCACACGATAACCGGCGCTATAGTCGGTGTTGGCTCGACCCGGCGTTTGTCGGCGGTTCGCTGGGGAGTAGCCGGGCGCGTAGTGTGGGCATGGATACTGACAATTCCTTGCTCCGCCGTTATGGCAGCAATCTGCTTTCTGATCGCCCAGGCCCTGGTGCGTCAGTAGCCGAGCCCTGCTCCGAACCGACCAATCTAGGCTCAGGCCGCGTTCGAAGAACAGTTGATCTGGTTCGCCGGAACTTTGGCGGAGTTTTGATGCAAGGTTATGGGGTGTGGTTTTGCTCCGGCCAAACCAGAGCCAACGCTCCTGACTGTTGTAGGCTCAGCCTGCCCACCTGCATTTTTTCAATCTCCAACTCAGGTATGTTTATAGCACGGAGCTCTGAAATACTAGAACTCGTCGTTCATTGAAAGGCGGTCAGCGCGGGAGATCAGATCGCGCAGGTCCAGTATTTTTTTTCCTCAATCTCATGGGTCGCCCACCAATACCAATGGTTGGCGTCTTGATGGTCTGGTACCAGTCTTAGAGCCTGAAGGAAATGCCTGACGGCGCGCTCATGCTCGCCATCCTTCCAGCACGTGAGTCCCCAGAGCCAATGGTCGTCGGCAACCTCGCGGATAAGCCATTCTCCCAGCCGGTATTTAATGAGTCGCCGTATCCTCGTCCTCATGTCGAGTGCGTAATTATTGGCTGCGGATTCCTCCTCGGCCTCGCTAGACATCTTCACGCCCGAAGACCGGACAATGTGGTGGGCGACCTCATGCGCAAGTGTTCTAGCAATGAGGATGGTCGCCGCGGAAGTCCACCACAGCCACCGCGGAAGTGCGGACAGGATGTGGGGTATATAAAGAACTATGTATGCAGGCTCGGACGTCATCGTGGGGTCGGCGTACCACCCTCTCAACCCCATGCCTGAGGCTATCTGTGCTCTGTACCGGGGTGATACTCTCATTTCGCCACTGGGGAGCTGGTCGACGAGTTCTATGCGTTTGAGTCCCGCTAAGCTCGGCTGATCAACCCATTCAAGAACTCGAGCCACATGTCGTTCAAGGCCGGGGCGCCCGGGGGGTAGCCTATTGCAAATCTGGATTCCGTTCGTCAGCGCGCTCCAGCGGAACTCCGCGTTTTCCAGTATAGTCTTCACCACGTTACTATCGATGCTATGACTCGCCGATTTCGCCGTCAAGCTCCGGATCTGGACGTTATCGACGATCACGTCTATGGGCGACTAATGCCCACTGCGGTCTACTTCAAATTACATTCGAGACCGAATCCGGCTGCTGCAGGACCGCCAATGCCAGGAATTTCTTGGCTCGCCAGTTATCGGGGTCGTAGGAATAGTCGACCTCACTTGCAGTACCGGCGTCGTCGATTGCGAGCCGGCCCCCGCATCATATGCATAGTGATGGGCCCTCAAATGTGACGGGCATCCAGATCATTAGATTGCTATCCCACAACCGCGCACCGCTCACCTATATTGACCCTGTCTTCACATCGCCAATGCCGAAGTTGGCTCATGGTCGGTGGCCAAAGAGCCGGGTCGCGATAAGTTCAAACAGCACTAGCACGAAACACAGTACAATGAATTTGCGTGGCTTTCGGTCTCTGGGCCGCGCCATCCCATAGGCCAAGAGAAATGTGAGAATGGCCGGCGCAGTTACAGCCGCGGTTCCTGGAAAGCTCTTCGAGAGCAGTCCCTCTAAAGCCCGATAAAGCGTGACAAGCAGGAATACCTTCAGGCAGTCAATAAGCCAGTTACGCTGGCTGTCCTGATCGGTCTTGTCGGTCATCAAACCATCCTGTAAATCGACCAGTGCCGCCACGCCTCCCGCTGGAAAGAGAGTCAAGTCAACAGCAAATGCTCTTGGCGCTAGACCGCGTACCGCACACTACTTATTTAGCGGTAAGTTAGTACCGGGTTAGTCCTCAAATGAGCGCTTTTTATTGGGTCCCAAACCCGTCACCCGAACCGATGTAGACTTCTGGGATCCCTTGCTGCCCCGGGGCGCGGGTCGCCCTGCAACAGTGGGCAAGCCGGCCCTCCGCCTCGTAGTCATAGCTGGGCAATTGTCCGAGGTTAGATTGCCTGCCTATCCAAGGGTAAGAACGATGCTATTTGAATGGCGCGCTTCGCGAATTCTCTGATGCCTTGGCCTTCTCTACCGCATCCCAATACCAGTTCTTGGCTTCGCAGTCATTGTCAAGCGTCCAGGCAGTTAGCCAGTGCGAGGCAGCTCTGCGGAACTCGCCGTCCCGCCAACAAGCGACACCGAAGACCCAGTGATTATCGGCAAGATGTTTATTCATCCGGTCTCCAAGCCTATACTTTAACTGCGTTCGCATTTTAGCGAGAACTCGGTCCCTGTAAGCGTCGGCTGCCGTTTCCTCGTGCTTGATGTCGTCTGAGCTTGCTCCCGTCATGAACAGAACGTGATGGCCGATCTCATGCGAGAGAACCGCACCTATGCGCATAGTTGCTGCCGGGGTTCGCCATAGCGGTCTTGGTAGGCCTCGCAACACGGCAGGAATATTAAGGACCGCCACGAAACTTTCTTCTGTGAAGCGCCCCCACCATCCTTGTATTGGAAGGCCCTGATTGAAGGCCTTGGTATATCGGGCTGAACTCGTCGCTGAGGGAGGATCGGCTTTGTCGACGAGGTGGATTGCTGCCAATCCAGGGAGGTCGGCAGGGTCGATATACTCGAGGACAATACCCACCTGGACCTCCAATGCCCTCATCGGTGAGCGGCAGGCGTCCCAGATCATCAGACTGTTATCCCACAGCCTGAGCACGCCTAGCTCCCCATTTGGTGCCGTCATTTTCCAACGCTCCTTCGACAGCATGTTACTAGTATACCTAGAGAGAAGAATAATCTGCACGGCTCTCCCGGCCCTCAATGAACTTCCTCATGTTGTTGGTCGATTAGTTTCTGGCAGCCTCCCGGCGTATAAAAGCAGTTATTGGGCATGACAGCCGGGCCGACTAAATCCGATCCCACATGAAACATCGATCTCTTTTATGGTCAGGTGGGAACTGGTAAGCAGTTTCTTTGCGAGTTGAATGCGAAGGGACCTGATCATCTCTCTCGGCGAGGTTCCCGCCTGGGTTCTAAACACATGCGAGAACCGGGATTGGGAGAGTCCGGCCATTTCCGCGAGGGTTTTCCTGTCAACTTTCTTGGCGACACCGGCAGATACGCTCGGACGTGGTCTGCTGGCCGGCGTGCCCGGCTCTAGTCCCGGGAAACCAGTCTGATACGGAAAGGTCGGGTCAGCCTACGAGAAAGTCTAGTAATACATGCTCACCGCATACCTGATCTGGCTCGAGGAAATCTGAAGTGCGTTGCTAGACGGCTCCATCGCAACAGTCAACTGGCTGGTATGCCGATTTATAGAGACGAAGAAATTCAACGTACAATGGCAGTCGGACGCGCTGGGAGGTAAATCGATGAACGTTAACGCCTGACACGTATCGTTGCCGACACATTGGGTGTTGCCGGCTATGTTTGCGATAGCCTGACCCGAATCGTAGGATGCCACCCCGCCGACGATCAATGGCCCAAGTTGATACGTGGTGCCATTGAACACTACGTCTACATTTGACGTGCTGACCGAAATCTGGACCGGGAAATCCTTCCGGGGAAGGGAGAATGTCATAGTTTCGGACGGAGATAGGGTGAAGTTCAGCTCGGAGTGATGACTGGCGAAATCGGCACTTGATAAAGTTGCGAGCGCTCCGGCGGAGTTGGACGGCGCCTTCCGGCCGGTTCCTAGTGCAAACCCGATCACTGAGATAATAAGGATTGCAACCGTCATTACATATGGAATTCTTCGCATGGTCACCTCCAGGTATTCTCTTGCAACTGATCTTTCAAGCCTTCTGATTTGAGCACGAGTCAGCGTCAATCGCGATTGCCTGACAATGAAATCTAACAGACCGCTTCCAGGTTTCCCAACCAATGTGAGGCTCGTAAGCAATCTGTTGGAAGTATGCGGGCAAGTTCCGGCGCGACATATTCATAACGACGCTGAGAATCCACAAAAAGTTGCCGCTGCTCGTAATCCTCGGTACGATCAAAACGAGAGAGGCGGACTTCCTGGGTTAGCTATCAGAGCCTGCAGCGAACTGGTGGATTTGTCCTTCTTGTATTTACGCATGGGAGTGAACCGAATTGTCAGATAGGGTCACGCGCCAACCCGTTGTCATTACCGGGATGCACCGTAGCGGAACATCGTGGACCGCATCGCTGCTTTCTCAACTCTCGGTTAATGTCGGAGATCGACTGTTAGAGGCCGACGGCAACAATCGGGCCGGTTACTTTGAAGATCTGGAGTTTCTTGAGCTTCAGCGCGAGATCATGGCCGCCTGTACCTCGCGGAACGATGGGGGACATCCTGACTGGGGCTGGACTGAAAGTCAGGAATTCAACTCCACGCATGCTGCGCCGTTTCTTCCGCGAGCGCGAGAGTTGGTAGCCAAAAGATGCAATACTTCATCACCCTGGGGTTGGAAAGATCCCAGAACCACAATCCTCCTCGACTTTTGGGATGACCTTCTGCGAGACGCGCGCTATCTATTCGTGTATAGATTTCCCTGGGACGTAGCGGACTCAATGCAGCGCCTTGGCGCACCGGTGTTCCTTAATAACCCGGAGTATGCATACCGGATCTGGACATTTTACAACCGCCGAGTGCTGGACTTTTTTCGCAGGCATCCCGATCGCTGCGCTTTGTTAAGTGTCAACGGCATCCTTCATAGTCCGGACCGGCTATGGGGAGTCTTGCAAGGCAAACTTGGTCTGCAGGTGAGCGCGCAACAACGGCAGCTACGCTTTCAGCCCGATATCTTTCACACGATATGCGGGGCGGATCCTCTAATTGATCTGGTTTCGGCGACCTCACCAGACTGTGTAGCCCTCTTAAAAGAACTCGACGCCGCTGCCGACATATCGGCCTCAGAGCTATGGCGAGCCCGGCCGCTCGCGAGCCGCCTATCACGCCAGAAGTCGTCATACTCTGATGACAACGAAGTCAAATTATCGGTTGTTATCCCCTGTTACGATCATGGCCAGTTCCTGATTGACGCTGTCGCCAGTCTCGATAGAACAGCCCCCGCTGGCTGTGAGTTGATCGTCGTTGACGATGGCTCTCGCCAGCCCCGAACTCGAGAGATTTTGAATATCCTCGCTGGGGCTGGCTACAAGATCGTCTGGCAGCAGAATGAAGGATTGTCCAGCGCGAGGAACCGGGGAATCGAACTCGCCCGCGGTCGTTACATTCTCCCCTTAGACGCCGACAATCGCGTGCGCCCCGGCTTTCTGACGGACGCAATTCAGGTTCTCGACTCCTCTCCGGACGTTGGCGTTGTCTACGGCTCCCGTCATGATTTCGGGATGAGAAATGCTGATTTTGAGGTCGCGGAATTCGATCTCAAATCTCTAATGAGATGGAACTACATCGACGCCTGTGCCGTATTCCGCCGCCAGATCTGGCAGGACGGCGGGGGATACGATCCCGCCGCTTCCCCTTTGGAGGACTGGGAGTTGTGGATAGCCGCCGCCGAAAAAGGCTGGGAATTCCATCGACTGCCAGGCATCGCCTTTGACTACAGAGTCAGGCCCGATTCTCTCATTTCGGTAACATTGGTTCCTGAAGTCCAGCAGCGTCTGATGGCTTATATCATCGGTAAACATTACCAACTCTACAGGCCGACCATAATCTCAGATCTCGCGAGAGAGACATTCGACGCCCACTCGGCCGAGCAGCATCTATTTGATCTTCGGGGCCAGCTCATGAGGCACATTGAGGAGGCGAACTCAAATCGCCGCGCCTTTGAAGAGGCCCTGAAAGCCAGTTCCGAGGCTTTCGCTGCAAGCGAAAGGGACGTACAGTCCCTTCGTTCGGAACTGGCCGAAGTCAGTTCAAGCTATGACCACGTCCGCAACCTGCTAGCGGAACGCCAGTCCGAGCTTAAACGAATCAAGGAATCAAAAGGTTGGAAGCTGCTTCAGATCTATGGCCGAATAAAGCATCGCTATTTAATACCTGTGTGCAGGATGCTGGGCCTTCGAGGGAACAGCCCACCCCGGTAACCTTGAAATCGAACAACGATCTACGTGCGCCGTCAATTGTACCGGCAAGCATGGTCACAATCCTGATTGTTTCTCGCAACGTCAAGGCTCGACGGCGCCCATCTCATGGAGTATCAGGATATCTGTCCTGGCTAATTTCCCCTACAGGGACGTTCCACGTCAATGACGTGCCAGAGATTTTTTCGGCGACAAGAAGGCTGTGAATGAATGCTGGCTGAGTGTCGATGCCAGCCAGCCTTGGCGACCGCATTTCTGGTACTACTCGCGCAGGCGTGCCCATTTTCTGTTCGAGAATCCGAAATCCAGTGTGCCGGTTGAATAGGGCATCCCAAGCCTGGGCCGAGAATCGGAAGTAGTCAGTTGGTTCATCGTGCAGCGGATAGCATTGGTGCGATGTGACCATCACTAAGGCCCCGACGCGACAGACTCGGTTGATCTCTATGACCACCTTCCAAGGGATTAGCAGGTGCTCAAAAGTGGCGTGGGATACCACAGCGTCAAAGCTGCTATGTGGGAGATGAAGACTCAACTCGTGGGCATCAGTAACGAGCGTCACGTCCTTGTCTGAGGCGATGTCGACGCCGTGATATGTCCAACCTTCCGGAATCCATCTATGAATGTTGCCCCCTGTTCGGTTCCGGGCGCCAATGTTCAACAAGTTACCTGGCGGCCGATTAGCAAGCCTTTGCGAGAAACCGCGCATAAACTTGCTGAGATCAGCAAGCGCTTCTTCGTCGCTACAATTTGGTTCTTTCGTCGCACGGCTTAGCTGGGCTTTCAGCGAGTCGTTTTCTCTCAACAGCCGTCGCACTGAAGGGAATAGTCTATTGGCAAGCCACATACAGATTGAAATTGTATGTTCGAATACTCATATCTTCAAACAAAAGCCCTGGACCGCCCCGAAAAGGAGGTCCACACGGGACTGGCAGGACGGCGAGCGTGTTGATGCTAGCAGCGGGCTAATCCAGTTATACCGAAGCCTTGCCGCAATCAACCCGCGGGGCTGAGCTTGACGCAGGGATGTCATGCCGGCTTGACGCCGAAGCCCTGTATCCAAAGATGACGAGCGCGGCAGGTCACGTTTGAGAAACCTGCGCGCTCCAGATACGTTCTGATCTCATCGGGAGTCGAGGTAGTTGTGATTTCTGGGCCTCGTTCGGCTGGTGCGACGCTTCTATGCTGCTCGAATACTCTCCACCCCTCCGGCGATGACAGGTTGACATTATCAACGAAGATCCGGCCACCAGGTTTCAAAGTCCGGAATGCTTCGAGTACATAGTTGTATCGGTCCCATTCGCATAGGTGCATGAAGACCACCACGCAGTACACTAGGTCCGTCGATTCATCGGGAATCGAGGCAAGATCGTATCCGGTCACTTCGGCGAAGCGCGCGTTTGGAAAACCTGCCAGGTTGCGCCGGGCTATGGCGATCATGTTCGCGCTCACATCGCAGCCGATCCACTCGCTACAGAGCGGTGCGATCACTTGTCCCATGCGGCCGACGCCGCAACCGATTTCAAGCGCGACATCAGATGACCTGATCCCGACAGTTTCCTGTATCCAGGCGAGATGCTTTTCGGCGGAATCCCGCATTTCCGCAAAGGACCGGTGGCCGCTCACATAGTTGTTTGCAGCCTCATCCGTCGCCGCGAAGTCATTCCAGTTGGCCTTATAATGACTCCGAATATTGATTTGCCGCGGGACGCTGCCGCTATTAGCGAGCCGTTGCCGTAGTTCGTGATTTTCACGTCGGAGCCTTCGTACGCTTGGGAAAAGCCGATTCGCTAACCACATAGTGCACGGATCTTATCTGACGATGCGCCTATAAACAATGGGACTGGACAGAATTGGCGAAGATGATTTGATAGGAACGTGTGGAAAGCCGCTCGGGAGTCAGAAGGCCCCGGTCCTTAAAAACTCGAATTGACGGATTCCTATAATACCGCCCGTACTTGTCGCCTAATAATGGTGGCGAAAGGCCACGAGAGACACGGTCGGGCCTGCCCCGATTTCCTTGAGCCTGAGCACACGGACCTCGTCGTATCCAGATTTCATTAGAAGAGATACCAGGCCTCCAAGCGTAAGCCAAACTGATTCTGACTGTAGCCCTGAGAGGGGGCTACTGAGATCGCCTTCCGCATATCTAGCTATTCGATATCCGTTGACAGCATCCGTAGTCGCTTCGTCCGGGCAATAGTGGGTCCATAGGAAGAGTGCCGGCGCAACAACAGCGCACTGCTCGATCAATTTCCAGGGTTCGGGGAGGTGGTACAAAACGCCCGAACAAAATACCGCGTCGACGTGGGCAAATTGCCAAAGATCCATCGATCGAATGTCGCCTTCGACGAACGTGACGTTTCTGATCCCGTTTACGCCTTGAACGAATCGAGCCTTCTCGACATTCGCAGCCTTGCCCTCTACAGATACGACATTTGATACGCCGGGCGCCTGGGCTAGCTCAAAACTATGCCCGCCCTCAAGCGCACCTAGCTCCAATATTCTCGACCGTCGATCGACGTGATCCAAGAACATTTTGAGTCTTGCGTCAGGAGGATAAAAGCGGTTGCCGCCATAAGGACGACCGTCGATGTAGAATTGCGTATACCATGGCTTTCGCCGCTCGAACTCGGCAGACAGCCACTCATGCGAGAAGCCGCACGAGTTTCCCTCCGCCGCTACGAGGCGCTTTTGAAGTCTTCGCACCGAGGGAAATAGTCGATTCGCAAGCCACATGGATAACGGATTCTAATACCAGTCAAGCGCCGTCGCAATCGAGGCAATCCAACGGGGTCAATGACGGGACGCACGATATAGACCTGAGCAAACGACTTCCCTGCGGTCGGCAGCGTCTGGAGGGCCGATGCGCTGCCATGATATCTTTACCCGTTCGTTGTTTGCCTTCCTGTTGACCTAATGAAGCAAAGGCCTAACATTTTGTTTCTAATGGCGGACCAAATGCGTGCCGACGCGCTCGGCATCTTAAATGGATGGGTCCGGACGCCAAACCTGGATCGATTGGCGCGTGAGGGTATTCTCTTTAGTGGCATTATCAGCAACTCCGCGGAATGCATTCCGGCGAGGTTCAGTCTGGCGACGGGGCTTTATCCGCACCAAACTGGAGTGTGGCAGAACGGATTATTTACTTTGAATCCAGAGTGCCCCAACTGGATGCAGGCGATAGAAAGAGCGGGCTATGCGACCAGCCTTTTTGGCAAAACTCACCTTCATCCGCACGAGGGGGATCTCCGGGACCGGCTGGACCTGATGCATGCTTATGGATTGCAGGTGGTTGATGAAACGACCGGGCCCCACGCTAGCGTTAATACCACTAGTAATATGACCGACGCGTGGCAGGAGTCAGGGTTGCTTGAGAGCTTCAGAGAGGACATGCTCGACCGCATCCGCACAAAGCGTCATTTGGTGCGCCCCTCCGTTCTGGGAGTCGAACACCATTACGACACCTATGTTGGCCGTCAGGCCGCCACTTATTTAAAAAACCTCGACTCTCCAAGTCCCTGGTTTTGCTGGGTCAGCTTTGCCGGCCCGCACGAACCGTGGGACGCTCCGCAGGAATACGTCGATCTATATGATAGGTCGGCGATTCCGTTGCCGATCCCAAGGCCCGTTGAGGTATTGCCCTCTCGCGGCCTTCTTAAGATGGTCTTCGATTCAGATTACTATAGTCCCGCAATGCTGCCGGATGAGGTCCGTGCGATGCGCGCTAGCTACGCCGGAAACGTCACATTAATAGATGAACACATAGGCTCTATATTGGACGTGATAAGGGAGCGGGGAGAATTGGACGAAACGCTTATCGTCTTCACCTCGGATCACGGAGAGATGAATGGAGACCATGGTTTACTTTACAAGGCGAATTTTTTGGACCCCGCCATTCGCGTGCCGCTGATTATCAAATTACCTCGTGACTTTCCCGCAAGCGAAAATGGCCGCCTAAACAGCATTGTTGAACTAATGGATGTCGGCGCTACTATATGTGACTACGCTGGCACCGATCAGGCCGAGACCTCAAACGCGCGCTCCCTCCGGCCTCTGATTGAAGGAATTGTCGCTGACCATAGGGCTTTTGCCGTGAGCGAGTTTCTGGAGCACACGGCCCTTGTCGACAAGCACTGGAAGATCGAGTTTGCGCCAAAAAACGAACCGTGCGTGTTGTTTGATCTGACAAACGATCCTTTGGAACAAGTGAACATTGCTGACGACTTGCAATACCGTGACACGATCGGTCGGCTCAAAGAACGAGTGATTGCCTTCCAAGCCAGGACTCCGCAGCCCGCTGTGAAAGTGACCATATGACAATTGACCCTCGCTCAGTGCTGCTCGTAACGCTCGATTCGTGCAGGTACGATACGTTCGCTGCCGCAACCGTGCCCGCAATGAAGAGGGTTGGGCCGCTTCACAAGGCACAGGCTCCTTCGCACTTTACCTTCGGTTCACACGCAGCGATCTTCGCGGGCTTTACTCCGGGAATAGCGGAACTGGCGGCTCCCTTCATCAACCCGAAATTCGGAAAGATCTTCAAATTGGCTGGTCCATCCTTTCCAGGTAAGGGCGGCGAGGCCTTCATTTTGGAGGGGCGCACGATAGTTGATGGCTTCAGGCGCCTCGGGTACCTTACAGTGGGCACCGGAGCGGTGGGCTGGTTCGATCCCGGCACGCCGGCCCCGCACCTGCTTATCAGCGACTTCGATGAGTTCTTCTATCCGGGGAACTCTTGGTCGCTCGTACGTCAGCTAATGTGGATTGATGACCAGTTAGCTCATCATCAACAGACCCCCGTTTTTCTATTCGTCAACATCGGTGAGACTCACGTTCCGTACTACTACGAAGGCGCACCCTGGGATCGTGGCGACAACCCGTGCATCCCATTCCAGAATGCGGACCGTTCGGTAGACTGTCGGCTTCGGCAGCAAGCAAGCCTGGAGTACGTGGATAGGTTCTTGAGCCCGCTCCTCACGGAGTTCTCGGCAGCTACCATCGTAATCTGCGCTGACCATGGTGATTGCTGGGGCGAGGATGGACTCTGGGAGCACGGCATCAGCCATCCGATGACTCTCACCGTTCCGCTTATCATTCGTCTGCGCGGAACCGGCATAGGGGATACCTAGGAGGCGCAACCTGCACTCTCGGGTACCGCCCGGATTCTCCTAAGAAACGGAACCTGCGATAGGAGACAATGCCGTGAGTTGGTGAGCCCTAACCAGTCTAGTGCGAGCTCTCCGCGCTTGACCTGCGCGGAGAGCCCAAGTACGGATAGTCCTTATAAGTCTGCCTTCACACGAAGGCAATCGTGTTGCGGCCTCTACTGCTGACCCATCGGGGTAATTGTACCGGTCGATCCATCCGAGTTATAGTTGTTTGAGAAAGTAAAGAATTTGCCGCCCGACGCCACAAATCCCGTGTTCGCAGGGTTACCAGAGACTGTGCACTGAGAAACCTTCACCGTGGCGTTGGTATTGTTGTCAGACTTAATTCCAAATCCCAAATTGCTGGTCGATACGCAAGCGGTGAGATTCAGAGTGGCAGCGCTGCCAACCGAAACGGCGATGAAGCCGGCGCCCGTATTGCCGCTCGCAATAGTGTTATTAGCGGTCACGGTGCTGAAGTCTTCGACGCGTAGACCGAATTGGTTGTTCGTTAGCTTACAGTTGTCTACCTCGCCGGTAACAGTCACATTGGAGCCTGGCTTCACGTGAATTCCACCACTGCTCGCGCCGGCGTTGTTTTGCACTATCGTATCGCGAACGTAGAGCTGGCTTGTTGATGGGGACGCAGCGCTTGGTGTGAAGTCTATGCCGATCTGAGTAAAGTTGTTAATCCAACAGTGCTCAACTGTGACTGAATTTGCCGCAAGAACTTTGACCCCCGCGAGTCCGGTTCCAAGTCCCTCGAACGTCAGTCCTCGGAGGGTTACGTTGCTGCCGGGGGCGCTAATGACGATGCCGTTGGTTCCCGAGACCAGCACGCCCGCCATGAAGTCCTGTGACTCGATCGAAATTGATTTGGTAATGGTCACCGCGCCGAATCCACCTGGATCGAGGACGTCGATTTCGCCGCCGGTAGCGGTCTTTGAAATCGCGCCAGCGAAAGTCTTGCACGGAGCGGTTCGGCTGCAGGGGTTTGCGTCATCGCCTACCCCGGAAACCCACGTTCGGGTGGCTTGGGCATTGGCCGCCGTTCCTAAAACGACGAAGAAGGCCAACGCGAGTGTAAGGTTAAGGGCGAGCTTGATCGTACTCTTCATAAACTGTCTCCTTTTTTCTTCCTGGTCTTGTGGGCGTGGCGCCGCGCGGAACATACTGGCGCTGCCAATTACCACCCAATATTTTGACAAGCCTGCAAAAGTTGAAAGCTGACGCCTTCAAGTGGAGCCCGCGATTTGTCGCAAACGCTTTCGTCTTTCTCTTACGCACTTGCGTTTGCCACGGGAAAGCAAACGTATCGGTTAAGTCAAGGGTTCCGGGACTTAGCCAAGCCGGGGAAGTGGCCAGATATAACTCCGAACGCAAAATGTATGTCTTCCTGTTGGCCCTGTCAACCGCCACAACGGGGTTTGCACCTCTTCCTTCTCAAATGGTAGCTCTCTCACCTGATCCGTAAAATTGTAAATCGACGCCACATTGCATAGTGCCTAGCAAGTGGCAGGATATGCTATTGACAGCTACCTGTCGTGCCGCTATAATGTGAGTTGGAGATTTGACTATGCAGGATTTTCCGAAGATTTACGCCACTATCGGTTCGATCTCAGCAGCCTTTACGGGCCTCTATGGCTTGTCCGCCGGGCGTGAAATATGGCGACAATTTGTCGCCAGCCAAAACCTATCAAGTGCTGAAATTAAAAGAGTTAGTTGCGATTGCGTGCGGGGGGTGGTTTTACCACGGCAAGCCAGGCTAAGTTATTGCAAACAAAAAAGATCCTCACGTGATTCAAGATCACGTGAGGACCACGAGTTCCGCACGGCTCGAATGAGGCCAGGCATAGAGAGATTTA